>Ga0307513_10012936_pt1 | contig 10261 bp, 5 predicted proteins | sample 15_EM_MG_FD_202174 | JGI IMG/M metagenome (GOLD analysis project Ga0307513, IMG submission 202174) | Populus trichocarpa ectomycorrhiza microbial communities from riparian zone in the Pacific Northwest, United States - 15_EM | ecosystem: Host-associated > Plants > Roots > Unclassified | place...
CTTCTCGTTGTCGTCGACGTCGGTGAGGAAGATGATCCGGTCGTCCTCCTTGGCCATCGCCTGCACGTGCTCCAGCGCCGGCCCGGTGCCGGCGACGACCAGTTTCACCCCCGCGCGGCACTGCATCTGGCCGAAGGCGATCACCAGGTCGTAGATGCCCTTGGCCCGGGCCACCCGGGACAGGAAGAGGATGTACCCGTCGCGCTCCAGGCCGCGCCGTGCGAGCGCCGCGTCCACCTGGGCCGGATCCAGGTCTAGGTAGGCGCTCGAGTCGATCGGGGGATAGCTGACGGTCACCCGGCGCCGGCACTGCTCGGCGAACCTGGTGCCAGAGAGCGCGTCCACCTCGTCGGCGCAGGCGATGATCTCGTCCCGGGTGTACTCGGAGACCGCGACGACCTCGTCGTTGGCGAGGAACGTGGTGAACAGCACGGTCGCCGCGCCCAGCCGGCCTTCGCGCAGGCAGGAGCGGATCACGTTGGTCACGTCCGAGCCCACCGCCTTCGCCACCGTGTATACGTCCGGCGCGAAGCCGGCCGCGCGGGCGGCGGCGACCGCGTCGGTGACCACGGTGGCGTGCGGCACGAGGTACATCGACAGGCAGGTCGTCGGCACCGGCTCGGCGAGCAGCTCGACCAGCCGGCCGGTCAGGCCCGCCTGGTGCCGCCCGTCCAGGACCCGGTAGTCGCCGACCGGCCCGGGCCGCTCCACGGTGATCCCGGGGCTGTACGGCAGCAGCCGGTCCAGCGGCTTGAGCGGCAGCCCGGCGGCCTGCAACGTCTCGATCGGCCAGGTCAGCAGCCGTACGTCGTCGAACCCCCGGGTCAGCGCCACCTCGGCGAGGTTGCGCGCCTCGCCGGAATGGCCGCAGATCACCGGGTCGGCGCGGACCACAATGACAAGACGGCGACGTGGGTAGGTCATCGCTCTTCCTCCGGTTTTACGGGCGGATCCGACAGGGACGGGGGGCGGATCCCGCGTCCCCAGCTCGACGGCTCCGGACCCAACCGCAGGTGCAGCCGGCCGCCGCGATGGACGTCGACGGCGCTCAGGTGCGTTGCGGACAGGGGCTTGCCGTTCAGGGTTGCCGACTGGACGTACTGGGCCGGCGGGTCGCGGTCGATGCCGTCGGCGCCGATCGGTGTCTCGCGGTGCCCGCTGGTCTCGATGACGAACTCCTCGTCGCCGACCTGCAGCGCGGCCCGGGCGAAGGCGGGCGCGTTGATCAGGAACAGGTTCTGCCCGGCGACCGGGAACAGGCCCAGCGACGCCCACACGTACCACGAGCTCAGGCCGCCGGAGTCGTCGTTACCGGGCAGCCCGCCCGGCCCGGTGCCGAACTGCCAGGTCAGGGCCGCCTGCACCACCCGCGCCGTACGGTCGGGCCGGCCCGCGTAGTGGTACGCCCACGGCGCTTCCATGTCGGGTTCGTTGTTCAGCCCCTCGAAGCGGTTCAGGGCGTACCCGGCGGCCATCTCCGCCGGCCGGGGCCGCTGGCCGGGCTGCGTCACCGGCGCGGCGCCGAAGCCGAAGAAGCGGTCCAGCATGGCGATGAACGCCGCGTCACCGCCGGCCAGGGCGATCCGCGCGGCCATGTCGTGCAGCAGCCGGAACGAGTAGTTCCACTTGCCGCCCTCGTAGAACTCCGAGTCGCGCAGCAGGCCGGTGCCCGGGTCGAAGGCGTTGGACCACTGCCGGCCGCGCTCCTCGAGGTCGTCGGCCAGCCGCCGGTCGTTCAGCGACCGGGCGACCTTCGCCGTGCAGTGGTGGGCGTACGCAAGATCGAGGGTGTGGGTGATCGGGTGCACGACGCCGTGCGCGAAGAAGTCCTCGCCGTAGTGCCGGCGCAGGTCGTCGACCATGTGCACCAGCGCCCAGTTCCAGTCCAGGCCCGGCCAGCCGAGGTCGTGCGCGTCCGCCAGCGCGGTGTGCACCAGCGCGCTGGCCTGCCGGAAGAACCGGTCGGCGCCGCGGGCCATCCGGTACCCGATCGGGAAGTTGCCCTCCTCCTCGCACACCCGGATCAGCGATTCCAGCAGGTCGGTGGCCCGGTCCGGGGCGATGGCCGCGAGCAACGGCAGCTGCGTCTTGTAGATGTCCCACATCGTGCACACGTCGAACGCGAACGGTCCGGAGGCCGGCCAGAAGGGGCTCTCGTCGTCGGCGAAACACGGCTTGATCAGGGCGTGGTAGAGCGAGGTCGCCAGCACGGTGCGCCGGGCCGGGGTGCCGCCCTCGACCTGGACCCGCTCGAAATACCCACCCCACTGGGTGCGGGTCCGGGCGCGGACCGTATCGAACGCCGGCTGCTCCTGCCCGCATTCGCGTTCCAGATTCCGCCGGGCCTGCTCGCCGCCGCGCAGCGAGAACCCGAGCCGCACCTCGATGGTCTGCCCGGCTCGGGCCGGGCCCATGAAGAGCAGGCCGAACGGCCGCAGCGTGGTGTGCCGGATGCTGTCGAAGTCCAGCCGGGTGCCGCCGTCGATGAGCCGCCGGTCGTACCAGAGCATCTGCCGCCAACCCGGGCTGTCGACCTCCAGGTAGACCGACAGTGGGACGCCCTCCATCACCACCGTGCCCTGGGCGCGGCCTTGGCCGATGCTCTCCACCTGGGCCCGCAGCGGCACGGTCCGGCCGAGCTCGACGGCCAGCCCGCCGCAGGACAGGTCGATGACCACCCGGGCGCTGCGGTGCTCCGGGAACGTGTACCGGTGCACGGCGGCCTTGGTGCCCACGGTGATCTCGCAGCGCACCCCGGTGTCGAGGGTGGCCGCGTAGTAGCCCGGCTCGGCGACCTCGTCGTGCAGCGCCCAGGCCTGGCCGAGCTCGTCCAGCGGCTGCACCATCGGGGTGACCCGCACGTAGTTGTAGTACTTGCGGATCGCGCCGGTGCCGGACTGCTGGAAGTGGGTGAACCCGGACGCCTGCTGGCGGTCGAACATCTCCTCGGGTACGCCCTCGGTGTTCTTCAGGTAGCGCCCGTAGCCGGTCGGGTAGGCGCCGGAGTAGGCGCAGGCCGACACCATGCCCAGCGGCGAGGTGGCGCCGGGGTGGGTGTTGCCGACCTGGGGTTTCGGCCACCACCAACTGGCGGCCAGACCCTGCGCTCGAGGCAGGTCGGTCGCGGCGGTGCCGATGAAGGGATCTACGTCGTCGAGGATGGCGGCACATTACCTACTAAGACACCTACCTGTGGTTTCGGGCAGGTGAACTCCGTTGCCCAACGGCCCCAAACCCGTCTTTCGGGGTACGTGGACACCGGCGGCGCCCCGGGTCGGAGCGCCGCCGGTGGGACGCCGGGGTCAGAAGGTGAACGCGCCGCCGTAGTCGCGGTCGTCGTCGCGGTAGACGCTCTGGTAGGTGACCTGCTCCGGGTCGACGGAACCGGTCTTGCAGAGGAACTCGATCCAGACGCCGGGCCCGTCGATCCGGACGTAGTCACCCTGGGCGTCGAGGTCGGTCCCGCCGGAGTACGCGAGGTAGGTCTCGTCCAGCTCGTCGGCGTACGCCGTCAGCAGTTGCTCCGCGGTGGCGTCGTCGGCCACGCTGACCCACTGCTTGATGGCCGTCAGGACCAGGGCCTGCTGGTCGGTGCTGAGTTCGCTGACCGCGATGCCCTCCTTCGTCGTGGGGAACTGGCCGTCCTCGGCCGGCCCGAGCAGAACGTCGTCGACGGTGTCGTCGAGCTGGGCCTCATCCGCCTCCGCCGCGGTGAGGCTGCCGGTCAGCGCGACCATCGCGGCGCGCATCGGCTCCAGCGGCTGGTAGGTGGTGTCGTCGGCGGTGAAGCTGGTCGGTTCGACCCCGACGAAGTACGGGCTGGCGCTGGTGACCGCCCCGTCGGCGTAGGTGAGGTTGACCGCGAGCTGGTCGCCGCCGAAGTGCAGCTGCCAGGTGCCGGTTTCCGAGGGGGTGCCCAGGAACGCCAGGTAGTAGAAGCCGCTGCCGTAGCTGCTGTCAGTGGACGTCGAGCTAGTCGGCGTCGCGCTCGGCTGCGTGCTCGCATGCGAGCTCGGCTCCGTGCTCGGCTGCGTCGACGGACGGGTGGAAGTCGTGCCGGACGGCTGCGTTCCGGTCGGGTCGGCGGCGCCCGTGCTTGCTTCCCCGGCCGCGTCCAGCGTCGCGCTCGGTTGTCCGGACGCGCTTGGCTTTCCGGACGCGCTTCCAGACGGCTTTGCCGTCGCGCTGCCGGACGGATTGGCTGACGGCGTAGTCGTGCCGGTGTCCTGCTCGCTTCCGCCGGCGGCGAGGACGTCGTCGGCCTGCCGGATCTGCGAAGCCTGGTCGAATCCGAGGCCCTCGCCGGTGCCCATGGCCGCCGTCAGCACCTCCTCGGCGGCGGCGAGCTGCTCGTCGCTCAGCGTGCTGAACTCGATGCCGGGCCGGCAGGTCTCGGCGCACGGCAGCCCGGACCAAGCGATGGCGTTGGTCTGGGAGAAGTCCAGCAGCGCCTCGCTCTTCTGGTCGTCGCTGAGCGTGTCGAGGAACGCGTTGGCGGCGTCCACCACCGTCGCGACGCCGCTGGTGCTGAGGCCCGCCTCGTCGTCGGTGGTCGCGGCGTTCGCGGTGGCGTATCCCGCGGCGAGGGCAACGACGGCCGCCCCGGCGATGGCTACGCCACGCCATCGGCGGCGCGGTCGCGTGGGTTTGGCGTGCTGGCTCGTTTTGCTGCTCACGATTACTCCTTGTGGTGGGGGTGGGGGGCCGCGAATCGCCTCGGTGCACCGTTGCCGCCATGGCCGGCGCCGCTCGGGCGATTCGCCCCTGGATTGTTGGCAATAACCCCGGTAAAACACAAGGCATCAATTGCAGAAAAGCGCGACTCGGCGTTTTGACAGGTCGTCTACCTGCGGAAATGCTGAGAGTATTTATTCCACTGCAGCTTCGGAAAGGGCTATTCTCATAGGAACTTGACGGCCGATTCCAACGCTATTGACAAGTGTTGCTCGTCGGCGGTACGTCATTTCCGGTGGAGGCGGCGTGATCACACTCCGTGATCCGAGGTGCCCGGCCGAAGCCGTACACCCGGCCCGCCAACAGCTGAAAGAAGCCTTTTCCGGGCCTTAAATGTCGCCGTGAAGATTAATTCACGGCGGCCGATGCGTCACTGTGAACGCCGCCCCGCCGGTTCATGGAGAAAGGCTCGTTGTGCCGAGACGCTGGTTGCTCCTGTCCGCCGCCGCCCTGGTGATCGCCTCCGGCGGGGGAGTCGCCGTGCTGGCGGCCTCCGCCGAAGAGATCCCGGCCACCCTGCCCAACACCATCGTGGCCCGGCACGACGGCAAGTGTCTCACCGTCCCCGCCGGCTCCGGGCCGGTCACCCAGCAGTCCTGCGCGGCGAGCGCCGCCGCTCGGCAGACGTTCCAGTTCACCGCGGCCGGCGCCGACTACACGATCGCGCCGCTCGGCGGCAGCGGGTGCCTGGGCGTGCCGGCCGGCGCGCTGGCCGACGGCACGCCCGTGCAACTGGCGGCCACCTGCACCGGCGGCGCCGAGCAGAAGTTCCTGGCGACCACGGTGGCCGACGGCGTCTACCAGCTCAAGAACGAGCAGACCGGCAAGTGCGTTGACGTGTCGAGCGCGTCGAAGGCGAACGGCAAGGCCATCATCGTCTGGCCCTGCCACAACGGGCTGAACCAGCAGTGGCAGCTGGCCACCGCGGTCTCGGCCGGCCCGTCGGCGAGCCAGTCCCCGGCGCCGACCACCTCGGCCGCCCCGACCGCGACCACCGCCGGCCCGAGCGCCACCACGGCGACCTCGTCCCCGGCGCCGCCGGCCGACGGCACCTGCACGCGACAGCCCGCAGCCACCCCGGCGGTGAACGTCACCGAGGTCAACGTGGGCGTGCCCGTCACCGGTTACGGGCAGGAGGGGGACACCGAGCCGCTGCCGATGGCGATCGCGGCCACCCCGTCCGGCGGTTCCTGGCTGGCCTGGCTGGGCACCGACAGCAAGGTCTATCTGGGCAAGCTGGACTGCGCGGACAAGCTGGTCGGGGTGCCGACCAGCTTCGCGGGAATCGACCTGCAGGACGTGCAGGCCGACAGCACCGGCGGCGTGCTGCTGCTGACCCGCAAGGGAGACTGCCACACCGGCCCGCTGTGCGGCGGATCGTCCAGCCCGTGCAACACCATGCACATGATCCGCTTCGACAACTCGGGACAACTGGTCTGGGAGCGGCAGGTCACCAACCTGAGCGACACCGTGGGCGGCTACGACAACGGGGCCCGGTTCGTCTGGTGGTACCAGCACCACGGCCGACTCGCCTCCGACGGCACCGATTACGCGGCGTACTTCGGCGTCGCCATCACGGTCCAGAACGGCAACTGCGTCGACATCCACGAGGGCGACCGGATGCAGGTGGTCGACGCCAAGGGAGCGCTGCTGAGCGGGCACGACAGTTTCGAAGTCGGCTGCAGTCACGCCTGGACCTCACGAATCGTCTGGGACCCGCGTACGAGCCACTTCGTGATGGTCTGCGCCACGGACAACGCCTGCCGGATCGCCCAGCCGAATCCCTATCGGACGGTCGCGGCGGGCACCTGCGACGGCACCCTGTTCGGCGGCGACCTGGTGCTGGCCAGTACCGCGGGCTACTGGACCGCGTGGAGCCAAGGCAACCAGGTGCGCCTCGACCACTTCACCACGGGCGCCTCCGACAACACCGTCAGTACGGCGGCGGCGTCGAGTCACCCGCACCTGGTGAGCTACGGAACCGGCCGGATGCTGCTGGCCTGGGAGTCGGGCTCGGCGATGACCGCGCAGGTGTACGACGCGGGCACCGGCGAGGCCGTGGGCAGCCAGTTCCCGGTCACCGTGCGCGACCACAGCTACCAGGCCTTCAAGGCATACGCCGACGGCAGCGCCGCCTACCCGGCGGCCGGCAGCACCAGCACCTCGATCAAGATCGCGCGAGTGTTGCCGCTGAGCTAGCCGGCACCCGGGCCCCGGTGGGGCGACGGTCAATCAGCCCGTCGTCGCCCCACCGGCCCGGTCGCGCGCCGCTGGGTGGGTCCGGGTTGGGCGGACCTGCGGGGCTGGTGCTGAGGAACAGTAGAGCGGTGAATCAGGCGAAGACGATGGTGTGGTTGTCGTCGTCGCGTTGGCGCGCCGGTGTCACCTGAGCCGGTGATCGGGCCTGCCGGAGCCGGCCGAGGCCGCAACCGTTTCCGTGGTGGAGCCCGAGCCGGAGCCCGAGCCGGAGCCGGAGCCCGAGTCCGAGCCCGAGTCCGAGCCCAAGTCCAAGTCCGAGCCGGAGTCCGGGTTCGAGTGCGAGTCCGAGCCGGAGTCCGAGCCGGAGCCGGAGTCCGGGTTCGAGTGCGAGTCCGAGCCGGAGTCCGAGCCGGAGCCGGAGTCCGGGTTCGAGTGCGAGTCCGAGCCCGGGTCGGCGTCGGCCCGGCGCGCTGCCCCGGAGCCGGTGGCCGCGGCGTTGCGAGGGCGGCGCAGCAGAACGGCGGAGCACACGGCGGCGAGCAACGTCAGCGCCGCGGCCACGATCAGGCACAGGTGGAGGCCGTCGAGGAAGGCCTCGCCCAGGGCGTCCAGCGCGCGGCCGGTGTCCGCGCCCAGGTTCAACCCGGCGACCGCGCCCAGCCCACCCGCGTCGGTGGCCGAGACGATCTGCTGCCGGGACGCCTCCGGCAGGCCCGCGTCGCGAAGGTGACCGGGCAGGGTGTGCAGGGCCCGGGTGGTCAGCAGGGCGCCCAGGACGGCCGGGCCCAGGGCGCCGCCGACCTGGCGGAACGCGTTGTTGGCGGCGGCCGCCATGCCGGCCTGGTGGTGTGCCACGGAGGCGACGGCGGTGGCGGTCATCGGCGTCATGACGGTGCCCATGCCGAGGCCCAGCAGGGCCAGTCGCCAGGCCACGGAGCCGAACGACGTGCCGGCGTCGAGCGTGGTCAGCGACAGCAACGCGGCGGCGACCAGGAGCAGGCCACCGGTGATCAGAATGCGCGCGGAGATCCGGTGCATGAGGCGCCCGACCGGGGCACCGGCCACGATGGCCGCCAGTGTGACCATGACCAGCCGCAATCCCGCGTGCAGCGTGTCGAGCTGCTGCACCATGCCGAAGTAGAGGCTGAGGACGAAGAAGAAGCCGATCAGCCCGAGGAAGCTGATCATGGCGACGAGGGTGGTGGCGGTGAAGGCCGGGCTGCGAAAGAGCGTCAGGTCCAGCATGGGGCTGGTGCTGCGGCGTTCCACCAGGATGAACGCGGCGCCGCTGGCGGCGGCCACACCCAGGGCGACCAGGACTTTGGCGTCGGCGAAGGAACTGGCGCCGCCTTCGATGACGCCGTACACCGCTGCGGTGATCGCCGGCGCGGCGGTGACCTGGCCGGCCCAGTCCAGCCGGCGGCCGTGCGGGGCCCGCGAGTCACTCAGCAGCCGCGCGGCGAAGGCCATCACGATCAGCGAGAGGGGCACGGGCAGCAGGTAGATCCAGCGCCAGGTGGTGTGCTCGAGGATCACCCCGGCGGTCAGGGAGCCGAGTGTCAGGGCCGCCAGCAGGGAGGTGGCCCACACGCCGATGAACTTGCCGCGTTCGCGGTGGTCGGGGATCGCGTGGCTGATCAGCGCCAGCGTGGTGGGCAGCAGCGCGGCCGCGCCGAGCCCGGCGACCGCCTGGCCGATCCAGAGGACCTGGACCGACGGCGCACAGAGTGCGACGCCGGCGCCGATGGCGCTGAAAGCCAGGCCCGCCTGGAATACCTTCTTGCGCCCGTGTACGTCGCCGACGACCCCGGCGGTGAGGATGAGCGCGGCCATCGGCAGGACGAACGCGTCCTGGACCCAGGAAAGCTGGGCGGTCGAGGCGCTCAGTGCCCGCTGGATGGCGGGCAGGCTCGCCGCGACGGTGGTGATCGGCAGGTAGGCGACGAAAACGCCGAGGCAGGCCATGACGAGCGTGGCCGTACGCCGGTCAGCCGGCCCGTTCGCCCCGGTGGTGATGTCGATCGGGGGCGTCTTGCGGAGGAAGTCCACGAGGACTGGGCCTTTCTGATCGTGGGTCCATGCGTCAACGAGTATCGGTTACCTGCCCGGCAAAACGCCAAGAACCCAGCCACATGTGGGCACTAACCGCCAAGACTGCAGCGTTCAATGGAAGACTTCCTCCGTGGCTGACGACATCGATATGAAAATCCTCCACGCGCTGCTGTGTGCGCCGCGTGCGCCGTTTCGGCGCATCGGCGAGGTGATCGGCGTCTCGGAGCAGACCGCGGCCCGCCGCTACCACGCGTTGCGCCGCAGCGGAGTGGTGCGGGTGGTGGGAATGGTCGACCCGGCCGTCTACGGGCAGGCGCGGTGGATCGCCCGGATCCGGTGCCGGCCCGACCGCGTCGGCCCGCTCGCCGACGCGCTCGCCCGGCGGCCCGACATCGCCTACGCCAACCTCGCCTCGGGCGGCTCGGAGATCATCTGCGTCATCCGCTCACCCGTCGACGCCCAGCACGACGACATGCTGCTGCGGCAACTGCCCAAGTCGGCCGCTGTCCTCGACGTGAGCATCGATCTGCTGATCCACCCGTTCGGCGATCCCAGCACCGTGGGCTGGACCGGCGACAGCGGTCGCCTCACCCCCGAGCAGGTCCAGCAGCTCACCGGCGGCCTGCCCGCCGCACCCACCGGACCGCTGCTGCCCCCGGCGGACGAGGACGCCCCGTTGCTGGACGCCCTCGCCCAGGACGGCCGCACGACCCACCGACAGCTAGCAACGCTCACCGGCTGGTCCACCGCCCGCGTCGCCCGCCGACTCGACGTCCTGGAGAACGCGGGCACCCTGTCCTACGACGTCGACTCGCTCCCCGAACGCCTCGGCTACCGTCTCAACGCCACTCTCTGGCTACACGTCGCCCCGGCCCACCTGCAGCGCGTCGGAGAAGAGCTGGCCCGCCACGACGAAGTCGCCTTCGCCTGCGCCACCAGCGGCCCGCACAACATCATGGCCATCGTCATCTGCCGCGACGCCGAGGACTTCTACCGGTACCTGACCACCCGGGTCGCCGCCATCACCGGCATCGACGCCTACAACGTCAGCATCCGGGTCCGGCGCCTCAAGCAGGCCGCCTCCCTCATCTCCCGCGGCCGGCTCATCCAGCCGGCCTCCGCACACACCCCGACCGCCCGGAACTGACCCCGCCAGCCACAGCCGGGCCCGCCAGCCACAGCCGGGCCCGCCAGCCACAGCCGGGCCCGCCTGCGTCGCCGGGCCCGCCTGCGTCGCCGGGCCCGCCTGCGTCGCCGGGCCCGCCTGCGTCGCCGG
>Ga0307513_10012937_pt1 | contig 10261 bp, 13 predicted proteins | sample 15_EM_MG_FD_202174 | JGI IMG/M metagenome (GOLD analysis project Ga0307513, IMG submission 202174) | Populus trichocarpa ectomycorrhiza microbial communities from riparian zone in the Pacific Northwest, United States - 15_EM | ecosystem: Host-associated > Plants > Roots > Unclassified | place...
ACCAGAAATTTAGGGAGACCATGGAGAGATATAAGCAGAAATTGGAACAGCGTGAGGACCGATCCAACGTTTGGATATTCCAATGTAAGTTGTTCCAAAGTTATGGCATTGCTACAGCAGCCACCAAAAATGAGAGAAAGAGTCGTTGTCCAGCTAGAGATCAAAGATAACATGGTGAGCGAAATGAGTAAATCTGACCTATCACTTCAGCAAACTGGAAGATACATCGTGGTGGACGCGAGCTGGTTGTGAGCACTGAAATGAAATGAATTTTTCGCACCGTGTTGAACCTTGTTGAACACGTTTAATTACACGTGACCGTTGCCACGTCGGAATCGGATGACGCGAGTCGCGACTCTTAACTCTTAGATAAATAAGTAAGTTACACCTCAGTCCTCAAATATTCTACAAGGTTACGTATAGCAAGTACCAGATATGAAATCCAACCAAAAACTACAGTCTTAAATATGATTAATCGATGATTGACGATTAGTAAAAGTTAATCGTGTGAACCCACACTACCATTTTCAAAGTCAGCGAATATTCGACTGATTGCGTTCAATATTTTATATAAATGAATGTCAGGCTGTCAGCAGAAAAACAGAGTACGTCTAATAGCTTGCAGAAGCTCATGGACCAGGATATGGATAATAGCAAAGGCTTTAATCCTCCGTATTCTGCACCTTTCTGCACTCGTGATTTATGATCGGTGTCTCGAATCAAAACCACGCCCGGAACTGGCTCTGTCGCCTCCTTCATTCTCCTTTCTACCCTCCTCCCTTTACCTTATACATCCCTTGACGGGGTAATTTATAGACGTGTAGTATAAGTTTCCTTGCTTCATACCACATCCTAGCCACCACTCTCCCTTTGGACTATGGCGGAGCAACCCCCCTCACAGCGTCGGCACCCTGCTTCGCTTTTACCCCTCGCCGCGCATAGCCCGCTTCTCTTGTCGCTCGTGGGGAAGCGCGTCTCAATGGAAATGGTCAACTATGTAGCTCGCCAAGCAGCGAAAGTCATCCGCATCGACGGTGAGCCCGAGGCGTCCGAACCAACCTCCTTTCTACCCACCTCCCACCCACTTCCCACACCACCTCACACGCCGGTTAAAGTGAAATTTGCAGACCAAGAAAAGGAGAAAACTTTGGAATTGGAAGCTGCATCCCCGTTGGTCACACTGGAAAGCTTTATCGCTCATCTTGTTCGGTGCTCGAATGTGCAGGTATCTACGTTGCTCACGACTTTGGTTTACCTCGAGAGGCTAAGGACCAAGCTGCCGACTTTGGCGAAAGGTTGCATGTTTTTCTCTCTCATTTTCAACGCGTAATTTACGGGTGGTGAGTAGGTATGCCTTGCACACGCCATCGGGTTTTTCTCGCCACCCTCATTGTCACCGCCAAATACCTGAATGATTCGTCTCCTAAGAACCTTCACTGGGCGAATTACGCTGTAATGTTTGATGTTGCTGAGATTAACCTCATGGAGAAACAGTTGCTCTACCTTTTGGACTACGACCTGCGCTTCGACGAACGGGAAATTTGCATGCTCTTTGCTCCTTTCATGGTCTCCGCTACCGAATCTAGCACTAGTGCGCGTGTATCTGCCGTCAACAAAGTTGCCAAAGCTGGCAAGGCGAGGGCTGAAGCCCAGCAACAGTCTCAAATGCTTCCAACCCCGGCCGAGGTAAAGGACTTGGAACATTCTGCTCCTGTTCATCTCGCTACCGCTGCCCCCTTGGGATCTGGCTTGCCTGCTTCATCCTCGACAACCGCTTCTTCCTTGACCTCTGCTGTCCGCGGTATTGCCCGTCGTATATCAACTGCTCACCTTCGTCAAGCTGCCACTTCAGCGACAATGTATTCGACCCTGAGCACAGATACTGGCTCCTCCGCTTCCTCCTCCTCTGATCTGGCCTCCATGGTCGAAGATACTGGATCTAGCTCCTCCTCGTCTGGCTGGACAAGTAACGACTCTGATACAGGTGATGAAATCGACCGAACTGTTAATATCGTGGAACCAACTTCGAGTTCGTCATCTTCGAATTTTGGCATTGGTCGACCATCGACCATCAATCCCGTTCTCGCTGGACCTGGCGCGATGAAAAAACCGTTCAACCTGAGGCCGATACCGACTCAAGCGCGTAAGTCCGCGAGCCCGAGTGGAAAGTTGGATGCGACGCCAACCCGAGCGCGGAAACCATCGGATACCTCTTCCGTACACACCCTCACCGCCTCTCCTTCGGCATCGCGTAAGCAATCCGTGGCTACTCGGGTGATGGCAGTCGATTGTAAACTGTCCGCGTCTATTTCGAAGAAAGCCTCAAGCGCGTCGCTTAAGCTTAAGCGGTCCGTCATTTATATGCCTGCCAGTTCTACGATGCCCACCATTGCTCATTCGACTGGAGTCTCTTCTGGTATGCGACTTAGATCTGGGACAGTTTCTCATCGCCCTTCTCCTGCGTCCTCTTCGCTCGTGCCCCCGGATGGACCTACGGCTTCTCAGTTTACCTCCACCATGAGCAACGGCACCGGTCGTTCGTCGACACCTACGCGCAGTGTTGGCTCCCTTATCAGCAGAATGTGGGGCGCGGCTGCCGCAAATCTCAAAGTTGGAGTTAGTTCGCAAACCCAAGGCTCCGTGGCTGCTGAAATGGAGTCGCGGCCGTTGCGATGTGACAACAGCATGACCTCTTGATAACTCGACTATACCTCCGCTTACCTTTACCATTGCGGAGGCCACTCCTTCGTGCATTCAGTTCTTCTCACCTTTTCCCGACGCAGGCATTTCTAACTTTGTATTCTTCTCTCATTTACCCCTTCTGTTTCTTCCACTTTATGTTCTTTTCATTTCCAGACCGAGTTTATAGGCCTAACCATACTTTACCCCGTCAACCATCCGCATCCCTTCATAAGCCCTTTTTTTCGACCTCATCCTACACATCCATTTCGTTTTGCGCCCCTTGTGCTCTTCTCACCTCTTATCTCCGTGCCTCATCTTATTGTGACGGACACTGCACCATATCACCCTCCTACCCCCATCCTTCGGTGGTTACTATTTATGTGTTCATCCACAGCGGCATTTACGAAGCATAACGCACATATTTGCCTGCAGCCCCACCATTTACCGCATATTCCCCCTGCTACCCTTGCATCTCACCCGTAGACAAATCACCGCACATGTACAGTACTACCTCACCCATATCTTATGTATCATTTACCCCCCACATGCCAATATCATATGCCCGCTATTATTACACGGAAATGTTTACAGCCCCTAATTCATTGTGCGGTCAGGAAATCCGCGACAAGCTTCATGTACCGACTTCGCTCTTCGATGAATGGAGTGTGGCTAGACTTCTCGAATATGACCCATTTGACATTTGGAATTCTGTCGAAGTACGGCTGAATGGTAAAGTCTTGCACAAAGTCGTTTCGGCCGTTAACCAGAAGCGTTGGGACTTGAATGAGGTCCAAACGATCGATTATACTCCTGCGTTTCAACATGCTGTGGGACGCATTTGATGGCCAGTGATTTTTCACAATTGAATGGGCACTAATTTGGACGTACGGCGCAGATGCTACGGTGAGGTCACCCTCTGGTCCGAAAATTTGGTCCAAGGCATACCAATACTCCTCAGGCACGGGTCGCGTCAAACATCCATGAACCGAATGAAACTCCTTCACAGCGCGGAAGTATGCTGCAGGATGCTTCATACCCTCGGTTATACCGATTTTCACTTCTTCCGGAAAGTCCTCCAGTAATTGCACGTTGGATTGTTCTCGCAAGCTGGATGAAGCGACTGAATTCGATATAACCAAGTGGTGAAGACCTGCTGGCTGTCGCCGGACTGCAAATTCTGCAGCGAGGATTCCGCCCCAGGAATGGCCTACGAGATCGAAACTGTCTTCGATGGAAAGGTGGGCAAGGAGATTGACGAGCTCGTCGAGGAACAAGTCGATAATCCAAAATGTGGGTTCTTTCCCAAATTGGTCATAGAGGATGACTGGGATTTCATATTCAATGGCGATGTCGACGAAAGGGAATAAATAGCCATGAACCAGGCCAGGACCTCCATGTAATACCACAAGAGGTTCACGAATCCTTCCTTCCAACTTTCCAAATACTTTATAGTAAGTGTGGAGGGTCTCGCCGCTGTGGAAAAAGCTGATAATTCCTTCTGTGAATTGGGGACACTTTGGTCTGGTGGACATGTTCGATCTAAAAGAGAGGAAGAGATTATACAGCCTCGAATGGAGCTTGTAGGCCCAGTAATGAATAATGAATAGTAAACCATTACGCACTTCTGGCTTCTAATGCTCACATAAAGGCCACCTAGATATCTGCGTCTACTAGCGATTGCCTTTAATTTTCATTATAATGAGAATAGAGCAGTATCCAGTACCCGCCGCTGAGTGAAGTGTTCTTCGGTTCGTTCCAGTGGGAATCGGAGGAGAACAAGTTTTTGCCTTATTCAGCCCGAACAATCCTACGGATATTCCCGCAGTCGACATCACGATTCAACCCTTCGTCATACTCGTTTGCGATGTATTGGCACTGAACGGCGCAGCATGCTAGCCTCAGAAGCCAAGGTCTTTTCTCTCAGCTCTGACTCATTCGGTGGAGTTGAATAATAATTTCTATTCACAGAATAAGTGTCAGCAGACTCAGCACCGTTGCATCTGTTCTTGCGTTCGCAGTCAATGGGAACTAACGCCCGCAGTTGACAGACCTCGCAGCTCAAAAACTGCTCCGTTGTGTATTTTTTACATGGCCTGATTTCCTTCACTGCGGTCTCAACTACCTATAAAATCCCCTGAATCTCCTCTGTTAAACTCAGAACTGAATCGCCATTCAAAGCCAACACAAAGTTTTACTGTCATACAAGCGCTATGGAAGACGATATTGCTGCTCTGGTTAGTGTGTCCTCATTTCAAAAAAAGGTGGTCCAGCTTACCAAATATTTATAGGTTTTAGATAATGGTTCCGGCATGTGCAAGGCTGGGTGTATGTGTTGCTTTTTGTGGGTTGAGTGGCATTTGCTAACGTTCCTGTTCTCCGCTAGTTGCTGGTACAGTACCCGTAATAATTTGAGATAACCCCAGGGCTGACTTGTTAAAAGGCGATGATGCTCCTCGTGCTGTCTTTCCGTATGTGTTCCATTGATCCCTTGCTTCCACGAGAAATGTCTAATGTATTCCTCCAGCTCCATCGTTGGTCGCGCCCGTCATCCTGGCATCATGGTTGGCATGGCTCAGAAAGACTCCTATGTTGGGTAGGCACCATTAAACACTTGCATTCAAACGGTTCATCACACCAACTGTTTTCGACAGCGATGAAGCTCAAGCGAAGCGTGGTGTTCTTACCTTAAAATACCCGATCGAACACGGAATTGTCACCAACTGGGATGACATGGAGAAGATTTGGCACCATACCTTCTATAACGAGCTCCGTGTTGCACCTGAAGAACACCCCGTCCTGTTGACCGAGGCCCCACTCAACCCGAAGGCTAATCGCGAAAAGATGACCCAGATTATGTTCGAGACGTTCAATTCCCCTGCGTTCTATGTCTCTATTCAAGCTGTGCTCTCTTTGTACGCATCTGGGCGCACCACCGGTATCGTGCTCGACTCTGGAGACGGCGTTACTCACACTGTTCCCATCTATGAGGGTTACCACCTTCCCCACGCCATTCAACGTCTCGATCTCGCCGGCCGCGATCTTACTGACTACTTGATCAAGAATTTAATTGAGCGGGGATACAGCTTCACTACGACCGCTGAACGTGAGGTTGTCCGCGATATTAAGGAGAAACTTTGCTACGTTGCTCTTGATTTCGAGCAGGAGTTGTTGACCGCGGCACAATCCTCTGCTCTGGAAAAGAGCTACGAACTTCCTGATGGACAAGTTATCACGATTGGAAATGAACGGTATGCCTACGTACACCATCCTCATACCTGACACTTGGCTTATTGAATTTGCTTTAGCTTCCGTGCTCCTGAAGCCCTTTTCCAACCTTCCTTCCTCGGGCTTGAGGGTAGTGGTATTCATGACACTGTGTATGTCTATGCCTCATGTTTTGAAGCTCGACACTCAATCTTTTTCACAGGTACACCTCCATCTACAAATGCGACCTCGACATTCGTCGCGAATTGTATGGAAACGTCGTCCTTTCCGGTGGAACCACAATGTTCCCTGGGATCGCCGATCGCCTGCAAAAGGAACTGGCTGCCCTGTCGCCCTCGAGCATGAAGGTCAAGATCATTGCACCACCAGAGCGCAAGTATTCCGTATGGATTGGAGGTTCCATCTTGGCTTCCCTGAGTACATTCCAGAATCTCTGGGTTTCCAAGCAGGAGTATGATGAATCTGGCCCCGGAATAGTTCACCGCAGTAAGCTTCTCAACGAGTTAATTGAGCGCCTTACTAAATATGTTTTTGTTTGTCAGAATGCATATAAGGGTGGATGATGCGTTCCACGGCGTTACGGAAGGAGTGTATTTAGAAAATGAAAAGAAAAAAAAAGAAGGGCAGGGCCCTGCTAGCGCTGTAATGGGTGAGAAAGATGTGTATGTGATTCTACTACCCATTGCTCTTCTCGGCCTTTCGAATACATGTTTGAAACATGTTGTCGACAGTCATTTTCCTAATTGTTAAAGTTGTTTGGAGGTCGACTGAGGTGCATGAAAGGTATCGCATTGTTCGTCAAGTGATTCACAAGTCTACGCAAGAGTCAGCGATTTGAGTGGTTGTTCTCTTATAGTGATCCCTCCGTTGATTGGAACTAAATTCGCCAGGTCAACGAGGTTGTTAGGCATGGTTCCAGGTTGAGTCAGGTATGACTATTCAAATAGTCAGTATTTGTCCGAAGGAGTTAACAAGGTTCTTTTGGAAAAGTCGGCGATGGGTCATTACCACAACTTGCTCACAACCTCGATATTTTTTGATCATTCCCGTCAATTTTAGTCAGTTTGAAGTCAGTTTGAAGTTGTCAAAACTCAAATTCAAGTCATCTTGTAGTCAGCTCCAAGTCATCGCATAGATTATGTTACTTGCACAATAATACAGGTGGAAGTGAGGAGAAGAATTAGTATTACGAAGGTTGAACGCTGATCAAAGAGATTCCCGAAAGACCTAATTTAGGCCCTTCTCTTTTTCTTCACATGTCCCATGTGAGTAGGAGCGACGCGAATAGCTCCTAGGATTTGCTCAAGGCCCTGGTCCTCGACCTTGGTGGATTTCACGGAAGGTGGTTCTGCTTGAATATCGTCAACCAAGGCGGCTTTTTTGATCCGTTTACCCAGTTTATCATTGAACAGAGCATCTATCTCGTCCTCAGGACGGGACTTTCGTTTTCGTGCGTCGGTGAGGCGTGTTTCTGGTGGCTTGGATTCTGGTGGAAGTTGGATTTGCTGTTTTTGTTGGTGCTCTTGCGTCCGTTTCCGTTCCGACTGTAGGTTCCTCCAGTCTTCCGGACGTCGTTGAAGGAGATATAAATTCAGGTTTCGCGCAAAGAATTTGCCATAGAAAGAGCCAGCGAGAAATTGTTCCTGAGCCACGAGTGATCGGGCTATTTTTTCCTGTTGTCAAATCCAGATTGAGTTGTCGTTTCTTTACTTTCGGGGACGAAGGTGATACCTTGAGATAGGTATCGCAAAATGCCCAGCACCGATCACCAACGCGACTACCCAACTTGTCATCGACAAGGGTATGATAATTTCCAATGAAGTCCATGACAAATTGGCGTTTCATTTTTGCGGAAACTGTCGGGGAATCTAACAGTGCATCAAAGACTCTGGACCCCATAGAGTGCTGAGCAATTCCTATGCGATCATCGACTGAGATTGCATGGATGCTTAGACGAGATGTCAGTTGGCGCACGCTAGAGATGGTAAAATGTAGAAGTTCACCTGTCAATCACGAATCGGTTGTGGGGTTCGGGCAGTCGGAGAAGGGATTGAAGCAACAGACTTCCTTGCATTTTTGGCTCAAGCGGATCTTGTGGGGCATGCGTAGAGCGGTTTCCACGATGAGTAGGTAGTTGCTCGTGCGCTGGTTGATTAGCTAGGGCGGCTCGATATTCCTGCGAAGTCGTCAGCGAATGATCAATATTAAAAAGCATTACGAACTGGTAGCGGTAATAGAGAAAGAGTAGCTGGGACGACAAGTGCCTTGTCTTCTGACGTTGTGATACAAAGGGCGGAATATACTGCCTGTACACTAGCTGTTAAGAAAGGCAGCGGAGGAGAATAGTTAACGCCAACCTCGGATATTGAGAAACCTGATGATCCCAGGACCGCAATTCTGTCAATGACAGCTCTCAGGACGCCAGTACGAGAAGTTCCTGCAATTACAAGGGTGAATAACCTGAAGTTAGATTCAATTGCCTTGCCTACTGATCAACTTTTGCCAAGTATCTGGAAGCTCTTCGAAGATTTCTGATAACTGGTCTTCAGAGACCCGTTCGATAGCCTTCGCCAATACGAAATTGGCGACAGGATGATGAGCAAGCCGCGCGAGTTTTCCCTTAAAATAAGTTTTCCATACGGCATCGAACACATCCTGTGGACAACGAGAAACTACGATTTCCAGCAAATGAGATGCGTTGGCGTCACGGAGAAGCACCCCAAGGAAGTCAGATTCTTCGACGTCGGCGGTGGGATCCTGAACTTGAATAATCAAATGAGTTGCAATAAGGAGAAGTGGACAGATAAAGACCCACGACAGGTCGTGATGAGACCAGCAGTCACTCGGTCCATCAATGAACCAGATTCGTTGACCATATCTTGATCGGCTTCGACTTCGAGCAACATCTGGCCGAATCGATGAGCGTTTAACACCAGGAACAGAATTAGAAAATTACCTGCAATCCAGGACACGCAACCTTGTTGGCGACCATAGCACGGGTTTCATTTTCGCCAAGTTGGGCCCGAATCTCCTCCACAAACTTCCTGGCCATTTGCCGAAATGATGCTGGGGTACTCCTCAAGGTCTCCTTTGCTTTTCCTTTGGATTCGTCGAAGACTGATTTCATCTGGCCTTGTTTGGCCTTCCATGCAGCACTTTTCTTGGACCGAAGGGCAGATTGGGAACCATCTTCCGACGGAGAGAGATTAGGAGACAAAAGGAGCAGTAAACTGCGGACAACATGGGAGGCGAAAGGGTCCATGACAAGCGCTGGAAAATCGGGAAGGAGTTCCTAAAGACGATTTATTTTATTGGTCAAAAGGAAAGCTTAAAATATACCTCGCCAATGTCTAGGACGAGCTGTGTCAATGTGCGGAGCTCGCCCTCTTCCTCCGACTCAGGTACCTCAGGCATGATGCCTTTGGTCTTGATTTAATCGTTAGTAAGGAAGGTGAGAATTAAAGGATTTCTTACCTCTCTTGAAATGGTATCCCCGGCGAGATTGAAGAAAGTCTGGCAGACATGCGACGCGAATCTGTGCCTCACGAGGACATCATATCTTCAAAATAGAGATTGTCAGTTAAGATAAAAATGGGGGTTAAGCACCACCAACTTACGAACCAGCAAGACTATCAATGAAAACCCGGCGGACAAAGTCATCCATCGAATGCGCCATTCTCTCTAAGATCACTGAACAATCTGGGTCCGTTGCGAGTTGCTTTTCCTTCCCGTGCATCTCATTTAACGCAGCCATGAAGAATAGCCTCTTTTCTATGTATTATATGAGAATGTCAGCCATATGAGCTATGCTAAATGTAATAACAGGACAAACGTTCATTAGGGTCCACATCTACACCAGCTCCGGCATTCTCTTCCTCGTTTTCTTGCCAATCCCGAATCTGAACATCAACCGTACGGAAATATGCCTTCACGTCGGCATCCACAAAACCAAATGGCGCTTCAGCGTTGGCCTCCTCTTGAGTCTTCTGGGCTGGGATAATCCAAGACGGCCCTCCACTCGATTCTTGTGCAGGTTCTTCTGGTTCAGGCTGAATATATTCCTCCTTGATTGGATACTGTTCTTCTGGAGCTTTCTTGTGCTTCTTTCCGCGTTTCCTGTGCTCTCGTGGCATTGAACTGGAATCTCCTAGGGATTGGAAATAAAGGCCAAATAAAAAACGAGAAAACTCCAAAATGTGAGAGAACGGTGCACGTGATGCATGTGATACTCAGTAAAATGACACATTTTACATTAGTCATACAAGTCACTGAAAATCAAGCCCTAGTCGTGCTGCAGTCACAAAAAGTCATGCTCCCAGTCAGCAATTTTGAAATTGACGTCAACTCGTAATTA
>Ga0307513_10012938_pt1 | contig 10260 bp, 7 predicted proteins | sample 15_EM_MG_FD_202174 | JGI IMG/M metagenome (GOLD analysis project Ga0307513, IMG submission 202174) | Populus trichocarpa ectomycorrhiza microbial communities from riparian zone in the Pacific Northwest, United States - 15_EM | ecosystem: Host-associated > Plants > Roots > Unclassified | place...
AACTTGACCACTCCTTCGTGTCCATAGGCAGCAGCACCCTGGAGTGGTGTTTGATCATACTTATCGGTACGATTAGGGTCGACACCTTCACGTGCAAGCAATAGCTTGACCACTCCTTCGTGTCCCTCGACAGCAGAACTCAAGAGCGGCGTTTGGTCATTCTTATTCGTGCGATTGGGGTCGATATCTTGCCGTTCCAGCAGCATCTTCACCACTCCCTCGTGTCCCTTGATTGCAGCGCACCCAAGTGGTCCATTACCATTCTTATTAGGGAGGTTGGGGTCGACATTTTCCCGCTCTAGCAATAACTTGACCACTCCTTCGTGTCCGTTGGTGGCAGCACTCAAGAGTGGCGTTTGGTCATTCTTATTCGTGTGATTGGGGTCGATATCTTGCCGTTCCAGCAACATCTTCACCACTCCCTCGTGTCCCATTATTGCAGCGTACCCAAGAGGTCCATTACCATTCTTATCAGGGAGGTTGGGATCCTCACCACTCCCTCGTGTCCCTCAATTGCAGCGCATCCGAGTGGTGTCCGACCATCGATATTAAGGCCGTTGGGGTCGACACCTTGCTGTTCCAGCAGTATCTTCACCACTCCCTCGTGTCCGCGGATAGCAGCGGATGTAAGTGGTCGATTTCCATAGATATTTGGGCGATTGGGGTCGACATTTTCCAGCTCCAGCAATAATTTGACCACCTCTTCGTGTCCCTCGACAACACTCCATACGAGTGGTGTTCGGCCATACTTATCCGGGAGGTTGGAGTCGACATTTTCCCGTTCCAGCAATAATTTGACTACCCCTCCATGACCGGTTCTCGCCGCCCATACGAGTGGTGTACTGCCTCCAGAATCTTGTTGGTTTACTCCGCAACACCCCGCATCGATTAATACGGTCACAAGTTCAGCAATCCCGAAGAACGATGCGCAGTGTAGTCCAGAGAAGTGCCGAGAAGTGCTGGCTTCTTTATATAGAGGATGCTTTACCTGCCCCAGAAGTAATACAGCGGATATGTGGTCTTCGTACTTGTCCAAGAGCTCCAGAGCAAGGGTCTTCGTATGGTCTGACAGATCTTTGTTCGTATGTATTCCCCAATACCTTGAAGAATATTCAAGGAATGGCATGCTTTGGAGGTCTGAGAGAGAATAGGGTTTGAGGTTCTTGACTTGTCGTGAGTTCAAATAGGTTAAGCAGGTTTCTGCAAGTATCGAGTGAGGTTTACTAAAGAGACCTGGACGACTACAAAGGTACTCTTGGACCGTATAGTGGATCAACCGAACTGTCGAAGCCGCCGCGTCGACTATGATCAGGCCTTGGCAGTAGTCTAGCAATGTGCCGATCGAAGGGGCATTTTCCGGATCAAAATCCCTTTCTCCTATCTCCACTGCTAGCGCATAGCACAGCTCTTCTACCTTCAAGGGCCGTTCTGAATGGCAGACCCATGTGAGAGTAGCCACCGCAAGCTTCACCCTTTCCTCATCCTGAGCCATTATCCGCTCTAGCGTCGCACTGTACACATCCCCTAACCCCGCCCCATTTTTGATTGACTTGAGTGTTTTCCTTCGCTGAGCAACGGTGGTACCTCGCAGGATTGCCTCGATGTGGAGGGATGCTAGCAGGAATCCAGGCTCCAGTATGTCAGCCATCAGTTCGGGGTGGCTTTGCCTCGACCCCGTTCCTACATACGTTTCCGAACTTATTGCGGGAATGCTCTTCATAATATCCTCCTCCAGTGTGCTGCTCATCATATCTGGGATCGTGTCCCACCCGAGTTTCTCACGTAGAAATGTAAGGACCCCATCCTCCGTAACCCGTATAAATACGAACTTTGCCGCTCCACCAAACTCCCTCTCCACCTCCCTCCGCACATGTGGTCTTCCGGTCATAAATAAGCGAATATTCGGAGACCCCTGCAGAATCTCGCCCAATGACCTAAGAACCGCCATTCGATGCGCCGGCACACATTCATCAAGTGCGTCAACACAGATAAATGTGCGCTTCGTGTTTGAGACTGTCTGAAACATCTTCAAAATTCCCGGAACTTGGAGTCCTCTACCCCCAATAGCCCCTTTATTCTCTCTAAAATCCTGGGCTATGGCTTCTGGAATTTCCCCCTCCCCGCTAACGCGCTGTCTCACCAGGGATCCAAGCATATTTACCGGTGACTGCTCATTCCGAGCAGCAAAGTCGAAGTAAAAACATACAACGGCGGGATCTCCCTTGACGGCCTCATCGCACAGCTTGTCTATAACTAGTGAACTGCCATCGCAACAAATTAGCAATAGTATTCTTCGAATCCTAGCAATGGTACACCCTTGCTTACGTGATATAGCTCTTTCCCGCTCCTGGATTTCCATCGCAAAATAAAGTCTGGTGATAAGATCCATCCTCCCTACTACCCTTGTGCCAGCGTTGGAATTCTTCAGTTTCCAGCAGCCATGCTCCTATACCACCGATCCGCCGTGATGCAATGTCTCGATGCCGTACCCGTGGCTCCAATGGAGATAGCCATGCCAGTATTTCTAATCTATCATCGGCGGTGATGTAGTTGACAGTACCCGTATTGTAGGTATTTGTATTGTGTGTATTTGTGTTGGAACAGTTCTCGTAATTGTTCGAAAAGTTCTCGTTCTTGTTGAAAGAGCCTATGGTGTTGGAAGAGTTATCGGCATTGCCGGGGGGGTTATCGCTTTTCCTGAATTCTTGTGACATTTTTCAATTTTCGCCGCCGTGAATATTGAGAGGAAGGTGTTGATTAACTTGGAGCTTGTCGAGTGTAATTACTTGAACCTTGAACTTGGGGAAAAGCGGGGTAGACAAAGCCTTGTTCCTATCATAGCTGAAAACTCAGTTTCCAATCACTGGACACGAAACCCGTTACACAAATACTCGACCACTGATCCCCACAGAAACCTTGATGAGATTCACTTTCCCCTACCGTAGCCTGATGTTCAACCGCGTCTGCTCATGCCCTCTTTTTCTTTTCAAGTGTTCCAAAGAAGCAGAAATTTCCGCAACCAATAACCTACTGGTGCTACCGTTCAAAGCTGTTCCCAGCATCCATTCGATTATTATCCAAACATCATGTGTTGCTCTCGCTTGCCAAGACTCGGTGTTGCCGCCCCAGCGTGGGGTGTGGTGGAAAACCCAAGACACGAGCACACTCTCAGACTTTAATGATGTCACAGAATCATTAGAGGGCCAGCAGCATTTTCACAGTTTTCTCTTTAAACCCCAAGGTTTAGTGACGGGTACGGCGGGTCAAGTAAACATCGAGTGCAAATAAAAAAAATGTTAGTCTAAGCGAGAAGGAGCGCGGTGTTTGATTACGTAAGCAACCCATTGGGGCATGAGAAATCCGCATTCCCCCCAAGATTTCCGTCAAGCTACAACCCCATCTTTATCTAGCTATAATTTTTTAATATTCTATCACTTCTGTGTATTATTTTTCACTACTCCCTCACCAGGTATTTTTGTGATTCCCAAAGCCATGTTCGGGGTTCTCTACCATACCCAGGTAGTTACCCTGCTCTTACAGCTCAGCCCTAAACATATTGTTCAAGTTAACCACGCCCTTAAGCAGCAATTGAACTTCAAATTGGATAAACAAGAATTATTTAAATCCACTAGGCATACTGGTAATAGCTAGAGAAAAGTTGTGCGACGAATTTTAGCATGTCAAACTACCTGAAGGTGCAATATCCGGAGTAGGGTGGATTACGTAATCAAACACCCACTTTGACTTGGACTCTGTTATTAAATTCATATTTCTCACACTAGATATCTACTTAGCTACAGTATGTAATCTGAGAGGGTAGTGGATAGAAATAATTTAGAGAAGCGATAGAATATTAAAGAATTATAGCTAAATAAGGATAGGGTTGCAGTTTGATGGAAATCCTGGGCTGCTTATGTAATCAAACCTTGCGCTTTGGCCCCCCTCGCTGGGGATTTTTTTTATTTGCACTCGATGTCTACTTAACCCGCCGTAGACGAGGGCCTTGTAGGGAACGCATATCGTCCCTTCTTTCGTATTTACGGAAAGGAAGCTAGTGCTGCACTTAACTCGGGTGTTAGCTATAAGCAGAATGGTCACTGGGAAAGATTACTAAGGGCCCGTTTACCTATAGACGTCCGTCTAACAGCCTGCAACGATGCCGACCATTAAGAGCGGCTTGACAGTGGGGGAGAGTGCAGCAAAGTATATAGTGTTTGCCTAGAGTAGGCAACGTAACTTTTTCACGATCTAGCCACAAGAATCTAGGACTGTGGAAAATTAGTCAAAGACTTTGGCGCCGTCTATCAGAAAACGCTTAAAACGCAACTGTCTAGTACGACCACTATTACAAATTTAATTTTCAGAATGAGACAGACAGTTGAAGGTATGTAAAGAAAACAGAATTGTTGCACATTTAGCTAATATACTGCCTAGTAGTGATGGACACGATCATGCTCGAGCAGAAAATTTGGCCCATGCTCGAGCATTGATCGAGCATGATGGTGTCCATCACTACTGCCTAGTATATAACTGAAAACCCGTTTAGCTAACTGACTTTCTTTGACGGTCGGCACTGTCTCTGGTTGCCAGACGGCCGTCTATAGCTAAACGTCCTAAGAGTCATGGAGGGGGAGAAAAAGGGGAGGTGACAAAATCACAATGTGCAGCAATAACTTACTCAGGTATTCGGGAGAAAATATACACGGAATTTCTTGTTCATATCATGGCTATACTGAGTATCACCCATTTTGTGGTATTCTGAGCACTACACTACTTGCAGTGAGCGAGGTATTTCCTATCACAATTATCAAAGTGAGTTAGTGCTAACTCAAGGGATAACTCAAGAATAACGTAATTTACGGGGATGCGGCTCACGACAGGGATCTGGCTCACCCATAGCAACCATTGGAAAATCAAATCTACATTTGATTATCACAACAAATAAATGAGATACTACCCCGAGAATCAAGCTACAGGTACTTTAAAATATAGAGAATCTAAAAATCTAGTTTTTATTTCCTGATGATAAATTGTTATTCTGATATAGAGGTTTAAAGATTTCCTATTTCATATCTAAAGTGTGGTTTTTCATAAGCATAAAAAAATTGAAAACCCTGGAAGAATTACATAATAAAATAGATAGAAGGATAGTAAAAGTCTTAGATATTCAGAATAACCAGGTTTTAATTTTCTTCATAATCATTTTTGAAAGCCACAGTGATTAAAAAAGAGGTAGAAAATAGGTGCAAATTACATACAAATTGCATCAATTTTACCATGTAATATCTACATACGTAGTTGGTGTATGAACTCAATATCTTGGAATAACCTTTATGATGACATCTAAAGTTAGTATATGAAGTTTGAAGTCAAATAAATATAGCCTTCCATATTTCATACAAGTTCTTAAAGATGATAGCTATTTAACTAAAAAACAATATATTAATCATAAACTAGTTGAAATCAAATCGTTGAGCTAACTACAAGTCTATTACCAATAAGATCAGGTTTAGTGCACTAGAGTAGACAGTATGGGGCATAGTTTAAAGTGTATATTGATTATAATAAGTAGTAGAAAGAGTATTATTGATTGTAACTAAAGGCAATTAATATAGAATCTGATCAACAGCTATTATTGAACCTAGCTGTAAACAGTGCTGCTAGACTCCCTAGAACTTATAACCTAATCTAATAACTCAGTGTTGGTTTAAATAAGTTATTAAAGCAAAATAAATATATAATAAGAATTTATTCTAACTATTTCATAGTTAGATAATGACCAATGCACAAAGTATGTAAAACTTTTTCATTTACCTTGAAAATTTATATACTATCTGAAAATATGATAGTCAAAGGGATTCCAAGAAATTGAGTTCATACGCCAACTACGTATGTAGATATTACATGGTAAAATTGATGCAATTTGTATGTAATTTGCACCTATTTTCTACCTCTTTTTTAATCACTGTGGCTTTCAAAAATGATTATGAAGAAAATTAAAACCTGGTTATTCTGAATATCTAAGACTTTTACTATCCTTCTATCTATTTTATTATGTAATTCTTCAAGGGTCTTCAATTTTTTTATGCTTATGAAAAACCACACTTTAGATATGAAATAGGAAATCTTTAAACCTCTATATCAGAATAACAATTTATCATCAGGAAATAAAAACTAGATTTTTAGATTCTGTATATTTTAAAGTACCTGTGGCTTGATTCTCGGGGTAGTATCTCATTTATTTGTTGTGATAATCAAATGTAGATTTGATTTTCCAATGGTTGCTATGGGTGAGCCGGATCCCTGTCGTGAGCCGCATCCCCGTAAATTACGTTAGGCGTCTCTGGCGTTTAATTCCTTATTTCTTTCGGGTTTGGTCTGTTTGTTTAGTCCTTCCCCTCTGGCGTGGTGCGTTCCCTAGTATATTGTAAGAATGGCTAATCATGCGTCGCCCTCTGCGCTACGGCACACTAATCTTCCGTGAAGTTCGGAGTACGAACGAAGGGATGGCAGTGGTAGTGATGGAGCGAAAGTTGAGGTGATACGGGCGCAACCCTGCGAACCTCCTCACTCAGCAGGAACACAGCGATGGCAACAACAATCCCAACCACAAGCACATCGACAGCAACAACAGCACCACTTCCTCCCACTGCTAAGTGTTCGAGGGCCTCCACAATCGACACCGCTCTCGGCTCTCCGACCCCGGCACCCTTAGCAGTGCTAACAGTCTAAGCCTAACCTCTGCGTAAACCGCATTCCCCACCCAGTCCCTCCAGCGCCTATTTTCCCTGCCGCTACGACCCCGCCAGCACTGCTACCACCCCCGCACTCCTATGTGACCGCAGCCTCTACCTCTAACTCAAATGCCCCACCGATCCAAATCCCCTCGAGCGCTCCCAAACCATCCCAGAAATCCAAAATAAACTAGATCCCCTCCAAATCGATCCCAGCACCCCCACATTCCCCCTACCATATTCTGGCGGCCCGGGATTGTCGGTTTATCGCAAGTAACAACTGACGACCCGACACAGCCCCCCTTCCCGCCCTGGGCAACGGCGGGAAGGCCAAGCGAATGGAGTAAACAGATAGGTTTAAGCGACTCCCCTGTGTTATCTTTTCCGCTATGTATAATAATGCCGCACTCCCGTCGCGAGAGCCGGGAGTTCGCGGAATATACTCCGGGGGTCCGTTAGGGTCAAGGGGATCCATAGCTGTTTGGAAGAGCTGGTGCGATGGGTTTTTTATTTGGGGTGGACTGCGGGGGATGTTCCTGGGACAACTTATTGCGTGAGCCCGCAGACCTACAGGGTTGTGAGTGTTATTGTATCATATCATACAAAAGATTAGAGGGGGGCTCTTTGCCTGGAAACCTATGTACCGTACCGTACTTGAGAAAGCAATATATGCAGCCCTAATTTACCCGCGATGCGCCAATATCACAATTAAAGAGACAAGAACCCAAAGTGTAGCAAGAAAGAAGATAAATAAGACCAACAGGCAACTTGAACAAGAAAAAAGAAAAAAATCGTGTAGAATCCGTAGCCCCCCTCCATCAGTTATTACTTCGCACTAAACTTCCGCCTATCCCACCTCCTTCCTCCCATCCTCCCTTTATCTACTCTCTTCGGCCAATTCGCCTCTACATCCCTCAAAACCTCATACCAGAGCAACCAAGGCGCAAATTCCGGATCCCTCCAAGCGACGCATTCCCCAGTCGGGGTCGGTACCACACTCATCCTAGCGTCTCTCTCCCGCTGCTCCGGCCCATCGTGTAGGTGATAAAGGCGCTGCTAGACATTGCCCCTCTGCACCACCCTCGTAGTGCGCTTCTTCCGACATGTTTCGTATACCGATAGCGCTAACGTGAGGTCGGATTTTGAGGATATTCGGGAAAGACACTCACCCAGCACTGCCGCGTCTTCGAGCCACATGCCCGCGCCCGAAGCCAGGTAAGGCAGCGTGGCGTGGGCAGCGTCGCCGAGGAGGGTGAAGGTGCCCGACGGGTGGGACCATATTGGGAGTTCTTCGCGAATGCAGAGTTTCCATTTGTAGACTGACTCGCACAGCGCGGGGAGCTTTCCTATCCTTTTGCGAAGGTTAGTATGGTAGGAGAGGAAATGGGTGGATAGGAAGAGCACCTCGGATCCCAGTTTTTTTAGATTTCTCGCATCTCGTCTACGTTTCCTTCCACCGTTGTTGCGCCGCCATTAGGGATGTCGTCCGGACGAGAAGAACCATGATGAATCGTTCACCACCCCTTAGAACGTGGTTCACTATACTTCATTAGCACCCTTCAAGCAAGAACCAAAGGGAAAATACCAGCATGCGCATCGGGTCCTATCCAGTAATTGACCTCCGGATCGGTCACGAACCCCCTCAACTCGGGATCCGATATCATATCCTTCGTCTGGAGCAACAACCTGTACGCCAAATCCCTCTGTTGGCGTAGGCTTACCCGGATGCCCAACTAGGCACTCCCTCATGACCGAATTAATCCCATCAGCACCCACGACCAAATCCGCACTGAACCTCCTCCCGCTGTGCAGAATAACCGTGCACACCCCGCCCACCTCTCCCAACTCGACGCCACCCACCCTCGAGCTTTTCAAGACTGCTGCCGAGCTCGACGGCCTGGTCGAGTTAACACTTGTGCAGGGACGCCCGGTGGAAATCCCAGAAGGGGGCACGGTACGTTTTTGCGTGCTCGGCAAAGTCCATGTGCGTTATATGGTTGCCTCTCCAGCCAATCATGTTTACCTGCTTGGGAAGGGTGGCATATCGGAGAAGGGTTTCACGCATGCCCCATGCCGCCAAGATCTTTGAGGCGTTGGGGATGTTGAAATTCTTTGTATATTTCCTATGTATATTCAACACACTACCGTGTATTCTTTTACTTAGTTTGTGTTTTGGCTCCGCCTCTCCACCGCTTACATTACTACAGCGAAGATATATATTATGGTGTTTTATTGTTTATTTCAGGATAATATCTCGGGATTTAACATGTGCTTTCCAATCAGGTGTTTAGGATTTTACAGTTGTTTATGCATCTCTTATGCACCATTCTTGGTTATGATATTTCTAATAATCACTCGACACCCGTTTGTTTTCATGCACATTATTTGCGATTTACTTGGCTGGATTTCAGGGTCAAACATGTTCGCACGTATATTTCTTACATGGTTTTCCCTATATTTCTCTTGCGCATATGGACGCACACTTTTCTATAAATAAGGTGCTACCGCCCACCTGGTTTAGAAGAATTAAGAACCGGAACTCCTACCAATTCCTTCTTCATCTTCTCGCAAAGCGTGCTTCGCAACCCCCCTCGTACATGCGAAGTATTATCCACATAGAATAGATTGTGCCGCATTCACATTTTGAAAAGGCTATGCGCCCGGCGCTCGCCTTACTCTATAAGAAATACGCTCAGACGCTTCCACCCAACAGCGATGAACCACAATTGTATACCTACCTCTACCTCTACCTTAGCAACCGTTGTTGTGGGAAAGGAAAATTCTCAGCATTCAGCTCGGCGCAACCCCTTTTCCTCACCTTAAAAGGACGCGTTCCCCCGTTGCAACAGAACTTGCTTTCTCCCCTCAACAGGCACGCTCAGTCTGCGCAGTAGAGAACACTTAGGTGCCGCGTACTCTTCTACTTAATTCCGTCCTGCTTTGAGCGGGAAGGAGGCTTGCTTGAGCAGCCTTGTGGATTAGGAATGGCTATTTTGTGTTGACCAAATACTAAAAGACTAAGAGAAGTGCTGAGACAGGTCCTTATCATTTTTTCGAGGATTTTTTACACCTAACCATCACTAAAATGACTGATGCAGCAGCTAGCAGACAACTTCACGACTCTGAGTCAGAAACCAAAGATACTGTTAGAGTAGCCTCTCCTCGTGCTACCCGTTCTACCACCGCTGCTGGTGAATCCTCCCCTCGTCCTGCTCGTTCAGGTTCCAAACCAGCAGCCAAATGGCCCTCAACCTCACCGCCACCTCCGGCCGGTAAAACATCTCCGGCCCCCGAGAAGCACATTCAAAGTTCTAAGAACTCGGTCGCTCCCAACTACAAACTAAGCTCCATCCCAAAGCTTACCGGAAGCGAAACTACTGTTTTTGGAGAGACATTTCTCAATATGTTCTGTAACAATCCTATTGTTAGGTAGGTATGCAACAGGCAACGATAGTGGTTTCCTATAGTGATCAAGTCTTCTTCTTTGTAATAAGGCGTAGGGGAATACTATCTCTTCAGATAGTAC
>Ga0307513_10012939_pt1 | contig 10259 bp, 7 predicted proteins | sample 15_EM_MG_FD_202174 | JGI IMG/M metagenome (GOLD analysis project Ga0307513, IMG submission 202174) | Populus trichocarpa ectomycorrhiza microbial communities from riparian zone in the Pacific Northwest, United States - 15_EM | ecosystem: Host-associated > Plants > Roots > Unclassified | place...
CCAATATATCTACCATGAAGATATCGTTTTATCTCATCCTGCTCTGAGTCTAACATGACTGTAGCGCGATCACCTCCCTTGTAAATGTACTTATGAATGTACTTGACAGCTTTCACAGACCCGCACACCTCGACATTTATATGTGCCTTATAGCGTAGAGAAAGATATGGACTGTAGGGTACCACTCTGCGATTGTCGATAATAGCACTAATATCCTCTCCACCCCTTCGAACTGACAATGTATAACCCTGGCCTGTATCTCTTCTTCGATATATAGGATATCCATCCTCATTGATAATAGTCTCTGCCTGGAAGGGACGTGGATAACGCTTGCGGCACGTCTGTACACTGAAGGGGTCCAGTCCTTGCATACAAAGAGCGCTTCCATTATGTGCTACGCAGTGAGTATGTACCATTGTTGTCTCAATAATACCTCTCAGTTCCTGACCGACAGCATCATCAGCTGCAGGAAGCTCTGCACTAATGAAGCGATCTATGTTATCTGCAGTCAGGAATTGATTGTCAGTTCTGAGGAATACCAGGAGGTGTAGATGTGGAAGCCTCCGCTTCTGGTACTCGATAGTTCAAACCCAACCCAGCCAAGGACCAAAGACTTCCTTGTGTCGGATCTGATCGAGCAAATCACGCACATTGAGATTGAACACCCTTGCAACAAGATCAGGCCTGTGGGCAGCACTCTGATTGGGCAAGAGCTCCTTTTCAATCTCCACCCATTTTGGGTTTGCCGTAAAGGTTATGAAAAGCGATGGTTTCCCAAAGTGACGTACGATTGCCATACTGTCCTGGTACAGCTGTTGCATAAATCTATCGCCTCCCACATAACTCGACGGCAGTACAACCCTCTTTCCAATCCGGTCAAGATCAGCATCACCAGCTACTAAAGTATCCGCAAGACCACTGTAGAGATCTGCACGGATATTGGCCTGATGCGAACGTATCCAGCTTAGCTTATTCTGATCGCAGACTGCCCAAGCATCCACAACGAATTGTTGAAATAACCTTTGCGCATGAAAGAGAGTTGATGGCTCGTTGGGCCTGGTATGCAGACGGAACCGGTAGAATGTGCGCTGGGATAGGTTCTTATTCTGAAGGTTCCCCTCCCAATTCTCAAGTGTTCTTCCCCAGTGCCAACCGGGCTCCCCATATGGGAAAAGGAGAACATAGTGAAGAGGAAGATAGGATGCATGATTGGAATTGATGTATGTGAAAGGGTTGGCATGATCATCGTCATCCATCCTTCTTGCCAAAACAAGATCCCGGAATCCGGCACTTCCATACTCCTCGGGGAGAATCATGGAGACTTCATCCACCATAGGTAGATTCTCACGTCGTAAATCTGCACCACGTTCAACGACAAGTTGAAGTCGTTCGTTGAGAATTAGGCGAAAGGGGTCCTCGGCTAGTGCAATCTCTGCTAACCGCTCCCGAGCTGTGAGGTACATCCTGATCATTGGATTGCACTCCTGGAGCATCAAGGTCAAAGAATGCACGATCTCGGCATCAAGTTCCGGGGCACGTCTTGTTCTCTCCTGCGCGGCATAGGCAGGATCATAGAGGTAAATCTGGGAATAGAGAGCATCCCGTCCACCGATAGGGACCAATGGTCCCTGCCTATGATAGAGCGCACCATGTACCTGGAAAAGTTGAAAGCCCGTACCAAGCTCGTTTAGCCTATTGTCCATATTAAACTTGATACTGGTGAAGGCAAACAGCTCATTCCACCGACGCAGAATAGCGCGAAATGACCTTGAGGGAGCATTATCTCCACACATTAAGGTATTAAGTGGCTCAGGTAGTGGACGCATTGCCTCAACGCGTGCCTTGCCCTGCTTGCAACAGGACTCGTAGCTTGCCTCACGATCACGAGGCTTCTTGGCTGAAGACTCCGAAGCCCAGTGTTGTGCATCGCAGCCTGCGCATAGGATATCCATCCTTCCAAGATCATGGCTCCTCCACTTTGCCTGCTGGTCTAAGAAGGCCAAAGGTATCTGGCATTGCACCAGTGGACCTCTATGGGCAGCTGCACGTGGCCTTGCAATTACGGCTTCTAGCCCACCAGCTACTCGGTTTGCTCGTGCCGATGCCTGTATTGTACTCTCACCTATTAGCTTCATCTACCCTCTGGGGTATTACATGTATATTCTCTAGTGTATAGCACTCACCAGACATATTCTGCACGTCACCTGTGGCACCCCTCTAGTGTCGACATCAAACTCTTCAATCGGCTTCTCCTGCCTACAGCGTCTGCACTTCTGCCCTACGTTTGCAGTTTCTATGAATTGTTAGCATCTGTTTCTCAGAACTGAGTGAAATCAGCTTACCCTCTGGTACCTCATCCAGCACGACCTCCGGTTCTCCCATTGCGCTCTCTGTACCTGCCACTTTTTTCTACATATCAGCTATCACCTACTATAATAATGGTTAATGAAAAATCTACCTTCCGTATTCTGCCCCTGCTCCATCATATTTCCTACCCGTACTCCCCCATTTTCATACACTATTCCACATATAAGTAAAAGGGATTTTACTAAAGAGGACTACCATACCAGCTCCCTCATTTCTCAGCCCGACCACTGCTTCTCCGATTGCCGCTTCATCCACCGGTACTTATGATACACTCAGATATGGTCTATTATAAAGGGAAGAATAACTGTACCTCTCGTGTTTGGTGTTTGTAAATCAGGTTGTTGTTGAAGTTCCACGGCAACCTGGGCCCTTCTTGGATTCCTTCTTCTATTCTGTTTGGGTCAGAAATAGTGTCAGTATCAGGTAGTGGTAAGGTTGAAAGTGAGATGTAAAATGGCAGGCCTTACCAAGCACTCCTGGCAAGTACGCAGCAGGCTACCTCTCACAGTGCGCCGGAAAGCGGACTCTGGCTTCTCCCGCCTGCAGCGTCTACACACTGGCATGGTGGACTAAGCTCAATTGCCAGGGAGATTAACAGGCCGTCAAACAATTAGGCAATATGAAAGGGCAGGATCAATGTAGGAAGAAAGAATGATTGGTTATTATTTGCTTTCAGTAAAAGTAATAAGAATATGGATGGGAGTATGGTGGGAGAGTATGTAAGAATGCAAGCTTTCATGTACGAGCCCACCAGGTTAACATTTGAGCCTCATCACATGGTGTGATCACAAATACTGAGAATAGTATCTGTGATCACAGATCAACGAGATTAGTAGATTGGCGTTTTTGGATAAGATTAGATAGCACGTTTTTTTGACCAACTGTCCAGTACATAATAAGACTAATTATTAGTGTTTATGAAAGCATAGTAAGTAATATTGCCAAATTCCAGATTTCGACTATGATTATAACAACTCTTATTTAATACAACACTTGTAAGAACAAATAATTCAACCATGGTTGGCTGATTTGGATAGGCTTCTGAACAGAAAATATTTCCTTCTAAAATATTACAATACAAAATGACATATATTGAAAAGTGAATGAATATTACTTTGCAAGGTAACATATTTTCTGGTGTAACCACCCATCGCCGGGTAACCGCCCAAGTGAAATGTAGACAACAACCCCGCACAGAATAAGCACGGATCCGGATTCCCAGCAATTATAGCGAAAAAAATCCGCGAAGATGGGACGAATACGCCAAAGAGTCAACAGTTCCAGAGATGATTTGTTCGCTAGTGCCTTGGAGGACCTGCGAAGTGGCAAGATTGGCAGTATTCGGAGTGCAGCAGAGAAATATGGTTTGAAGTACGAGACTTTAAGAGATTGAAAGTGGGGCTCAGGAAATCGCATTGGCAGCTATGAGGACCAACAGCGCTTAACATGTGCTGAAGAAAAGGCTATAGTAGTATGGATAGTACGGGTTGATGACTATGGATGGCCACCAAAGATTGACTATGTGAAACAAATGGCACTTGGATTCATTAAAAGTCATGGAATCCAACGGAGAGAACCTGGTCTGGGAAAAAATTGGATCTCCCGATTTCTCAACTGCCATCCATCACTATCATTCAAATTTGCAACTTGTTTGGACAAACAGTGATCCTATACTAGTAACCCGGTGGTTATTCGTGACTTTTTTAATAAGATGGGTTAGATGTAAGAATGTTGCAGAGGGCCTTGCAGAAGAAGAGTCCAGATGCGGTCAATAAGAGTACCTATAGCTAACATAATACAGTTACATCGGACTATAGCAGCCCATCATATTTTACCGCAAAATATTTATAATGCTGATGAAAAAGAATTTAAGATGGTTCTTGCGACAAGAGTAAAGGTCATCTGCAAGCGAGAAAAAAAAAACAGACGAAAAACCCAGCTTGGAAAACGTGAGATGATTACAGTACTTGAGACTGTCTCAGCAGGAGGATTAGTACTGCCTCCCATGATCATATATAAGGGGCAGGCACACTATAAAGGGTGGACTGCCCTAGTGGAGGAGGGGGATGAAGCTTTTTTTTGCAGTGTCTGATAAAGGGTGGACATCACGGACGATAAGTTTAGATTATTTAACAAATAACTTTGAACCACATACTTCTGCACTGTAAGCTCCAAGTCCTTATATCATTCTTTATTCGATATCATTATATACAAAAGGGAACGGGGCAAACTAATTAATTATGATAGAGCAAATGGAGCTATACGTTTACTCATTATTGACGGACATGATTCACATGTGACCTGGCAGTTCCTTGACTATTGCCTACAAAATGATATCATTCCCCTGTGTTTACCAGCGCACTCCACTTATATCCTACAGCCATTGGATGAGGGATTTTTTGGGCCATTGCAGAGTAATTACAGCAAATGTCTCGATGATTTTGTTGAAGGTGGGGAAACAGGTATCAATAAGGGTGACTTTTATCCGTATGTAATTCCATTCTACTGTGACATTAGTTTATTATTAACACATGCAGGCTTCTGGTAAAGGCACGCAATATGACTTACACAAAAAAGAACATTCTAAGCGCATTTGAAGCGACTGCAATATCACCACTAAATGAGCGCCGTGTTTTACCTCCAGCGGAGCAGCATTATGGGACAGGGACAACCACAACAACAGCACATAAGAACCACGAGTTTTTTGTACCAGGAAGACCAAAGCATGGCCGCAGCATCCTCATCCATGGCAGAAAAACACTTGCTGCCCTCCCACAGTCAACTCTCAAAAGCCGCTACAATCATGCCTTAGTTGAAAAGCTTTCCAATGCTGCAGCACAGGCTAAGGCAGACAACGTTATCCTTACAATAGAAAATCAAATCCTGCGCTCAAAGGCAACCTCAGCTGCGGATAAGGAAAAAACAAGAAGCAGAAAGGAGATGTCAAAAGCGAGAGTCATTTCTGTTCAGGATGTACTCAGAATCTGCCAGGATCAGCAGAAAAAGGAAGAAATTACCGCTCAGAAAAAGGTAAAAGCTGCAGAACGCCGTGCAGCCAAAACAGCAAAGCTCACAGCACCCACTGCAACTCCCAAGCCCAAGCGGTATCCCAAAAAGAGTGTTCCTTTGGAATCCTGCTCTGATGCCCTCAGCTTAGAGAGTTTGAACATTGGTTCTGAACTGGAGTCCGACTGGATGGAGAGTGGCGATGATTTGGCTTATGAGGATGGAAATCTTCTGGTTATTATGCAAACTGCACAAAGGATTACGCAAAGCAGGTATCGCAATGCATCCTTGCCTTCATAGTGTCACTGGGCTGTTTTATTTCTCTGTTTTCAATTTTTTCTTTTATGTATGGGTAGAATCCACGTAGAGATGACTTTTGGGTGGTTTCTCGGGGATGGGCGGTTTCAAAGGGAAGTACGTTAGACTTTTAAGAAGATATTCTCCTTTGATTACTCATCAAATAATTTCCTTGGATATTTAACTTGAAGATAATGGCTTTCGAGAAGGAAATGCTTCTGTTTACAAAGCATATAAGATTATGGATTGGTTTGAGTGAAATTGTGTTGAAGTTAAGAAGACACTCCATATTTCCCAAATTTTAAACCAATTGAATATGCATGGGTTGAGGTTAAAACACAATTGTGCCAGCAGTTACAAAAGATCAGAGATACTTTAAGAGGAAAAGAAGCTATTAAGAAAAGGCTGGGACTAGCATTATCATTGATTTGGGTAAACCATAAGGGAGATGTTGTTTGAGAAGTTGTGAAAGACAATGACTGATAGAGTAGCTGCAGTATTAGAAGCAAGAAGAGGTTATACAAAGAATAGGTTGGAGAGATTTTTATTTCTTTCTGGTAATTTAATAATTATTATTTGGGAATGTGGATTGTTTGGTTGATTGTGTACTTAAACAATATATGTATATATACATGTATAGGGGTACCAGTTAACAACATGACCAAATTAAGGGTGCAAGACCAGGCCAAAAAATGTGAAAAACTAGCTGAATCATGCAAGGCTAATACATAAAATTACTTATAGAACTTTGTATAAAAATTCTCAGATATGCATAAAGGCTGAGGAGAGGCATTGACCAATACCCAAAGATATACCAAGTATTCTATTAATATAAGATGATTCAAGTAGTATAGGAGTAATTAAATAGGTCTGAGATCACAAGTGGTAATGACCAGGTAATGTAAATAAAGTATATATTCATTGAAATAGGTCGGGCAGTAAGAAGATAGCTGGAGGACAAATTAGACTATTTTTCAATATTCTTAATACAAATATAGATTTAATTTTGCAAATAGGTTTGTGGGTACGATTAGATGGAGAGACTATAGGGAAAAAAGTTGATTAGAGGTTTTTGTAAAGGGAGAATAAAGGTATAGGTATGTGAACGAAAACTTGATTTTTCAGATATCGTGTAAAGTATGTGATTTTGTATAAGCTGGAGAAGAATGAAAATAGTCAGCTGAGTAATTACAATAGGAGCGCTCAGTATGAAGCCCAATTCTAAGAGTGCAATCATACAGATGACTTAAGGCGGAAGTATTGATCAAAATGAGAATGTATAATTTAAAGTAGAATCAGGCTGTTAGACTTAATATCATTGAGGTTGAAAGTTGTACTCAATAAGTTCCCTTGAGAATTGTTAGTTATCAGAATCAGTTGTCTTTCACTTTAATCAAGTAGAATAATATAAGATCAGAGAATACTAGTTCATCATTTTGATCTTCGTGAGCAACATACTCAGCGTAGAGCTGTCCAACTAACCAGTTTAGAGTGAGTTCATATTGGGAGATCGTAAGACGGCAGGAATATTAACTATGTCTGGAAATAGAAGAGGATCTCCGTAATGTATTTCCAACTACATTAGTATAAGTGAAAAATTGTTTCTATTTGTAGCATTGTAATGACCCTATGAATAGGTAGCTACAGTGGATAAGACTTCAGCCTATATGGGATACCATGAGATAACCAGAGAGAGGCTAGGCCAGTACAATTGATGGATAGTGAACAATAGGCATGAGCAGGTACAAGTGCTATAAAGTAACTTTGTGGCATAGAATTAGAGAGGATAACCTGGGTAGGCCATAGTTAACCTGCAGGACAGGGTAACCTTTGGAGGGGATATTCATGTAAAGTCAAGTAAATATAGTAAACATTATACTGGTTTCTAGGGCAACATTATATATAGTTATGCAGACTTCCGTAGACAATCAAGACATGAAAGGGTAAAATTACCCTATTTGGGAAACATAGCTACTGTACCTTGGGGACTCAGTTACCCTACTGAGGGACCCCAGTTGCCTTGCCTTTACTGACAAGGTCATCTGCCGGCTTAGAGGAAAGTTATTCTATTACTCTAGTACGTTTTGATGTTTATAGAACAGCTCTCTATGGTACGAAATAGACTACTGACGGAGCAGGAGTGGTCTGAACCTTTTGTGAATCTGAAGGGATATTATTAATACCCCCCTCCTGCCTCAGTGTTTGTGCGGCACAACAGCATAGTCTGGCTGTGTAGTGGTGTGCTTCCTGGTAAATCAAAATCTAGCAGAATGCTTTCACAGCTATTACCCTAGCAGAAAGAGCGTACCAAATAATAAGAGCGAGGTATCGAGCTTCATAAGATGACCGTATATCAGAACTGAAGCTCCCAAAGTTATGAGCTTCCCAGAGGCATCTGGAAGACGACTTGGAATACCAGATGAGAGCATGTTTGAAGATATGTTTAACAGATTGGAACGATGTTTAGCGAACACTACTTCTCTCATTTTCTAGTTGAGTATGCATTAGCTGCACAATGCTTTGATAGCTGGATATTGGAACTCATCACTCCATATTTCATATTACAATTAGTATGTAGGAATTTGGACCACATATTCATATAGAGTCTATAATGAGAAAGAGATTGAAGACAGTGTAGAGGTGGAGTGGGGACATCCACAGATGAAATAGCAGTTTGGGAGATTCTCTGAGTTGAGCTGGGCAAGATTTCAGGGTCAAACAGTGTTCGTACTTTGTTTTGAGAAACTGAATTGTTAAGAAGATACTTCTTAACTAAAGAAATCAAAGTAGTATAAACATTAGTAGAAATAGTAGGCCACTCCCCAGGTGGTTGAAGAATCAAGCAAGTAACGAAGAAGAGACCTTAACAATATAACAGGTTAACAACATGAGCAAAAAAAGCATTTGCTCCATCTGGATAGGCATTGCGTCCGGACGCAGGAAATCCGCCTGGAGCATCCTGTCCACCCAGCGCACCCTCAGAGGGCCACAGCAGAATGGTTGCATCCTAGTCCGTTGGGTGCAATACAACCCGCATCCTGTCCGCCCAGTGCACCCGGATGAGCCATTTCACACCCTAATCTCCCGAAGAACATCAAGGTAAGCGACCAGGGGGGGTTTCCATTGGGGATCTCCCCCTGCCCCTGATCGCCTCTACTTACAACTAACTACTTCATCACCAGACAAAGACTGTTCAGACGAAAAAGGAGCTTAACATAGGATGACTAACCATCTATTGTCCCGGTAACGACCCAAAACATACACCTTATTTAATCACCACTAACAAGTCACACCAAAGGCTTCTAAGTTCTTTCACACCTCGCATCAAGCTTCATGATCGAATCAGTGGAACTATTGAATAATATCACCCTTGGGAGAGGGGCATGCTCTTGCATCCAGGTTGACACTATTCATGACCGCCAAGCAAGCGGATTCCAAGGAGGCCCTTCCTGACTCTAGCGGACATCTGCTAGTGCCCGGTGAGGTATCTGCCTTTGTCTGCCTGCTGACCACTATAGCCATGCGGACGCTCCGAAACCTATACCATTCGATTCCCCTCGGCGAGCGGACTCCAATGAGACCCTTCCCGACCCTGGCGGACATCTGCCCAGTGAGGTATCCCCCTTTTTGTCCCTGTTGACCTCTATAGCCATGCGGACTCTTCAAAACCTACACCATTCGATTCCCCTCTACCTGCGAATTCCAACGCACCCTGTCCCAACGCTGTCCCACCACTGGTTGCAGGGTTATCAATTCTTTTGTACTTGAGTTCCCCGGGTAGGTATCTTCAAATTGTTGGCTACTGAGTGCTACAGGCATGCGGACGCTTCGAGGCCTATACCATTCGATTCCCCTCGGCGAGAGGACTCCAATGAGACCCTCGCCGACTCTGCCGGACATTTGCCCGCTGAGATATCAGCCTTTTTCATCCAGCTGACCGCTATAGCTACTGGGACGCTTCGAAACCTATACCATTCGATTCCCCTTAACCGGCAGATTCCAATGGACCCTGTCCTGATGCTGTCCGACCGCTGGTTGTAGAGTTATCCAAACGTTTGTACTCGAGTTCCCCGGGCAAGTACATTCAAATCGTTGGCTACTGAGTGCTACAGGCATGCGGACGCTTCGAGACCTATACCATTCGATTCCCCTCGGCGAGCTGACTCCAATGAGACCCTTCCCGACTCTGGCGGACATCTGCCCGCGGAGGTATCTGCCTTTTTCATCCTGCTGACCTCTATAGCCATGCGGACGCTTCGAGACCTATACCATCCGATTCCCCTCGGCGAGAGGACTCCAATGAGACCCTTCCCGACTCTGGCGGACCTCTGCCCCCTGAGCTATCTGCCCTTTTCATCCTGCTGACCTCTATAGCCATGCGGACGCTTCGAAACCTATACCATTCGATTCCCCTCGACCGGCGGATTCCAACGTACCCTGTCCTGATGCTGTCCCACCGCTGGTTTAAGGGTTATCCATACTTTTGTACTTTAGTTCTCCGGGCATGTACTTTCACATTGTTAGCTACGGAGTGCTACTGTTTTCTAGACTAGCTTTAATAAATATATACCTATTTTAGTATCTAAATG
>Ga0307513_10012940_pt1 | contig 10258 bp, 11 predicted proteins | sample 15_EM_MG_FD_202174 | JGI IMG/M metagenome (GOLD analysis project Ga0307513, IMG submission 202174) | Populus trichocarpa ectomycorrhiza microbial communities from riparian zone in the Pacific Northwest, United States - 15_EM | ecosystem: Host-associated > Plants > Roots > Unclassified | place...
AGCTCGCCGTTCGGCCGCCGCGCGCGCAGCACCGGCGGCAACCGCCGCGCGCGATCGAAGTCGAGCTCGAACCACAGCACCTCGTGGCGCCGCGACACCCGGAAGAACCAGTCGACCGAGTCCTCGATCTGCGGGTGGCGCGCGTCGAACAGCCGGCCGCTGTCGTCGACCAGCCGCTCGTCGTCGTGATCGCCGAGCGTGACCACCGGGTGGCGCACCAGGTGGTCGAACACGATCACCGAGATCAGCCGCGCGAGGTACGGCACGAGGGCGTCCTGCTCGGGGGACACGGTCAGCGTGCTCGCGAGGAACGTCGCGCGGTGCGGGTACGGCAGCGGTCCCATTGACCGCGCCGAGGATACGGCAAGACCCCACATCCCGCCCGCGCACCGCGGGAAATCCCCGAGCCTCGCGCGGCGATCAATTTTGCCAGTCCAGAGATCGCTGGTCGGGACGTTGATCGGCGGTCGATCGGCGGTGCCGTCGGCGTCATGCGTTGCATGCGTCGCGGCGCATGCCGCCACGAACCGGTTGGTCACGGCGTTGACCAGCGACATGTCGAGCTGCACGGCGAAGTCGGGCGGGAAGCTCTCGGCCTGCGCCGCGGTCAGGGCAGGGCAAGATCGGTCGCTCGCCCGCTGCGAGCAACTTGGACCTGGCCACCGCCGTGGCGAACCCGGTCGGGCGCACCCGCCGCCGAGCGCCTCGAGGGCGCCGGCGAGCGCTGCTGTCACATGTCGATCGGCGCCCCGGGCGAGGTCGCGAGGCCGCCACCAGCGCAAACCTACCGAGAGCTGCGAGTTTTTGAGGCTGCCCTCTGGGTCGGCAACTGACGTCAAACGCCGGGCGGAAGCGGTTCCGACGCCGGTGATGTGATCCACGCGCCAGTTGCCGTGATAGGCTCGTGGCGCGTGCGTGACCGGCGATACGCCTCTGTCATCCACTTCACGTTCAACCTCATCATCGATTTCGGCTGAATCTTCAGGAGACACGTCCGTGGGAACGAAGCTCTACGTGGGCAATCTAAATTACAACACGACCGAGGACTCACTGCGCGGGGCGTTTGGAGGGGATGGTCGTGAAGTGACGAGCGTGTCCATCATCATGGATCGTGAGACAGGACGATCCCGCGGCTTCGCGTTCGTCGAGATGTCGACCTCCGAGTTCGCGCAGCAAGCGCTGCAAGCGCTCGATGGTCAGGAGCTCGACGGTCGCATGCTCCGCATCAACGAAGCGCGGGAGCGCGACGCGCGCGGCCCAGGTGGTCCGCCGCGATCGTTCGCGCCGCGCCCCGGCTACGGCGCAGGCCCGGGTGGCCCGCCGAGCGGCGGCTACGGCCCGCCGGGTGGCGCGCCGGGCGGCTATCGCCCGCCGCCGAGCAACGCGGGTCCCGCCGGGGGTGGCTATGGTGGCCGTCCGTCCGGCGTCGGGGGCCCGCCAGGTCCACGGCCGAGCAACTTCGGCCCGCCCGCCAGCCCCGCAGGCGGCGACGGCCGGCGCCGCAAGAACGAGCGCGAGAAGGAAAAAGAGCGCAGCGGCGGCGACGCGCCCAAGAAGAAGCGGCGCAACGCCGGCGACGACACCGACGGCTGGTAGCCCCTGATCACGAAGTTCGAAGTCGCCGCCGACGAGACCGGGCTTCGGCTCGACCAGGTCGTGCCGCGGCACGTCGCCGGGCTGTCGCGCCGCAAGGCGCGCGCGGTGATCGACCTCGGCGGCGTGTTCGTCGACAAGGCCCGCGTGAAGGTCGCCGGCCGGCCGGTGCGCGCCGGCCAGCACATCGAGGTCAACATCGGCGGCGCGATCGAGCGGACCGCGCCGCCGCTGACGCCCGAGATCGTGTTCGTCGACGACCACGTGATCGTCGCCGACAAGCCGGCCGGCCTGGTGACCGCGCCCACGCCCGAGAGCGATCGCGGCGACCTGCTCGATCAGCTCGCCGCGAGCTACGGCGAGGTCTACCTCGTCCATCGGCTCGACCTGCCGACCAGCGGCCTGCTCGTGTTCGCGCGCACGCGCGAGGCCAACAAGCGCCTCGGCGACGCGTTCGTCCGCCACGACGTCGATCGCGAGTACCGCGCGGTGGCGATCGGCGCGGTCGCGGCCCAGACGATCGATCGCCCGGTGGCCGGCAAGCGCGCGGTCACGACGATCACGGTGCTCGAGCCGCTCGCCGGCGCGACGCTGGTGTCCGCGCGGCTCGAGACCGGCCGCACCCACCAGATCCGCCTTCACCTCGCCGGCCTCGGCCACCCGGTCGCCGGCGATCACCAGCACGGCGGCGAGGCGTCGCGGACCTTCACGCCCCGCGCGCCGCGCCTCGCGCTGCACGCAGGCCTGCTCGGCTTCGCGCACCCGGCCACCGGCGAGCGCGTCCGCTTCGAGCGGCCGATGCCCGCCGAGCTCGCCACCTGGATCGCCCGCCTGCGCGGCGCACCCAGCTCAGACGTTCCGTCGCCGCCCTGACGGCAGCCGGCCACGGTCGCCGGTCGCCGGTCGCCGGTCGCCGGTTGCCGGTTTTCGGTTGCCGGTTTCCGGTTGCCGGTTTTCGGTTGCCGGTTGCCGGTTGCCGGTTGCCGGTTGCCGGTCGCCGGTCGCCGGTCGCCGGTCGCCGGTCGCCGGTCGCCGGTTGCCGGTTGCCGGTTGCGGCTGCTGCTGCCGTTGCCGCTGCCGCTGCCGCTGCCGGCTCAGGGCGCGGTGGCTTCGAAAGTCCACGCCTTGACGACGGTGGCGCGCTGCGCGAGCTCGGCGAACACGGCGGCCACCGCGGGGCGCAGCGCGAGCGCGTGCCAGGCCTCGAGCGAGGCCGCCGTGACGACGATCGAGAGGTCCCACCGCACGGCGCTGGCATCGGCGGGCAGGCCGACGACGGCGTCGGCGCCGGCGTCGCGCAGCTCGGCCGCGAGCTTGTCGGCGAGCGCGCCGCGGTCCGCGACCTCGGCATCGCGCAGCTTGGCGAAGCAGAAGCGCTGGATCATGGCGCGATGCTCGCCAGCAGGTAGTCGGGCGCGACGCTCGGCGTCGGGCCGTTGAACACCCAGCGCGACACGCCGGACACCAGCGCGGCGTCGATGCCGGCCGCGCGCGCGCCGGCGATGTCGGTCTCGAGCTGGTCGCCGATCATCACGACGCGCGACGCGCCGAGGCGGCGGCGCGCCTCGACGAACAGGTACGGCGCCGGCTTGCCGAGGTGCTCGAAGCGCAGCTCGCGGCCGGGGAACCGGCGGGCCAGCGCGGCCTCGATCAGCAGCGCCATCGCGCCCGCCGTGTAGCCGTACTCGGCGTCGCCCTTGGGGTAGATCAGGTCGGGGTTGGCGAGCACGAGCGCGGGCAGCCGGCCGGACTGGACCGCGCGCACGACCGCCGAGAACGCCAGCTCGATGCCGGCGACGAACGGCGTGCCGGCGTCGTCACACACCGCCAGCGCGTCGAGCTCCATCCCGGGCGCGAGCTCGATCGGCACGCCGCCGCCCTCGGCGACGTAGGCGATCGACTCGGCGGTGCCCAGCACGCAGGTCCGCGCGCCGGCCAGCCCGCGGTCGCGGAAGTACGCCGGCAGCAAGCTCGCCGAGGTCACGATGCGCGCGGCGTCGATCGCGACGCCGAGCCCGGCGAACCGCGCGACGTAGGTCGCCGGCGAGCGCGATCCGTCGTTGGTCACGATCGCGAACGGCGTGCCGCGCCGGGTGAGCTCGGCGAGCAGCGCGCGCGCGCCCGGCAACAGGCCGCTGGCGTCGATCAGGACGCCGTAGGCGTCGAGCAGCAGGCCGTCGTAACGGTCGAGCAGGGCGCCGACCGTGGTCGAGGTGGGTTGCACGCGGTGATCATAGCCAGGTGCTATACGCTGGCCATGCGGCCGTACCTCGATCTCCTGCGCCACGTGCTCGATCACGGCGAGCGCCGCACCGATCGCACCGGCACCGGGACGATCTCGCTGTTCGGCGCGCAGACCCGCTACGACCTGCGCGAGGGCTTCCCGCTGGTGACCACCAAGAAGGTGCTGTTCCCGGCCGTGGTCCGCGAGCTGCTGTGGTTCTTGCGCGGCGCGACCAACATCCACGACGATCTCACCCAGCACACGCCGATCTGGGACGCCTGGGCCGATCCGAGCGGCGAGCTCGGGCCGATCTACGGCCACCAGTGGCGGAGCTGGGGCGGGCACGGCGACACGCCCGGGATCGACCAGATCAGCGAGGCGATCGCGACGATCCAGCGCGATCCGACGTCGCGCCGGATCATCGTCAGCGCGTGGAACGTGGCCGATCTCCCGCAGATGAAGCTGCCGCCGTGCCACGCGCTGTTCCAGTTCTACGTCCAGGGCACGTTCCTCGACTGCCAGCTCTACCAGCGCTCGGCGGACCTCGCGCTCGGCATCCCGTTCAACATCGCGAGCTACGCGCTGCTCACCGAGATGATCGCGCGCGAGTGCCGGCTGACCGCGCGGCACTTCGTCCACACGCTCGGCGACGCGCACATCTACCTCAACCACATCGAGGGGGTGGAGCAGCAGCTCGCGCGCACGCCGCACCCGCTGCCCCGGCTCGTCCTGGCCGACCGGCCGGTGCTGGCGCAGCGCTTCGAGGACATCGTGCTCGAGGGCTACCAGCACCACCCGTTCATCAAGTTCGCCGTCGCGGTGTGAGCCCGCGGCGCACCGCGTAGATCAGCAGGCCGGGCGAGCCGAGCACCAGCGCCGCGACGGCGTACGGCCACGCCGTGATTCCGCGCGCGCGGGCGTCGCGCACCACCCAGCGGAGCGCGAACAGCAGCGCGATCATGAGATCGAGCAGCATCTGGAGCCCCCACCAGTCGCGGCCGGCGAGCGCCAGGAAGCCGAGGACGCCGTGGCCGGCCATCACCCAGAGGGTGAACGCGCCGAACACGACGAGCGCGACGGCGGTGAGGGCCAGCTCGGCGCGCGACGGCGGGGCGACCGCCGGGGGCGCGGGCGAGGTGCCGGGGACGGACGCCGGGGGCGTGTGCGAGGGCATGGCGCGAGCGTAGGGCCGTCGGCGCAGCGCGCCGAGGGATGCGCGCGGCCAGATCGTCGCTGCGACATCGCGTCCGGTGCGGGTTCGCGATTCGACGCGGCTCAGGCGCGCTTGAGCCGCTCGATCCGGTAGCGCACGTCGTACTCCTCGGTGTCGCGCTCGCCGTCCCACGCATCGCGGATGAAGCCGCGCGCGTCGAGATCCGGCATGTGGACATCGCACGCGAAGCGCTGGTCGACGCGCGTCAGGTAGACGAAGCGCAGGTCGTCGCGCTCGATGACCTCGCGGATCAGGCCCGCGCCGCCGACCACGAAGATGGTCTCGACGCCGTCGATCGCCAGCGCCACGTCGGGTGAGCCCGCGACGACCACGCCGGCCGGGACCTCGAGCGCGCCGCGCGTCACGACCACGTTGAGCCGGTTGGGCAGCGGCTTGCCCGCGACCTCCTTGCTCTCCCAGGTCTTGCGCCCCATCACGATCGCGTTGCGCCGGCCTTCGCTCGCCGTCGACGTGATCCGCTTGAAGTGCTGCAGATCGCCCCGCAGCTTCGGCCACGGCAGCGCGTTGCCCTTACCAATGCCCCAGTCGAGATCCGCGGCGACCACCATGTCGAACACGTCGCGACGCTAGCATGGCGCCCGGGCCGGCGGGGCCGTCAGTTCAGCAGCGCCTCGGACTCGTCGGCGGCCTTGAGGCTCGGATCGGTGGCCGGCTGCGGCTTGGGCTTGGCCTCGCTGGCCTTGAGCTGGGCCTGCTCGGTGAGCCGCCGGGCGTTGCGCTCCATGATGAACTGCGTGACGTAGGGGAACCCGACGTGGATCCCGTTGAGCCGGGGCGCGAGCGTCGACGACAACCCGAACATGATCACCGCCGCGCGCTCGACGTAGAACCAGCCCTCGGGGTACGCGACCGACTTCATCAGCTCGCGCAGGTCCTCGCGCTTCATGCTGTGATCCGCGAGCTGCTGCGCGACCGCCGGATCGATCTTGCCGAAGTCGGTGATGTTGATGCTGAGCAGCTTCTCGAAGTAGCGCCGCACCGTGCGCTCGAGCAGCACGCGGTCGCCGCCCTCGGCCATGAAGCCCATCGTGTCGATGCCGCGCACCACGAGGTCATCCTTGCGCGTCATCAGGCCGGACAGGATGTCGAACATGCCGTCGGCGAGGTTGTCGCGCAGCTGGGTCGCCGAGCCGAGATCGAGCACGACGATGCGGACCTGCCCGGCGGGGCCGCGCTGGACGAAGAAGTTGCCGGGGTGCGGATCGGCGTGGAAGAAGCGGTCGACGAACAGCTGCTTGTAGAACACCTTGATGAGCTTGGTCGCGACGTCGTACGGATCGAGCTCGAGGGTGGCGAGCGCGTCCTTCTTCGAGATCTTGACGCCGTCCATGAACGTCATCGTCATGACGGTCGCGCTCGACCACTCGGGGTAGACCTTGGGGAACACGACGTCGGGATCGCTCTCGAAGTTCTTGGCCATCCGCGCGATGCAGCGCGCCTCGTTGGCGAGATCGCTCTCGCGCACCAGCATGTCAGCGAGCTGCTCGTGCACGCGCTCGATCTGCTGCAGCGGCACGAAGTTGCGGTAGACGCGCAGCGCCCAGCCGAGCACGCGGAGGTCGACGTTGATGATGGTGACGACGTTGGGGTAGAGGATCTTGACCGCGAGGCGATCGCCGGCGGCGTTGCGCGCCTCGTGGACCTGGCCGAGCGACGCGGCGGCGATCGGATGCTCCTCGAACTTCGCGAACACCTCGTGCGGCTGCTTGCCGAACGACTTGACGAAGGTCGTGCGGATCTTGCGATACGACTGCGGCGGCACGTCGTCCTGCAGCGCCTCGAGCTCCTCGGTGTATTCGCGCGGCAGGAAGGTCCCCATCACGGAGAGAATCTGACCGAGCTTGATGTACACGCCGCGCAGCCGGACGAAGCCCTTGAACATGCGGCGCGCGTTGCGCCGGTTGATCCGCTTCCAGCGCTCGCTGGTGTGGAAGCGCGCAGGCCACAGCCGCGCCCAGGACATCTGCCACATGTAACTGAGGAAGATGACCACGAACACACGCAAGGCGCGCACGAGGCGAATGGCTGCCGACATCACTGCGAGCTCGACCGCTCTCGACGATGGTAGCATGCGCGGGTGTCGGATCTTTTTGATCGCGCGTCGAAGTTCTTCTCGGAGCTCCAGACCGACATCTGCCGCGCGCTCGCCGAGCTCGATGGCGGCGCGGAGTTCACGGCGGATGCATGGCAGCGGCCCGGCGGGGGTGGCGGCGTGGCGCGGGTGCTCGAAGGTGGTGCGCTGTTCGAGAAGGCCGGCGTGAACTGGTCCAGCGTCGATGGCGAGCTGCCAGCCGAGCTCGCCGACCAGATGCCGGGCGAGGGCCGCTCGTTCCGCGCCTGCGGCGTGTCGCTGGTGCTCCATCCGCGCTCGCCGATGGTGCCGACCGTGCACGCCAACTTTCGCTGCCTGACCCAGGGCGACGCGCTGTGGTTCGGTGGCGGGTCGGATCTCACGCCGTCATACTTGTTCCGAGACGACGCCGTGCACTTTCACGCGGCGCTCGCCGCGGCGTGTGATCGCCACAGCCCGATCGGCGACTACGATCGCTTCAAGGCGTGGAGCGACGAGTACTTCTTCCTGCCGCACCGCCAGGAGACGCGCGGCGTGGGGGGCGTGTTCTTCGACTACCTCGGCGCCAAGGGTGAGCATGCCGCGGAGGGCATCTTCGCGTTCGTGGCCGATCTCGGGCGAGCGTTCCTGCCGTCGTACGTGCCGATCGCGCAGCGCCGGCAGACCGAGCCCTACGGCGACCTCGAGCGCGCGTGGCAGCTGCGCCGGCGCGGTCGCTACGTCGAGTTCAACCTCATCTACGACCGCGGCACGCTGTTTGGCCTCCAGACCAACGGTCGCGTCGAGTCGATCCTGATGTCACTCCCGCCGCTCGCGCGCTGGGACTACGACGTGATGGCGACGCCGGGCTCGCCCGAGGCCGAGCTGCTCGCGCATCTGCGGCCGAACATCGACTGGCTCGCGCGCACGTAGCGCGCCCGCCGCGATCCTCGAGTGATCATGAACGCTTCGCGCGCGAGGCGCGCGCGCGCGCTTCGTTGTCAGAGGTGGATGATATTGATATCTCCATCGGACGGGAGTACAGGGCTAGTAGGACCGCCTTGACGATACCCTACCCGTAGCGTAAGGATGGATCATGGCCAAGAAGCAGACTCGACGGAGCATTAGTGTGAGCCGGACGACGTACGAGCGGCTAAAGGCGTTCTGCGAGACCAACAACATCTCGATGAGCCAGCTGGTCGAGACCCGGGTGAATGACTTCCTTGGTGCGGACGCTCCCGCTGGGACCTCCGCGCCGGTGACGACGATGTCGAGCGCGCCGGCGATGCCGCGGCCGATCGCGCCGCGGCCGGTGATGCAGAGCGCGCCGGTGAGCCGGCCGATCGAGCATCGCCCGCTGCATACGGCGCCGAGCCCGGCGCCCAGCACGACCACGCATGCGGCGGCGCCGAGCTTTGCGCCGACGCCGGTTGCGCCGAGCCCGGTCGCCGCCTCGTCGAGCGCGGCGTCGTCGTCGGCATCGGTGCCGATGACCTCGGCCGCCGCGCGGTTCGCTGTCGACCCGCCGCCGCCGATCATCAAGCCGCGGCAAGACACGGCCGCGCCCAAGCCGGCCGAGAAGCGAGCCGAGCAGATCTTCACGTTCTGATCGGCGGGCGCCGCATGCAGCGATGTGCTGCGATCGTGGCGCCCGCGACCGTCGAGATCTGATCGTTCCTCTCTCTGGCCAGAAACGCCGCTTGCACCTCATCGGGTGCCGGCGGCGTTTTCGTTGTGCGTTCGTTGCGTCGAGCTTCGGCGTCGCTGCGTCAGGTTCCGACCAGCCGGAGCGGCTCGTCGTCGTTGCGGAACCAGCGGCGCATCGCGCGGAAGCCGGCGTTGGCGGCGTGCAGGATGTGTTGGGTCATCGCGGGCGCCTGCGGGATCGCATCGAGCGCGCTGCCGAGCTCGCTCCAGCGCTGCCCGGTCATGCCGTCGTAGGCCGACAGGTAACTGGTCGCGTCCGCGAGGTCCGGCACGTGCTGGAGCAGATAGCGCCGCACGCCGGCGTGCAGCAGCGTCGATCGTTCGGTCACGTACATCCACCCCAGCGCCTCGGCCTGGCTGGAGAACGTGATGAAGCACTGCGGCAGCTCGGCGAGGCGCGACGCGCTCATGCCGAGGCGGATCAGGTCTTGCGCGATCAGCCCCGACCGCGTGCAAGAGCGAAGATCGACCAGCGCGGCGAGCCCAGGCGTGTAGCGAAACGCGGCCTCGAGCGGCGCCTCGAAGCCGTAGACCCGACGCAGCTGCTGGAGGTAGTCGTCCTTGCTGACGCCAGGCGCCATCAGGTCCAACCACGGCGCGTCGGCTTCGGCATGGTGCGAACGAGTCGCCATGTTCAGCCGGATCACAGTGCGGGACAGACGTTGCATCGGGCGAGTCTGGCCAGTGCAAACGTCATGCGCGCCGGCGACGCGTCGGAGATCCACCCACAGTAGAGGGAGGGACGCCGTCAGGCCGTCTCACGGCGGCTCGCGGCCGATCAGTGGCGCCAAGCTCGTCGACGCTGAGCGTGGTGGCCGCGAGATGTGCACGCGCTGCGCTCGTGCTGGCGCTCGATCGTGCGTGGGCGCTACAGGTTCCGCGCCGGGCGTCGGCGCTCGGCAAACGTAGCCGCGGCGACACGCGGCCGCGGCTACGCGTGGCGACTCGCGATGGCCGCGGCGCTGCGGCCGCGGCGCGGCTACTCGCCGCCGGCCTTGGAGTCGTCGATCGCGGCCGGCTCGGTGGGAGGCGGCACGGGGCGGGAGGCGTCGTACGGCGACTCGAGCCGGCGATACAGCGAGCGACGGTCGATCCCGAGGATGCGCGCGGCGTGGGTCTTGTTGCCGCGAACCGCCTCGAGGACCTGGCGCACGTAGCGCCGCTCCATCTCCTCCATCGTGATCATCGCGTCCGGCGAGCCCGTCGGCCCGGCCGGGATCACGATGCGCGTGACGTGGAACTCCTGGACCTTGGTCGGCAGATCGTCGACGGTGACCTCGTCGAGCCGGCACAGCGCGACCGCGCGCTCGATGCAGTTCTCGAGCTCGCGGACGTTGCCCGGCCAGTCGTAGTCGAGCAGCATGCGCGCGGCCGGCCCCGAGAAGCCCTTGACCGGCTTGCTGATGCGATGGGCGATCCGCCGCAGGAAGTGCTGCGCGAGCAGCAGGAT
>Ga0307513_10012941_pt1 | contig 10258 bp, 13 predicted proteins | sample 15_EM_MG_FD_202174 | JGI IMG/M metagenome (GOLD analysis project Ga0307513, IMG submission 202174) | Populus trichocarpa ectomycorrhiza microbial communities from riparian zone in the Pacific Northwest, United States - 15_EM | ecosystem: Host-associated > Plants > Roots > Unclassified | place...
TCCGGCCATGAGGAGTGGAACCGGAAATGCCTAAACCAGCGGCCGCGCCTTTGACAAGCCTATGAAACGCAACCAGAGTCGTCAAAAAATGGTCCAACGAGGCAATTGGATTGTTTATTGGTGAGCGATACCGTGGCAGTCGCCTTAACAGGAAAGCCAGAGGTCACAAACGGAAATACATTTGCAAATACCTTTCGTCATATATGACCGAACCTGTGGCCTATACAAGGTTATATACATAACTCAAGAGACGCATCATTCCTTTTGCAGCCTCCTCGATCAGCACACGACCGTTAAAGGCCAGGAACCAGACACCGGACGATTTAGATGCCGCTTCTGTTAGACATGGCCGAGCAGACAGCTACCTATCAGAACTCTCTTCTGTCATTGATTTCTCTACCGCCGCAGTCAGTGTGTTGAAACCCGTAAGTCTCCCGTGACGAAGGAATACGCGAATCGAGGTCGTACTGTGATCTATATACCACACAGTGGCCTCGCAACCATGTTATATCGCAGCAGCGGGTCTGACACCGCCCGGGCTTCGCAGTGGGGCGACAACCGATCTAGGTGGCTCCCGTTGTCGGCATCTCCGCAGTCGGAATCCCAAAGGGGAAGAAGAAATATATAAAACCCCAAACTATCTGGTGTTTCACTATGCTACATACCACTCCTGCTTCGGTACCCACCTCAACTACTAGCACAGCTAATAAACACAACCACCACTTACTCACAATAAAAGACTCTGCTGATCAGATACGCGAATATGGGCTGCTTTCCCTCTCACCATCGGCGCTCGCGCCACCAGATCTATGGGGGCCAACACTCCACTGCAGTGGTTATAGAAAGACATGTCAACAATGGCCATCATGGTGGATTCAGATCGGGACACGGCCACAACCACCACCACCACCACCATGACGGGGGATTTATTAGTGGTCATGTCGGTGGACACCATTCATCGTTTTGAGTACAGGTGCGCTGGTGTTCTCACTGGCTGGTTTAGCTGAACCTCCCAATAGCCCGTATGAGGCCTGAGTTATTAATTGTAACACTATTCAATCTGCCTCCATTCAATGACTTGGGCAATTCCTGTATTTGACTAAATTGGACTCTTAATTTATTCTTATTGAGCTCAACATCAGCACTCCGTAGGACAATCGAAGTGGATATCCACATGATTCACGGTTCCTGAGGGGATGCGCGACCCCAACCCCCAAACTGAGGAGTACTGTTCGCTACTGTTACTCTATGTGATCATAATCCCTCCATTCTACTACAGCGGTTTTGAAGTGTAAGTTCCTATTTCGAGCACTTTGACAAGTGGCCACCGAGCACAGGCAGGTTCAACGCGTGGATCCGAATGTGCCGAGGAGATTATCCTTGCAGGTACGAGCGATCAAAAATTTCTTTGTCTCCCTCATGCACCCTCTATAGTGGTGGACCCAAGCAGCGAGCGCATCATATCACCTGTGCTCCGACCCTAACCCCTGTAAAATAGCCGATCCCTCATCCTCGCTCGACGTTCCGTACTGCGGTGCGGTATCCTGCGGTATCCTGCGGCCGACAGTGGCTTGCAAAAGGGGTAGGTGGCAACGCCATTATGGTTCGCGCGGGAGGCTGCGTCCTCCGTCTCACGAAGAGACCCGAACGTCGGCGAGGTTCCTCCCAGAACTCAACTGCGTCCGTCGAGTCGGTCCATTTTCGGGGTTGCGGACTGACTTCCATGGGAGCGGTTCGTTCCAGTTCCTGGATAGCATGCCAGAGCATATTGGGGGTATGTTGCGTAATGCAACAATCTTCATTTGCACGCCGGGTTTGGCGTGTAAAAGGCTGCGACGTTCATGCTCCCGCTGTCTCGCGTCCGATGCATCGCCGACCCCTCGGGTCACTGAGGTTGTGTGACGGTCCTGTCCTCACAATGGTCGAGGGAACGGAGATACGGGGGCGGTTACGCGCGGACATAGTGGAGCGCTTTCCTCACGAGCCTTTCGTAGCCACGGGGGGTCGATGGTTTTCGGTCGAGTTTATATAGTAGAACTTGAGTACTTGATCGACGCCATGTGGACCTAGCGGCTTTACTTGAATGGCGCCAGGGACCCGAGGGATAGCTGCACCATTTGCGGAAGGCCATAGCACCAAGAGGGTTGGAGTCGTCCTTGATTGGAGTCGGTATGATGGTCGGTTGACGGACGAGCCCCGCTTGTTAGAATGTTGCTCTCGCAACCACGGGAGTGATCGTTGGGCCGGCCGTACAGCAAATGAAGTATGAAATAAATTACAAGGAGCACGTAATTGAACCATGGCATAACTAATTGGTTGTACGGTGTATTTGTAGGCCACCGTATCCGCACATCCCCTCTTGATGCAAAATACGCAGTTATGCCACCACCTACGTCCATAAAACATGGTTACACTATGTTAACTCCCTTCTCCATGTCACCTCTGCTCCGGTCAGCAGCGCTTGCACGACCATCCCAGTAGAGGCAGTTGACCTCTAGCCCTTCCTCTCGACATTTGCGGCTCTCCTCTTTCTCAGGTTCCCGTTAATCATTGAGCTCAAGGCTATCTCCTCCGATAGTCAATAGGTCAAATTTTTTTTTTCCAGAAAGCAATTGAATCATATGGCAGAGAAACCTTGGAATAGATGCAGTAGCGTCCCCAGAGGCAGAGGGAGCAGATTTCGATCGCAAAAGAGTGGTGAAGCGGCCGGATAGCTGCTGCCATACCGTTCGAGAATCCGTGGATGAAGACGGTGGCTTAATGCCAAAAGGCCGAAGGATGATGAAGAACCAGTGCCGATGCTGTCTACGCTGTTCATTTCCCACCCAAGTAAAATGGTAAATAGGACCCGGGATGCGGTGCAGCTCCAGAGATCGATCATCCAAGACGCGTAGATGTAAGGACTGGCCTCGATGACTGTTGCCAGAGAGGTATGAAAGGGATTGAAGTTATAGTGGGTGTTCTCCCAAGATATTCACGGTCGTAGCCCACGAGTGATGATGACGACAAGGACGAAAAGGGTGAAGGGGGAACATCAGCAGGAAAGGGATGGGCGAGAAACACATATGACGGAGGTAGTGGGCTTTGCTAATAGAAGGCCCGTTGGTGAAAAGCTCATCGATGGTATTTCGTCTTTGGAGAAAGGCGCGGAACGAGAGAGCGGCATAAATCATGGTGACGAAGGATATGAGGGGGGAGGCCAGACAAAATCCAAGGGATAGGCAAGTGAGGCATGATATGTGCTCGGGATGTAGCCCAGGCCTTCGATGATATTCCTCCGATGGCCTTGAACGACAACACCTGAAGGGAAAATATAAGTGAAAGGCAGCCAGAGGAAAAGTGATGCCATCCGGAGAGCCATTATAAGTACTGGGCACCCCTAAGCCAAGGAACAGGTCGCCTATCAAGTCTCTTCTCCTCTGGATGGATGGATATAGCTAGTGTACAAATAGCCGTCTTGCGTATTGGTGGGCAGCAACCGAATCGAAAACTCACAAGGAAGCGCACAACAGCACCATCCGTCAGTACCCTACAAAGCCAATGGCCAACGGGTGCCCTGTCCATCGTACAATCAGGTCTCACGTCGCTAGATTCGGGCAAAAAAAGTACCAGTACTACTTTTGTATTTAGGTCCTCCGTTTTAAATCCTATCCCTAGCACCGCTGACACAATGAGCTCACCTTATCGATTTCGCCGGGGCCGAAGGCAAGGTGGTCGGCGTCTTCCAGTGTCAATATCCGAAGACGTCAATGACAGTCTATAAAAGGGTCAGACTTGATCGCTGTCGATGTCTTCGGCTGTCCTTTTCCGACCGACCCATGTTGTCTCTCGACCTCCCCTTGAACCTTCAAAGTGATTAAGCATGACAACCCAACCAGCCAAGGTGAAGAAACTGTGAGCACCCTTGACAACTACTATATAGCGAGGCATTGTGGCTAATGGTCAATCCGAGCCTGTACCTAGACCGTGAGGCGCTCCTTCAATTTAGATACATACTGCTGGTCTCCAGCAATATACAAAAGTCACACTCCAACATAATTAAATCAGGAGCGAGAATCACTGAGGGAAGACAACCGGACCTGGACACCAGTCCAACACTTGTGTGTTCCTTGATTCCCCACTACATACGCCTGCCGATGGCTGTGCATGTGTAGAGAGGTCTCTCCGACATCCGACATGCGCATAGAGATCCAAAGGAGGAGTGGTCATTTAGTCTGGGCAAAGACCCGACGGACGACTGAAGTGATCGACCTACAAGGGCTTTTCAATGATTATTTGGCCTCCAACAAGTGCGATTTCATCGTGTCGAGTCAGTCGTGATCACCAACCGGGTTCCACATAGCTGATGGAGAGGCACAGGGGTCGCTGTTGTTGGAAAGCATCGTTTCTCTCTAGAATCACGATTCATCGCAAACACTACCGTTCATCTTTTTGCAACTGCCCGTCCTAGCTGAGTGGTGATATGTGCGTAGACGGAATCTCTACGCTCTTCGCTCCATAAACTCGAAGAATTGTTAAGGAAAACTTGTGGGAGGAGAAAAGAAAAGGCCAGACCGGGGGTCGAACCACGGGTCTCCCTAATACCAGAAGGGCGTGCTAACCGCTGCACTACCGGGCCGTTTGTTGGAGAGGAATCACCAACTCCAACAAAACTCCCTCCTAATGAGCAGGTCGACAGAGAAGGCTGTGGGGTTGGGTATTAAATAGGGGGTTGTATTCGCAGAGGTCAGTCCTCCCACATGGAAACCAGCAAGAAGCTGACCCCTTTTAGTTGAACCCAATCACAAAGGCTGTTTTCGGTCTTGCTGGCGTCACGTTTGGGGTTCGTGCTCGCTACAGGGGTACCAGAAGCGGAGGTAATGTTAGCCCGTTCAGCTCTTGAAGGAACAAACCAAATACGACCAGATGCCGTCGAGCCTTCTCGATCGGTTGCAGCGCATCATTCCTTTCGCGGAGAAGACTGCAGATGAAAATGTCTACGAAGAGACTGAAATCCTGGAGAGGATCATCCCGCGAATGTTCGAAGTAATGCAAAGGGCCGCAAAATCTTCATGCGACTATGTCAAACGTGGTGGGTCATCTTCTGCATTTGGTGGGTGTTGATAATCGCAACGAGAATGATCGGTGGGCCAACCTACCTGGAGACGATCGAAGAAATGGAGAGTTGGGCAAGGTCATCGAAGACTTCAACCGTGCAGTGGACGTTGAGGCTCTCCGCCTAGCCAAAAGGAGTGGTAGGTGCTCATTAACGTCGCAATCTGGTTCATTCTTAGTGGTTTCGTGTAGAGGAAGAGCTTTTGCTTCGCCGGCTCAAGTCTGTCGACACTGGCTATCACCAGGACCTCCGCTATATGGAAGGGACTCGCGAAATCCTCCTCAAGAATATTGTAGCTTGGGCAACCAATCAATCCGGGCAGAAGAATGAGAGCAGTGCGTACTGGGTCTACGGCTTACCCGGAATCGGTAAAACGTCGTTAGCTCATTCAACTTGTGCAAGCCTTCACGAGGGAAGCACCTTGCTGGAGCGTTTTTCTGCCGGAGGGATGACCCGAACTTGAGCGAACCCAGAAATATCCTTCCGACTCTCATTTACAAACTCGCCATACACTTCCCCCCTATTCGAAGCGTTATCGCAGCAAGTCTTAGAAATGACCCAAACTTGACACCGGAGTCAATGAAGTACTCTCTCTTCCTTGACTTCCTCTGCAAAGTCCCTCGCCCCCCAAAACGCTCTCTCGTCTTTGTAATTGACGCAATTGATGAGTGTGGTAACAATCGGAGTCGTCCAGGCATCCTGAAGGTTCTGACTGACGCAGCCGCACAAGCATCGTGGCTCAAGATCATCATCACGAGTAGACCCGAAGTCGATATCCAACGTTTCTTTGATGGACCCACCCAGTCGTCGCATTTAAGATATGATTTGATGACAGATCAAAATGCCCCTGCTGATTTGCGAACCTTCGCCCGAAGCCAGTTCGATTTGGTGGCCTCGGATTGGCAGCTTTCTACCCCTTGGTCAGAAGAATCACTCCTCAACAGGGTGACCTCTCAGGCGAGTGGTCTTTTCATATTCATCAAGACAATTGTCCTTGCCCTTGAGAATTGTGCGAACCCTACAAGGTCTTTGGAAGCAACCTTGCGAAGCTCATCCGGTGCTGGCTTGAAATCCCTATACGGGCTTTACTCGAGTATTATAAAGTCACGAGCAATGGATAGCAATACCGCGTTCCGGCGGATGATTGGGGTGATTCTTACAACGACTGCGTACCACCCCCTGTGCGATGAGACGATTGCAGCGCTGGAGGAAGTGGAACCAAGTCTTGTCAAGAAGTGGGTGGACGATCTCAGTCTTTTGCTATATCGAGGCGAAGGGGTGAATCGAGAAATTCGTGTGCGGCATTTGTCAATTTCGGATTTCTTCATCAGTAATTACTGTCACTGCGATTATCAGGTCAACCTCGGAGATGCGAACATGCAGCTGGGGATTGCCTGCCTCAAAACGATGATTTGCGGGCTTTGTTTCAATATCTGCAAGCTCGAAGATTCCCGACTCCCTAATGCAAATATTCACGATCTCCCATCCCGAATTAAGCAGTATATTTCCGATCCCTTGCAGTTCTCTCTATTGGTTAAACCATCTTTGCTCTACTTCCGAAATTGGCGATTCACACGTGTTGGGAAGCTTGAAGGCATTCTTTGAAGGGTTGTACCCATTATTTTTGGTTGAAGTATTGAGCGTCATGGGAGTGGTGCCGATTGGTGGCCCAAACCTAGACGGGTCATATCCTGAGTCAAGGTGAGTACGACTACAGCTGGCCGTTACTTTACACCCCAAGGTGATTCAAATTTACCATAGAACGTCTATCCGACGTTTCATGAGGAAATTCAGGATGTTTGTCATTTCATCATTACTTTCCATCCCCGTCTCTATCAGCGCTCCACACACATAGATTTTCCACAGGACCTTTCCTCCCCTCATACTCGCCTTTATCAATTGTCTTCAGCACATGGTTCACTAGAGGTTTTAAGATGCAAAAAGGGAAATTGTTGTCATGGCCAGCATCGCCATTGGAATGGATTGGCCCTGATAGTATACAATGGCTGAGTTATTCCCCCAATGCATGCCACGTTGTCGTCGAATGTGGTGGCGGGGAGATTCAAACTGGGATGCCAAGGCTGGTGACGTAGTGGGTGAGGCGCATACCGGAACAGTCCTACTGTCCTGATGGACGGTACATCGCCTCTGGGTCTGGTGACGAGACCCTTCGAATCCGGGATGCCGAGACTGGTGTTATAGTTGGCAAGCCCCTACAGGGGCATACCGGGAGAGTATTTTATGATGCTTACTCTTCTGATGGACGGTACATCACCTCCGGATCCGAAGACAAGGCCATTCGGATCTGGGATGCCGAAGCCGGGACGGTAGTTGGCAAGTCTTTGGAAGGGCATGCCATGGGTGTGCAGTCTGTCGCTTACTCTCCTAATGGACGCTAAATCATCTCCGGATCTAGTGACAGTACCATTTGAATCTGGGATGCCGAGAATGGTGTTCCAGTCGGCTACCCCCTGGAGGGCACACGAGCTGGGTGCGGGCCATTGCTTGCTCTCCAGATGGGTGGTACATAGTATCTGGATCCGAAGACTGGGCCATTCGAATCTGGGATGTCGGGACAGGTGCGGTAGTTGGTAAGCCTCTAGAGGGGCATACCAAAGGCGTGTTGTCCGTTTGTTACTCTCCCGATGGGCGGCACATCATCTCCGGATCCATTGACGACACCATTCGGATTTGGGGTGCTAAATCTGGTTCTGCAGTCGGCAGGCCTCTAGAGGGGCACTATAGCTGGGTACATGCCGTTGCTTACTCCCCCGATGGGCGGTACACCATATCTGGATCTCTTGACCGCACCACCCGAACCTGGGATGCTGAGACTGGTGCTGTGGTTGGTGAACCTCCAGGTGGGCATGACAGGAGTGTGTAGTCTGTTGTTTATACTCCTGATGGGCGGTACATCATCTCTGGGTCCTTTAACCGCACCATTCGAATCTGGGGTGCTGAGACTGGTACTGGGGTCGGGAAACCTCTAGAGGGGTACACTGGCGCTGTGCGGGCCGTTGCTTGCTCCCGTGATAGGCGGTACATAATCTCTGGATCCAGTGACTTTACCATTCGAATCTGGAATGCTGAGACTGGCGCTGCAATGAGGCGTCTTGAGGGGCACACTTGCTGGGTGCGCGCTGTTGCTTACTCTCCTGATGGACGCATATAATCTCCAGATCCAGTGACAAGACTATTCGGATCTGGGATGCTAAGGCTGGCACTGTAGTCGGTAGTCCTCTAGAGGGGTATACTGGGGGTGTGTCCTCCGTTGCTTACTCTCCCGATGGACGGCACATCATCTCCGGATCCAAGGACAGGACCGCTCGAATTTGGTATGCTGAGGCCGGGGCCGTAGTTGGCAAGCCACTGGTGGTGCATACTGAAACTGTCAGTTCTGTTGCTTACTCTCCCAATGGGCGGAATATTGTTTCCGGAATTTATGACAACACCATCCAACCGTGGGACTAATTTCGAACATCTTTCCATCCAATGTCCCCCTTCTAGCCCAATCCACCCTCATTTTGTGGACTAGCTGGGTAGCAACCGATAAGTTTGTTGCACCGTAAGACCTCAGGCCTCTGTGTATCCAGACGAAATACGTTGATATATTCTGTACAATTTACGGAAGTCAGAACTACGTCTTCGCTCTGGAAGAATCCGACTGTACCTGTTCGGACCACCAGGTACTGCAGGTAGGTTGGTTGCGTGTTACGGAAGGTATCCTCAAGAGAAAGATTCTCATCAATTGGAGCAAGTGGCGAAGCATTTCGTGGGAACGTTTGGGTTCCCAGGTTGGACGGTTATTGTGTCGGGGATGTGTCGGGGTATTTTCTTCCCCAGAAGCAAGCGACAGAAGCATGTGATTAGGATACTATCAATATCTCCTTCCAAGATCCCACCTAGCGAGCACGCTCGCGAAGACCGTACTCAGTCAAACTCTGTCCGGGCTAGCTTCTTTAAATTCCACAGGTCTGTGAAGAATAATGGAAGAACGCTGCAAAATAGTCGGGACCAAGTCCACGTAATCATGTGGCCACAAGTTTTAACTACATTTTATTATTTTATTATTGTTATTATATAAATCCAGGTTAATACTACTGAAGCAATTGCCTGTGACGTGGTTTACATTCTCTCACGTGTAGCCTCGGGTGCTCCTTCCCTTCTCGCTCCGGTGGTGCGTCGCGTCAGGTTGGTGGTTGGCAGTTGAGAGTGGCTGTTTGGTTGTCGGCCGTGGGGGGGTGGTCAGTGGGGCTCGTTGGTTGACATACAAGTGGTGGGCGTCCACAGTTCATCCGCTTGTTATGTTGAGTCACCCCCGTAGGTAGGCTGCTGGGTTGGCGACGTGACATCACCTCCACGGGGGGGTACCACCTCTTTCGCTGCAGCTGTCGCTCCTATACTTTCTCCAACCGATCGCTTGAGTTACCCAGGTCTTTACGTGGGCGATGAGCAGGGGAGGCTCGGCTCGGCCGAGGAAATGCGCGGATGTGGTAGCAAGCGCCACTTGCACTCTTACTTTTCCGGTCCCCCCACCTCGAAAACCTATTTTAAGTTTCCTCATAACCCTCGACATGGATGCCTGCTTTTCTTCGCCGGAAGACGTTTCTCCAGGAGGCAGTTCTGCTGCCCCGCCGACCGATAGATTCGCATGTCGACCCGTCTCCCCGCCAACGCACAATGAGTCAGGTGAACAGGCACATTTTCGATACCAGAGTCCAAGTGGTCCTTACGTACTTACTTTTCCGGTTCCCCGACCTTGAAAACCTATTGAAAATTTCCTCATAACCCTCGACATGGGCGCCTGCTTTTCTTCGCCGGAAGACGATTCTCCAGTACGCAGTACTGCTGCCCAGCCAACCGGTACACCCGCCACTCTACTACCTCACTTCTTCCCGCCAACCTACTGGCCAACGGACAGTGAGTCAGGTGAACAGGCACGTTTGCGAGACCAATATTCCTAACGCTACGAGGAGGAATCCCGGGATATGGGCTACCACTGGGCTATCCAGTGGCCCCTCGGGGTCATTTTCCCAGTACATTCGATCGAGCCGCTTCTCACTTGGGGTTTTCGGCGGTAGAATCTCATTCACTGGGACATGGTGGAGGTACAGCAACGAATTCTTGAAAAGCATATCTGGTAACCCTGACACATGATCCAGC
>Ga0307513_10012942_pt1 | contig 10258 bp, 10 predicted proteins | sample 15_EM_MG_FD_202174 | JGI IMG/M metagenome (GOLD analysis project Ga0307513, IMG submission 202174) | Populus trichocarpa ectomycorrhiza microbial communities from riparian zone in the Pacific Northwest, United States - 15_EM | ecosystem: Host-associated > Plants > Roots > Unclassified | place...
CGCGATCATACTTTAGTTCTGTGCTGTCTCTTCGGTGAGGTGGAAGTAGGTGTTCGCGTCGGTGGGGTCGAGCACGGGGTGATAGGTTTTGCCGTAGTTGGCAGTGATCTTGCGGACGTAGTTTTCAGTCTCTTTGTAGGGCGGGATGCCGTCGTACTTGTCAACCGAGCCTTCGCCCGCGTTGTAACCGGCGAGCGCGAGTTCGACGTTGCCGTCGAAGCGCTTCAAGAGCCAGCGCAGCAATTTCGTTCCGGCATAGACATTCTGTTCGACGCCCGTCTTGCCATCGACGGCGAAACGCGCGGCGGTGGCGGGCATCATCTGCATCAGACCTTGCGCGCCCGCGTGTGATTCGGCGTCCGTCTTGTAGCGCGACTCTTGATAGACGACGGCGTGAATCAGGCGCGGGTCAACGCCATACTCTTTGCCGGCGCGGAAGATCATTTGATCGATTTCGGCATCGCCTGACGTGGGGATGTCCGTGGGGATGAAGTTTTCCGTGTAACGAATCGTCGCCGCAGCCGACGGCGCGAAGACTCTGGTTCCGATGCTGGTGAAATTAGCGACGAGAAAAAGCGCGAACAGGGTTAAAAGTGACAGTTTAAAAGAGCGGAAATGAGGGACGTGCCGGGTAATCTGCATTCAGTCGTTCTCCATGTGAGCTTGGGTCAAACCGTGGTTCGACGCCATCGGTTGCATCGTAGATGCGGTGCAAAGGTTGGGGGCTACGCATGGTGGAAACGATTTGCAAAGAGCATGATCGAAACCGGGGATAAGATGGACTAACTGCCCCACAAGTTGCTTCCGGCGCACTGAATTTATGCAAATAAGTCCTTTAACTGTCTGTATTTAATTCACGCGGGCGCAAGTTGCTGAGGGGCTAAAACTTGCCCTCCGGATCGTTCATCCTGAGCGACGTTTTCGAGGCTCTAAAACAGTGTTGGCGTATTGAAAGGGTGCAAAATTTATCTTCGGGAGAGATATTTTTTTAGCCTTCCGCGCACGCGAAGCGGCAATCCGGCACTTCTCGAACACGAACTGCGCACGCGGTTGCGTGCCTTCTGCATGCTTCGTATAATCGCGTGAAGTCTGGACGTTCAAACTCAAATTTGTCGGTAGAGACGACTGGAAGATTTATGCCGATTTACGAATACAGTTGCCAGAAGTGCCATGCGCGCGTCGAGGTGATGCAGAAGATCACGGACAAGCCTTTGAAGCGTTGCAAGAGTTGCGGCGGGAAGTTGGAGAAAGAGTGGTCGACGAGCAGTTTTCAACTCAAAGGTTCGGGCTGGTACGTGACGGACTACGCCAAGAAAAAGACCGGCGACGGCGACAAAGAACCCGCCAAGAGCGTGAGCGCGCCGGAGACTAAGACAGACGGCGCGGCGGAAACCAAAGCCGCCGTCACGGAGACTAAAGCCGAACCCGCCGCCGAAGAAACTAAAGGTAAGAAAACCCCTCGGCCAGTCTCGACATCCAAGCCCTCGAAAAGCGATTGAGTCAAACACCCCTACTTCGAGGCCAAGCCCTGTGTCTTACACTAAAGTTTTAACCGTCGCCGGTCTTATCGTCGCCGCGTGTCTCGCGGCGGCGGGACAGGCGGGGCGGCGTCCCACGAACTCGCGCGACCGCGCCACGCTCGTCAACGTCGTCGCTGTGCGAGAAGATGGCTCGAACGCCCCCATCTCCTCCAAAGAACTCGCCCTCTACGACGACGGCATCGAACAAAGCATTCAAAACCTGATACCCGACACAGGCCCCGCGCGCATCGTGCTTCTCTTCGACAACTCGCTCTCCCTGCGCACCGACGTGCCGAAACTGGCGAGCGTGGCGCGCGAGTTTGCATACGAGATTTACGAGGGCGACCAACTGCTCATCGCGGGCTTCGACGAACGCGCCGAGCAACTCTCCGCAGATTGGACGGACAAGACGAAGGACGTGGAAGAGGCCGTCGCGCTTCTCAGAAAGAAGGGCGACCCGCACCTGTTCGACGCGGTCAACGACGTGATCGAAGTGGCCTTGCGCCCGCTTACCGGGGCGAACCGCAAGCGCGTCATCGTGCTTATCGGCGACGGGCTGGATCGCGGCAGCAGCACGAAGTTCAAAGACCTTCTCAACGAACTGCAACAGACCGACATCACCATCTACGCGCTGCAAATCCCCGACCGCACGGGCGGCGCGCACCGCCGCGATCAACCGAAGCCCACGCAGGTCGTACAACAACTCGTCGAAGGCACGGGCGGGCGCATCCTGCCGCTCGACAAACCTGCCGAGTCAGCCAAGATCATCTGCGACGAACTGCGCAAGCATCGCTATCTTCTCTCATACTCCCCGACCGCGCTCCCCTACTCGGAAGCGCGTCGCCTGCTCATCGTCGGCAACCCCGGCATCAACCTGCGTTACAAATCGGCGCAGCCGCCGAATCATCGGTAGGAAAAAGCCTTCAATCGTTGCAAAGCCGCGACTCGTCAATCGTGAATGGATTAAGACCTGTTCTTTCTGTTTCACGATTGACGAGTCACGGCTTTTTCTTATCTTTTGAGTAGAAATAAAACATCGTGGCGATGACGATGAGGAGGATGATTTCGAGGAGGGCGAAGTAGGCCGGGTCGAAGCCGTCGGCCTCGTCGCGTGCGTGTTGATAGACGACGAACGTGCCGAAGATGATGGCGGTCGCGAGCCAGATGATTTGACGTTTAGTGTCCCACACGTCGGGTTGACCGGTCGAAGGATGATCGAAGTTTCAGACAGTCCGGCCTGTGCGTTTGCTATCTCAGGCGCGAAGTTTTTGGAGACGTTCGGCGGCGGCGAGGAGCGTCTCGTCTTTTTTGCAGAAACAGAAGCGCACCTGCTGCGCGCCGCGCGCCGGGTCGCTGTAGAAGGACGAGCCGGGCACGCAGGCGACGCCCACTTGCTGGATCAGATGGCGCGTGAACTCGACATCGTTTGCGAAACCGAAGGCGGAGATGTCGGTCATCACGTAGTATGCGCCGTCGGGGCGGAAGACGCGGAACCCGGCCTCTTCGAGTATCGGCAGGAGCAGGTCGCGCCGCGCGATGTAATCGGTTTGTAAGTGGTCGTAATATGCGGGCGGCAGGCGCAGGGCCATCGCTCCGGCGGCTTGCAGCGGGGCGGCTGCGCCGACGGTGAGAAAGTCGTGGACTTTGCGTATCGCCGAGGTGATCGCGGGCGGTGCGATGCAGTAGCCGACGCGCCAGCCCGTCACCGAGTAGGTCTTCGACATCGAGTTGACGATGACCGTGCGCTCGCGCATCCCTTCGAGTTGCGCCATCGAGACGTGCTCGATCTCCGCGCCTTCACGCGGGTAGAGGATGTGCTCGTAGATCTCGTCTGTGAAGCAGAGCGCGTCGTGCTCGCGGCAGAGCGCGGCGATGAATTCGAGTTCGTCGCGCGTGAAGACTTTGCCGGTCGGGTTGTTCGGGTTGCAGATGATTACGGCTTTGGTGCGTTCGTTGAAGGCGCGGCTGAGTTCGTCGCGGTCGAACGTCCAGTCGGGGGCGCGCAGAGGGACGTAGCGCGGGCGCGCGTCGGAGAGGATGGCGTCGGGCGCATAGTTCTCGTAGAACGGCTCGAAGATGACGACCTCTTCGCCGGGATCGACCGTCGCCATCATCGCGGCGATCATGCCTTCGGTCGAACCGCAGGTGACGGTCAGTTCCGTCTCCGGGTCAACGTCGAGTCCGAGATACCACTTCGTCTTCTCCGCAATCGCCTCGCGAAAATCACGCGCGCCCCAAGTGATCGCATACTGGTTAACGTCTGCGTCGATGGCGCGCATGGCGGCCTCTTTAATTTCGGTGGGCGCGGGAAAATCGGGGAAGCCCTGCGAGAGATTCACCGCGCCGTGCTTGATGGCCTCGCGCGTCATCTCGCGAATGACTGACTCGGTGAAGCGGCTCGCCTTCTGCGAGACGTGGCGGCGTGGTGTTGTGGCGGCGGGTCGTGTCATGTAAATTGAACTCGTGCGAATTGAGACTGGAAATAGTTTAACGCAAGGCGCGATGCTCGCACAGTTGGCGGCCTTCGCGCAAACCGGAAATCTGCGATGAGTGAAGAGACGAAAGACAACAAGTGCCCGATGGGCAATCGTCCGTGGCTGGCGACTTTTCTCGTGGTATCCTTCCTGCTCGTGGTGGCCGCGAAAAAGTTGGGCTGGTTGTGAGCGTTGCGCGCTCGCGCGTAAGAGGTCTAAGGATGAAGAGATTCCACCGGGTCGTGTTTATGTTCGTCTTGCTCGGCGCGCCCGCGCTCGCGCAGGTGACGACGCGGAAACAAGTCTCTCCGGCGACTCAGGTGACTCCGGCGATCACCGCACTGGCTGTTGAAATCAGTTATCGCAAGGATCAGGCGACTTTTATCCCCGGTGATAAGGGGATGTGGTTTATGAACTTCGAGCGTCTTGCCGGATGGCAGCCGCCTGCGGGTTTTGTGCCGGTGCGTGCGGTTGATGTCGCTTCGCAGGTGGAGAACGAGACGACGCTTAAGATCGACGTGTCGGTAATACTCGGTCCTCGTTATCACGATCAGGTGAAGAAGGTGGCGACGTATTCGGTGTGCGAGAATGAGGCGGTGGCCGTTGCGGAGTTGAAGGAGTACGGCATCGTGCCGGTGGCGTTGAGAGTGGTGCGGACGAAGCCCGTGGCAACGTCTCCGCCTTACGTCGAGAGCCGGACGAACGCGCTTGAGTTGACCGGCATCGAGACGCGCGATGCGACATTTCCGTCGTACATCGTGCGGCTGCGAAACGTCTCCGGCAAAGACATCAGCGCCCTGCAAGTTTATTACCACACGGCGAAGGGGCGGGGAAACAACAGGCCGCAACAGCCGCAGAATCAGCCGCTCATCAAAGTGGGCGCGGTTTTTGAGTTGAGCGCGCATGGCGGTAACGAGGGCGAACTGACAGCGGACGGTTATGCGCCTGACGCGCTGCACAAGGTGACGGTCGCGACCGTCGTTTTTGCGGATGGCACGTTTGAAGGGGAGCCGCTGCCCGCCGCCGAGATCAAGGCGCTATGGCAGGGGCGCAAACTGCAACTCACGCGCGCGCTCGCGCTCGTGGAAAAAAATCTGGAGTCGAAGGATGTGGACGACCCTTCGACTGTGGGGCGATTCAGGCGACAGGTCGAAGCTCTCGGCGAAGATGACGGCGCGGCATCGGTTGACGAACTGGCGGCGGGATTCAAGTCTCTCGATGCGGGCGACAAGTTGAGGTTGCGGCAAGCCTCCGGCTACGAACTGCATAAGGTGAAGTTTGACTTGTTGAAGGACATTACGAAATTCGAGACGGCTCATGCGCCGTCGCCCGCCACGGGCACTTTCCGCGCGTGGTTGGCGAACCTTAAAGAGACTTACGAGCAGTGGCTTGCCAGATTATAAACCGGCAACAACATTTCCAGCGCAACTCCCGAATCAACCCTTTCAAGCGGTCGGCTGTTAAATTTCACAGGAGGAGTTTCCCCCCATGCTTCTACGTGTTCTGCGCTTCGTGCGCCTGCCTTTAGTCCTGATCGTCATCTGGACGATTGCACGCTTCGCCGTCGGCCTCGGGGGCACGCCTTACGCGCCGCGCGGCAACGCGATGTTCTCCATCGTCGGCATGACGGTCATCTGCTCGCTCATCTACGGCGCGATGTCGAATCGCATCGGCAACCTCAGTTGGCTCGGCACGGTGCTCATCGGCCTCGTGCTCGGCCTGTTCTCGCAAATACTCATCTTCCTCGCCACGCTCATCAGCTACGTCGCGAATCTCGACACCTACTTCCGCCACTGGGACGCGCTCAACATCCCCGAAGGAACGACCGTGCCGCTGGCGACGGCGTTGGCGACGCGCGCGGGCGGCCTCTTAGCGGGGCCGATCATGGGGATCATCGTGACGGTCATCGGACGCGCGGTGTTCGGCAAACTCGCGCCGCATTGCAACGACGCGGGCGACGGGCGGCCACGATAGAGCCGTATTCTGAATCGTCTGTCAGGAAAGATAATGTGGGGGCGAGTCCGCTGCCCGCGTTGAGGCTTACCGCAGAGACGCGGAGCAGAACCGCAGAGTTAACGCAGAGGAAAGCATTCAGATCTCAAATTTGAGATTTCAACTTCTCTTCTCCGCGCACACACTCCGCGGCTGTGCTCCGCGTCTCTGCGTTGAAAGTTTTGACTCCTAATCCAAGTGCCACCCGCTCTAGTTTGCGGGCGGCGCGTCCTGTTCGGCGGCCTGTTTGCGTAGTTGTTCGATGACGGACTGGATGGCGGGCGCGAGTTTGCCGTTCGGGGCGAGCGCCAGATATTTCTCGTAGGCCGCGACGGCTTCCTTGTACTTTTCCAGACGCTCGTAAACTCTGCCGAGCAACTCGTAGAGGACCGGCTCGGTGTCGGAGAGTTGCGCGACGGCTTTGCGGAAGGCCGTCGCCGCTTCCTCATACTTCCCCTCTTCTTCGTAGATGATGCCGAGGCCGGTGTGCGCTTCGGGCTGGAAGCCGCGCGCTTCACGGATGGCGCGCGTGTAGGCTTCGACGGCCTCCGCGTTTTGCGACGACGCGCGCAGGATGCGTCCTTCGACCGCAGACGCTTCCGCCAAGCCGGGGCGACTTTTGCGCGCTTCGTCAACCTCGTCGAGCGCGCCTTCATAATCATTCAAATCGAGCAGGGTGCGCGCCAGCCCGACGCGCGCGGCGGCAAAACGGGGGCGCAGCGTGAGCGCGCGGCGATAAAGCTCCGCAGCCTCGCGGCGCGCTTCGTCGGTGGCGGCGCGCTCGCGTGCTTCTTCGGCCTGCTGGAAAGCGAGTTCGGCTTCGTCCGTGGTGCGCGTGAGCGGGAGGGCAAGCGCGCCGCGCTGCGCGGGCAAGAGCGACAGCGTGCGTTCCACGAAGCCTGCGGCACGCACGCGCAGGACGTGGCGACCGGGCGAAACTTTCGCGATCTCGAACTGCCCCGACTCGTCCGTCACCCCACGCCGCACTTCGTCCAACCAGACGACGGCCTTCGGCCCGGTTTTCAACGTGATTGACTTCGCGGCGGCGGCGCGAGCCTTAGCTTTAGCGGGCACTGCGGCGGCGGATGTTTTGCTCGCACGCGCCGCAGGCTTCTTTCTCTGAGCGTGCGCGTGGTGCGATGCGGCGTTGATGCAGAGCGCGATGAGGAAGGCTAACACGGCGAAGCGAAGAAGTCTGGAAGGAGACGGGCTGAGAGTTGAGACGCGCGGCCTCTGATCTTCTTTCGTCGTTCTGCTCACTGGACACCTCTTTCAACTGCCGTGTATTGCCCGCCGGAGTTTTGTTAAGACGGCTGAAAGTTTAAGTCTCACCGCAACGGCTACAGTCTCATTGTTCCTCTCTCAACTCCTCTTCGTCGGGCGTTGCGCGACGCGGGCGCACGGTGCTGTTTGAAGGTTGAGACGTGGCGGCGGGCGCGTTCGACCGGAGCGCGGCGGGGCGCACGGCGCGCGCGCCGACTTCCGCGCGGAAGCGTCCCTGCTCGTCGTAGAGCCGTTTGTATTGCAGCGTGTTCCTGACGACGCCTTGCACGTAGCCGCGCGTCTCGCGGAAGGGCACGGCCTCGGCCCACTCGTCCATCTCGGCGGGGAGTTCTGCGCGCCAACGCACGGCGCGTCCCGGCCCCGCGTTGTAAGCGGCGGCGACGTATTCGATGCGCCCGAAGGTGTTGAGTTGATCGCGCAGGTAGCCCGTCCCGACCTGGATGTTGAGTTGCGGGTCGGAGAGCAGCGCGTCGCGCGTGATGGTGCGAGTGATACCGTACTTGCGCGCGGTGCGTTGCGCCGTGTCGAGCAGCAGTTGCATGAGGCCGTAGGCGTTCGCGTGAGACGAGGCGCGCGGGTCGAAGACGGACTCCTGACGGATCAGCCCGGCGACGCGATAAGGATCAATGCTGCGGGCGCGCCCCTCGCGCGTGATCGCGTCCCAGTAGGCGAGCGGGTAGAACACGTCCCACTCTTCGCGCGTGAGTTCCTCGGGTTTCATCTGCGAATAATCGGGATAACTTTTTTGCAGCGCGAGAAACGCCTGCAAGTTCTGTTGACGAGTGCGATAAACGCGCGCCTTCGCCAGATTCAGGCGCGGGCTGCGCGGCGCAGACTCCAGAACTTTATTCACTTCGTCGAGCGCGTACTCGTCCAGACCGACGACGTTGAGTTGGTCGGCTTTCGCGAGCGGTTCGTTGGCCTCCGCCGTCGCCGTCTCTTCCGCCATCGAAACCGTGCTGAGGTTGACGACGGCGCGCGCGACGTGTGAGTCGGGCGCGAAGTCGGTCGCCCCGGCGTTCGGGTTCGTGCGCTTCAACGCGTCGAGACGCTGGCGGGCTAAGTCGCCGTACCAGTTGGCGTCGTAGCGTTGCTGCATCGCTTCGTAGAGGGCGAGGGCGTCGGAGCGTTTACCGGCGCGTTCGGCGTCGCGCGCCGCCCAGTAACCGGCGCGGCCACGATTGTCCGTGTTGCGGTCGGCGTAGAGGGCGAGGTGTTCGAGCAGGAGGCGCGCGCTCTCCGCGTAGTTCTTCGACTCGTGCGCCGCCCAAGCGAGTTCAAACTGCGCCTGCGCCACTTCGGTCGCGCCCGCGTATGCGGCGACCGCCGCACGGAAAAAGTTTGTGGCCTCGATGTTGTTCTTTGCGTCTTTGGCGATCTGCCCGGCGGCGGCGAGCGCGCGGCGCGTGTAGGTGTGTTCGGGAAAGGCGCGTCGCATCTCCGCGTGCGCGGTGCGCGCCGCTTCCCACTGGCGCGACTTCGCGTGAGTTTGCACGAGATAGTAGAGGGCTTCGGCGCGCGCTTCACCGGCAGACGTGGGCACGGCGTTCAAGGCCGTGGCGGCTTCGGGCAAACGACCCGTCCCGGCGTTGAAGGCGGCGATGCCGCGACGCAACTGCGAAGGCGTATCGGCGGTCGCGGGGAAGCGTGCGAAGGCGTCGCCGAAAGCGGCGGCGGCTTCACTGTAACGCTTCGCGTCGTAAAGTTTGTTGGCGCGCGTCGTCGCTTCCGTGGCGGACGCGGGCGCGAGAGTCGAACCGAGACGCGTGAGTGCACCGGCGGCTTCGCTCGCGTCAGACGAGGCGGGCGCAAAGAAGTAGATGCGCCGGTAGGCTGCGAGCGCGCGGCTCGTGTCGCCCGCCTGTGCGTGAGCTTTGGCTGTCAAGATGAGCGCGCCCGCGTCGTCGGCCTCAGATAAATTTTTGACGAGCAAGGGCACGGCTGCCGCCTGATTGTCTTGCAGGGCGAGTTCGGCGTTGCGCAAAGTCGCCTCGCGCGCACGTAGCGACTTCGGATAGTCGCGCGCGAGTTGTTCGTAGGCGGCGCGGGCTTCGGTGCGTCGCCCCAACTTGACGAGCGCGTCGGCGCGCAGGAGAAGCGCGTAGTCGCCGAGCGCGGTCTGCTCACGGAACGTGTTCGATTCGAGCAGCGAGGCCGCGCCCGCCAGATCGCCCGCCGCGAGTTTGATGCGTGCGCGCAACAGACGCGCGAGTGCGCCCGGCGTCGTGTTCGCGAACTGCGTTTCGATAGACGCCGCCGCGCCCTCGGCGGGCATCGTGACGGGGGGAACGGCGTGCGTCAGCGCGCGCAGTCGTTCGACGGCTTCCGCCTCGCCCGCCTTGTGCTGCGGTTGCGGCGCGTTGCAACTCGCGCTCGCGAACGGCAAGAGCAATGCTCCCGCGACGGCGATAATGGAGATAACGGACACGAAGACGACCTGATACCGGCGATAAACTTTTTTCAAAACTTTTATATTCCCCCGCGCGACAGTCTGCTCGCGTTGATGCGGACGCTTGAAACTTAAACTAACTTGCCGTGACGGGGAGATCAAGTTGAGCCTGAGACAACCCGCGCGTCGGCGCGTGCGTCCCGGCTAGGATGCGCCGGGAGTCGGGAGTCGTTTGCCCGTTAAAGAAAAAGTGCTTTCAGGAAAGTCACGCCGATTTGCTACCGGGTGTGGTGAAACTTAAAAGCTTCACCGCGAGAGGCGCGGCGCAGAGCCGCAAAGCGGATGCGGAGGAAAGCATTTGTGATCTCAAATTTCAAATTGAGAATTTTTAAATTTCAAATTTGAGATGCTTGATAATTTGAGACTTAAAAATTCTCAATCTCCGCGTCTGCTCTGCGTGAACTCTGCGCCTCTGCGGCGAAGGCTTTTCAGTGAGACTTAGAGTTTCTAACAAAACTCGACGGTGCGGGTAATGATGTAGGGGCAGGGCTTGTCCCTGCCCGCTCGCTTTGGCAAACACACGGGCAGGGACAAGCCCT
>Ga0307513_10012943_pt1 | contig 10258 bp, 7 predicted proteins | sample 15_EM_MG_FD_202174 | JGI IMG/M metagenome (GOLD analysis project Ga0307513, IMG submission 202174) | Populus trichocarpa ectomycorrhiza microbial communities from riparian zone in the Pacific Northwest, United States - 15_EM | ecosystem: Host-associated > Plants > Roots > Unclassified | place...
TCCAGCACACGCTCTTGCGTTATGGCGGTCCCTTCAATTATTCCGCCATCAACAATTTTGCCGTCGAGCAAACCGACAGCCCCTGGCTGCTTTTTCTGAACAACGATACAGAAGTAATTGATGGAGAATGGCTTACGTTAATGGCCGAGCATATCCAACGCCACGAGGTGGGCGCTGTCGGTCCAAAGCTCCTGTATCCGGATGACACGGTGCAACACGCGGGCATCGTGATGGGCGTGGGCGGGATCGCGGAGCATGCCTTTCGTGGCTCGCCCGCTGACGTGCCTGGCGTTTGCCGCCAACTGCAAACGACGCGCAACTACAGCGCAGTCACCGGCGCCTGTCTGCTGACCAGGCGAGAGGTCTTCGATGAGGTGGGGGGATTTGATGAGGAACGATTGCCGGTCACATTCAGCGATGTGGATCTGTGCTTGAAAATGCGGCGCGCGGGCTATCGGGTCGTTTACGTCCCCTTCGCGAAACTATATCATCATGAATCCAGCACGCGCCGCCCGGCGGTGGAACCGCTCGAGACCGAGGTGATGCGCGAACGCTGGCCCGAAGTGCTCAGACACGACCCATATTATAATCCAAATCTTTCTCGTGAGCGCGCCGATTTCTCTTTAGGCAAGTAACGGAACGAGCCTCTTAATTCATGACCACTCCCGACAAACAACTTTGGCAAGGCCTTACCGACGAGGCGCGGACCGCGCTCGTCATGCGCGATTACGCCTCGCAAACGCTTGCGCAGCAGTTGGCCGGCGCCGGAATTGAGGCGGGAAAGCTGGCGTCCGCCGATCGGACCAGCGCGGAGATTCGGAACGCCTGGATCCCCGGCATGGAGATTTTTCCGCGCACGATCTACCCGCAACGGCATCGAGGCTCGTTCGGCGAATTTGTCCGTCGCGATGAAGGCGTGCTCGCGCGCATCGGGTTCTGGCCGGCGCAATGGGCCAACGCGCGCATGTTTGCCCAGACCGCCAAAGGCTTTCACCTGCACCCGCCCAGCATCCCTGACGGGACCGCGCCGGCGGAGTGGCTGCGCCGCTGTTTTGTCGAGGAACCGGAAAATTATTCCCTGCGCCGTTACGAGCACGAGCAGTGGGACGTGATGTTTTTCGTCCAGGGCGTCGCGGAAATGATTTTGCGCGATGTCCGCGCCGGCTTCCCTTCGCGGACGATGCGTTTCTTTGTTGACGGTGACAATCATCGCGGCGCGAACAACGCCGGCGTTGTCGTTCCGCCAGGGGTTGCGCACGCCATTCGAGTCGAGGGTTCCGAAGACGTCATCATGGTCTATGGCACGAGCACATCTTTCCGCCCGGACTTCGAAGGGCGGATCGCGAGTGACGTGGAGACCGCCGGCTTGCCCGAATCGTGGTCGAGGTTTCTGGCCAGGAGTGAATAGTGAACGGTGAATGGTGATAAGCAGGAAGCGTTTCCGCCATTCACGAGTCACTGATCACAATTCACGTTCCGAATGAAGCGAAGCTTCAACCCGGCCGAGCCGGAATTGATGGACCGGCCGCAGCCGGTCACCGCCGAGCTGGTGAGCGATTTACGCAACCTGCGCCAGCTCAATCGCCACTTTGGAAGCTACGCGCTCATCAGACATTTCCTGCGGCCTTGGATCCAACCGGGTGCGCAATTGCGGGTCCTCGACTTGGCAACCGGTTCCGGCGACATCCCGCGTCTGGTCGTTGACTACGCTGGAGAAGTCGGTGCGAAAGTGACGGTGGACGCGGTCGATCAGCAAAGCTCTACGTTGGAAATCGCTCGCGGGTTGAGCGCCGATTATCCAGAAATCGATTTCAAACAAGCCGATGTCCTTTCCTTTGGTGAGGAAGGCCAATACGACATCGTGCTTTGCTCGCTCGCGCTCCACCATTTCGACGAGGCCGCGGCCGTGCGGCTGCTGGAACGGTGCCGGAGTTTATCGAGAAGGTTCGTCCTGGTCTCCGATCTTCGGCGAGGTTTCCTCGCCACGGTCGGAGTCTATCTTCTGACCGCCTTGATTTATCGCGACCCGATGACGCGCGCCGATGGCCGCCTCTCCGCCGCGCGCGCCTTTTCCTTTCGCGAATTTGGTTCGCTCGCCGAACGCGCCGGCTGGAAGAACTTTGGCCACCGCAAATTCCGTTTCGCCCGCCAGGCCATTTGGCTCGAGACGGCGGGAATCTGAAAATGGAAATCCTTCGCACTGTTGCGAGCGTGCCGGAAACGGCAAAGCGCAGGGTTCTCGTGCCGACCATGGGCGCTCTTCATCGAGGTCATCTCGAATTGATTCGGATCGCGCGCGAAGCGGCCGGCAAAGAAGGCGAGGTGGCTGTCAGCATCTTCGTCAATCCGCTCCAGTTCGCGCCGGGCGGGGACTACGAGAAATATCCGCGGCCCGAAAAGGATGACGAGGAGATCTGTCGAAGCGCCGGAGTGGACATTCTTTTCCGGCCTAGCGCGGACGAAATGTACGCCGCTGATTCTTCGGTCGCGATCGAGGAGAATTCGCTTTCGGCGACACTGTGCGGCAAATCTCGCCCCGGGCATTTTCGCGGCGTCTGCACGGTCGTGGCGAAGCTCTTCCACATTCTTGCGCCGGATGCGGCTGTCTTTGGCGAAAAGGATTTCCAGCAGCTCGCCATTATCCGTCGAATGGTGCGGGACCTGAATTTTCGGATCGAGATCATCGGCGCGCCCACTGTCCGGGAATCCGGTGGACTGGCGTGCAGTTCACGTAACCAGTATTTGAGCGCGTCCGAGCGTGAACAGGCCCCCGCATTGCACGCGGCTTTGCTGGAGGGGGCGCGGCTGGCGGCTGGCGGCGAGCGATCGGCGCCGGCGATCATCGAGGCGGCGCGCAAAGTGATCGGCACGGCGCCGCTCGCGCGGATCGATTATCTCGAGTTAGTAAATGCAGAGACGCTGCAGCCGATCGTAACGGTTCGGCCCAATTCGCTCATCGCTCTGGCGGTTTTTTTTGGGCAGACTCGGCTGATCGACAATATCCGGCTCCCATGAAGGAATACGATTTCGTGGTCATCGGCAGCGGCATTGCCGGGCTTACCTTTGCCTTGAAGGCGGCTGCGCATGGTTCGGTGGCCCTGATTACGAAGCGCAAGGGTGCCGACTCAAATACGGCCTGGGCGCAGGGAGGAATAGCGTGTGTGACGAGCGACGAGGACTCGTTCGAGCTTCATGTGCAGGACACCCTCGAAGCGGGTGCTGGTTTATGCGACGAGGCGACCGTGCGGACGATCGTGATGGAGGGTCCGACGCGCGTTCAGGAATTGGTGGAGCTTGGATTGCACTTCGACGACCGCGAAGTCTCCGGACATCGCGAGCCCGACCTGGGGCGCGAGGGTGGGCATTCGAAGAGGCGCGTCTTGCATGTCCAGGACGTGACCGGCCTGGAGATCGAAAAGACGCTGCTGCGAAAGCTCGACAGCTCGCCCGGAGTGGAGCTGTTGGAGAATCATATGGCCGTCGATTTAATCACGGCGGGAAAGCTTGGGTTCGCCACGGAGGAGCGCTGCCTCGGTGTCTACGTGCTCGATGAGCGTACGGGCGAAGTGGAAACCATCCGGACCGACCGGCTGGTCCTGGCGACCGGCGGTTGCGGGAAGGTCTATCTGTATACGACGAACCCCGACATCGCGACGGGCGACGGGGTAGCGATGGCGTGGCGCGCGGGAGCCGTCATTTCCAACATGGAGTTCATTCAATTCCATCCCACCTGTCTTTTTCATCCGAAAGCGAAGTCGTTTCTTGTCTCCGAGGCGGTGCGCGGCGAAGGCGGAATTTTGCGCAACAGCCGCGGCGAAGATTTCATGGAGCGATACCACCCGCAGCGTTCACTCGCTCCGCGAGACATTGTGGCCCGCGCGATTGACGCCGAGATCAAGCGCTCGGGCGCGCACTGCGTTTTTCTCGATATCACCCACCGTTCGCCCGAATTCTTGCGGGAACGTTTCCCGCACATTTACGAAACCTGCCTGCGTTTCGGGATCGATATGGCCAAGCAACCGATCCCGGTAGTCCCCGCAGCGCATTATCAATGTGGCGGCATCAAAACAGACGTGAATGGGGCCACGACGCTACCCGGGCTGTACGCGATCGGCGAAGTGGCCTGCAACGGCCTGCACGGCGCGAATCGTCTGGCGAGCAACTCGCTCCTGGAAGGACTGGTCATGGCGCATCGGGCCTGCGAGTCGCTGGTCCGCGAGCAGCCGCCATCGCATGCGGCGCGGGCCATTCCGCTCCCGGAATGGGAGTCGGGCGATGTCCAGAACGTGGATGAACTCGTCGTGATCTACCACAATTGGGACGAGATCAGGCGCCTGATGTGGGATTACGTCGGAATCGTCCGGACGAACAAACGCCTCCAGCGGGCTAGCGCCCGGTTGCGCAATCTCCAACGGGAAATTCGTGAGTTTTATTGGAATTTCAAGATCTCGGTCGATCTGCTGGAACTCCGCAACCTGGCGACCGTCGCCGCGCTGATCGTCGACTCGGCCCTCAGCCGCAAGGAAAGCCGCGGCCTGCACTTCACCCTTGACTATCCCCAGCTCTCCGACCGGCGCTTCAAGCGCGACACCTTGATCAGCCGGACCTGACTGGCCTGGATAGTGCTAGGTAAGAAATGAGAGGGGGGCGACGTTGTTCCACGAGGGAACCGCTTGCCTTTCCGGCTTTTATCGGATAAAACAACCTCGCCAATTGGCTTCGATGAGAAGATTTTTCGTCCTTTTTTCCCTGTTGGTAGCCAGCGCGGCGGTTCTGCGCGGTCAATCGCCCTACGAAAGCAGCGCGGATTTCGCGAAATATGCGATGAAGTTGCGCGAGCAGGCGCTCCTCAAAGTCGAGCCCCAAGTCTTCGTCCCCACGACCTCCCGCGCGAGCATGACCCGGTTTCCGTGGAAAACGAATATTGTGACGACGGTTTTCTGGATTGGCGAGGCCGCAGCCGGGAACAACCCAGTGCCGAACGTGAAAAGCTCCTGGGACGCCAACTGGACGTCTAATTACGGCGGCTTCGACAGCCCGGACCCCGGGTCGCGCCGGAACTTCATTCCCGTTTCGTTCACGCCCCGGCAGAATCCATTTTATGTCGCGCTGCCCTACAACGACGTGACGCATGGGCAGTTCAAGCCGGAAGCGGCGCTGGTGATTCCGTGGTTCAAGCAGGCTTACACGGAGCCCGGCCGTTCCGTTTGCAAGGACCGCTGGCTCGCGATCCGGAAAGGCAATCGCACCTGCTACGCGCAATGGGAAGATTGCGGGCCTTTTCGCACCGATCACTTTCAATACGTCTTTCAGAACGAGCGGCCCAAGCCGAACCTCAATCGCGGCGCCGGCCTGGATGTTTCGCCCGCGGTGCGCGATTACCTGGGCCTCGGACCGACGGACGTGACCGACTGGCAATTTATCGAAGTCCGCGACGTCCCGCCGGGACCCTGGCGCAATTACGGGGACAACAATCATTTCGTAATCGCGAAGCGGCAGGCCGAGCAGAAAGTCGTGCAAGACACGACGGACAAGACGAAGAAGTAAGGTGGCCCGAGCGCTTCGCCGCTCGATTGGCGATCACGCTCCGCCGGAACCAAGCCGCGCGGCCAGCGTCCCGAAGGTTTCCTTCAACTTTTCGGCCTTCTGCATGAGAGGCTCGTAGCGTCTTCGCTCGGCCATGCAAAAGGCGGAGAGCGGTTCGAACGCCAGCGAGATCTCCTGATAAAAAAGATCGATGGCGTGGTTCATCTGTTCCTCGATCGCCTGGATCAGCTCCAGGCGTTTTGTTTCCATTTCCCGCTCGTAGGCGGCCAGAATTTTTCGTCGCTGGGTAAAAGCGACGATCGTTCCGATAATGGCGGCGGAAGCTGCGAGCACACCGGTCACATCCGCCACGGCCGCGCTGCTCATCGCCACGATAACTGTAACGATTCCGCCGGCCGCTGCGACGCCCGCCGGCAACCGGAGCCAGGCCGCCGTTTCCCGAAACATTCGCGTCAATTGCTCCTCCACTCCCTTGCCCGCGATGCGCTCGACGAGCGTAAGCTGGATCGATTGCAAGAGATCGCGGCGCTGGCGGGCGAAATCGGGCATCGCCTTGTTCAGCCGGTCTTTGCCGCCGGGATCGAATTTCGTTTCGAGCGTGTCTTGCAATTGGGGCCAGAGGCCGCGCAGATCGCTCTCCAGCAACTGCACCGCATTCTCCACCTGCGGCTGAACGGTCTGGCGCAGTTTCGCTTCCACTTCGGTCTGGAATTCCTGCTGCCATTGCTCACGGCTCCAGACGAGCCGCCAGGTTCGCCAGAAAGAGAGCTTAGTTTCGAGCATTCGCGTTCCCTGCCTGGCGGACTCGCGGCAGGCCTGTTCGACGCCGCGAAGAAATCCAGCCACCTGCCGCAACGTTTGCTCCTTGCGCGCCTGGAGAAACTCATCCACGCGGGAGAGCTGTTTTTCGTCACGCAGGATTGTGTCGAAACAGCCGCCAATCTCGTCGGCCACGTCACCGAGAATTACGCCAGCCGTCTTCGCGGTCGATTGCAATTTCAAAATGCCCGCGCCGGACTCCGTGACCATGCGATCGATCTGCTCTTCCAGCGGGCCGAAGTTGCTCTCCTTCCAGAGCCGTTCCTTGTCCAAACCGGTTGTGCGGGCCAGCAGCGCTTTCCGGGCGGACACCGGAAATATCGGCGGCGTGAAGGCCAGTTTTTGCATGGCCGTGTCCTGGAGGTGCCGATGGATGATTTCAACTTCCGACGTCTCACGCAGGTCGGCCTGCTGGAGCACGAAGACAGTGTTCTTGAGCCATTTCTTCTGGACGAAATTCAGCAGGTCCCAGGCGGACTGAGACCACGGGTTCACAACCGAGAAAACGAAAAGGACCAGGTCCGCGCGAGGGACAAAACTCTCGGTGATCGTTTGATGCTCGGCCACCATGGTGTTCGTGCCGGGCGTGTCCACCACGTTGAAATCCTTCAAGAACGAGATCGGCAGATAGCGTTCGGTGAGCTGAGGGGAAACCTCGACCGATTTTTCCTCCGCTCCGTAGCGAAAGATATAGACCCGGTCCGTCGCCGGGCGCACGTCCACTTTGGCAAATTCCTGGCCGAAAAGGGCGTTGAGCAATGACGATTTGCCGGCTTTGACCTCGCCGACGACGACGAAGAGCAGCGGCTCCCGGATATCCGTCAACAACCCGTGAAGGATGTCCAGCGTGGCCGAGTCGCGGCGCATGTCGGACGCCAGTTTGAGCAGGCCTCCGAGTGCAGTTTCGAGCTCCGTTCGAAGCTGCAGGTAATTATCGGCGATCATCCCGGCCTCCTAACCGCCCGGAGTGCTGGTCGTGACGGGAGGAACGTAAATGGCTCCGGGCGAGGCGGCGGGGATTGCGACGGCGCGTGGGGTGGCCTTGGGCTTCGGCGGTTCCGGTGTCCCCATTGCGAGCAACTCCGAGACGGTCACCGATTTAAATCCTTTCCGGTCCAATTGGTCGAACGTCGCCGGCATTGCCTCGAGAGTGGGGGGATGAATGTCGTGCGCGAGTACGATCGAGCCGGCATGCGTTTCTTTCAGGATTCGACTGGTCACGACGCTCGGCCCCGGCCTTTTCCAATCGAGCGGGTCTACGTCCCAAATGATAATTCGATAACCGAAATCGTCATGCATCCAGCGTTTCTGGCGCGCTGTGATGGATCCGTACGGCGGCCGCATCAACGTCGGGCGCTTCCCAATGGCGGCCAAGATAGCGTCATCGGTTTTTTGCACTTCGCGGCGTGCCGCTTCGTCGGACATTTTTCCCAGGTTCGGGTGGGACCAGGAATGATTCGCGATCTCATGGCCTTCGCGGACCGCGCGCTTCAGGATGTCGGGATGGTCCGCCGCGTTCTGGCCCACGACAAAAAACGTCGCTTTCATATGATGCGCTGCCAGGAGATCGAGCAATTTTGGCGTAAGCGTCTTGTTCGGGCCGTCGTCGAATGTCAGAGCGATATAGGGTCCGTCTACGTGCACCGAATTGAAGGTGATCTGCGGTTGAGCTGGCGGGGCCGCGGCGACCGGCGCGGGCGCGGAGCTGCTTTTTTCGACGGCTTGGGCCGGAGAAGCGCTTTGCCCGGAAAGCACGGGCAGAATCAGGAGACTGACCGAGGAAAATGCGAGCAATTGTCGGACAAACATGGAATGGCAAATGCGAGAGCGGAAAACTTTCCGGTGTATCTAGCAGAGGCGACATGCAACGCAAGCCACTGCGCTCCCGGGCACTTTTTCCTCGCGGAAACCTGACGAGAATAGCCGGACGGCAGCAACGGCATTTCCCGCGATAAATCGAAATTTTTGGCAGTTATCCTGCTGCAGAAGTAGGGGATTACACATCCGCTCGGGCGGGGTGGCGCGACATGCTGGGTGAAAACTCGGCGCTCGTGCGATAATTGGCTTCTCCTTTAATGAAAATTTTGCTCGTAGAAGATCATCCGGGGAGCCGCAAAAACCTGCAGCGGCTCATCGAACGGCGTGGACACGAAGTGGTCGGCGTCGGCAGTGCCGAGGAGGCCGAAGCGGCCCTCGCCGCGGAGTCTTTCCCGTTTCTGATCCTCGACTGGATGCTGCCCGGAAAAAGCGGTGTCGAGCTTTGCCGGCAGCTGCGCGCGCAGCCAAACGGGGACGAAATGTTCATCCTGCTGGTGACGGCACGCGCGGACACGGCGGACCTGGAACAGGCCCTGGAAGCGGGTGCGAACGATTATCTCACGAAACCGCTCGACGTCGCGCGGTTGAACGTGCGGATTTCCGTGGCCGAGCGCCAGATTCGAGAGTTGGGGGAGCGCAATCAGGCGCGGGCGGCGTTGCTGGAATCGGCCCGCACCACCGCGAACATTCTCGAGAACACGACGGATGGATTTTTCGCGGTCGATTCCGAATGGAAAATCACCCACTTGAACGCGGAAGCCGAGGCGCTGTTTGGTCGCACCCGCGATGAATTGCTCGGCCACTTGCTTTGGGAAAGATTTCCAGAGCTGACCGGGTCAATTTTTGAGGCCAATTACCAGAAGGTCATGGCGGAGCAGATTCCGGTGGATTTCGAGGCGAGTGATTGCGCCGGGAAGCTTTGGTACGAAGTGCACGCCTACCCGAGCAATGGCGGTGTCTCGGTCTTTTTCCGCGACATCAGCGAGCGAAAGAAAACCGAGTCGGACCGCCTGACGACGAGCAAGCTCGAATCGCTCGGCACTCTCGCCGGTGGTATCGCGCACGATCTGAACAACATCCTGACCGTGATTTCCGGAAACATCGGGCTCGCGCAAATCGAGGCGCCGGCGGAATCGGGAAGTCTTCTTGGGTTTCTTTCCAAAGCGGGCCAGGCCGCCCAACACGCGGCGCATCTCTCCAGCCAGCTCCTCACCTTTTCGAAAGGGGGCACGCCCCTGAAGAAAGTCGTTTCGGTCGGAGAACTGCTGGAACATTCGGCCGAGTTCTCGCTCTACGGATCGAACCTGCGCGCGGACTTCGACATCGCGGTCGATCTTTGGAAAGCGGAGGTGGACGCCGGCCAGATCGAGCAGGTGGTGAATGCGTTGATGCTGAATGCGCGCGAGGCGATGCCGCACGGCGGCACGGTGCGCGTCCGGGCGCGCAATGTCGTCCTCGATGACAAGCCGGGCGCCATTCTGCCCGCGGGTCACTACATCAAGATCACGATCACAGATCGTGGCTCCGGGATACCGGACGAGCTGCGGACGAAAATTTTCGATCCTTATTTTACGACGAAGCCGACCGGAACCGGCCTCGGGCTCGCGATCAGTTACTCGATCGTGAAAAAGCACGGCGGCCTCCTTCATCTCGACAATTCGTCGCCGGAAGGTTCCGCTTTCGCGTTTTACCTCCGCGCCAGCGACCGCAAGCTCGCGGCGCCCGAAGTGCGGGTCACCGAACGCGCCTTCCATTTCAATCATCAACGCGTGCTCGTCATGGACGACGAAGCGGCGATTCGCGAACTGACTTCGCAACTGCTCGGGACCCTGGGTTACGAGGTAACGGCCGTGCCTGATGGACTGGAAGCGGTGAGACTTTACGAGCGTGCCCTCCGCCGCGGCGAACAATTCCAAGTGGTGATTCTCGACGCGACGGTCCGCGGGGGAATGGGCGGCGTGGCGACGATCGAGCGTTTGCGCAGCCTGGATCCGAAGGTCAACGCGATCATTTGCAGCGGCTATTCGGACGAAGCGGCTCTGTCGGAATTTCTTGCCTATGGATTTCGCGGCGC
>Ga0307513_10012944_pt1 | contig 10257 bp, 10 predicted proteins | sample 15_EM_MG_FD_202174 | JGI IMG/M metagenome (GOLD analysis project Ga0307513, IMG submission 202174) | Populus trichocarpa ectomycorrhiza microbial communities from riparian zone in the Pacific Northwest, United States - 15_EM | ecosystem: Host-associated > Plants > Roots > Unclassified | place...
AGGCAGTTATCATACCAAATGATAGCTGCTTTGTTGTATGGGCAGCGCTTTCGAATCTCACTGCTCGCCTCAACAACACAGGTTTTGCAATCTGAGGTTGAGACATCACCTCTACAAAGAGCAAGCCTGTATGTTTGGTCCGGGGTGTGGCCTCTTGAACCCATACCAAAACCTGTAGGAGGGGCTTTATAGTAAAGGTAACTAGTGAGCTTCTTTAGGTTGGATTCATAAGGGCCATTGGCAGTGAAGTTCTCAGGAGATGAACATAAATGGAAATTTGGGCCTGCTCCAAAAACAGTGTGGAGAAGGAGGGAAAAGGTTATTAGACATAGAGAGGAGGCAAAGTTGGAGAAAGACATAGTTGCGAGGACAGCTTGATGGGTTTAAACTTGGGATAATACTGCAGTATATAATGCAAAAGCAGCATTGACTGAGGTGGGTAACGTGTCGACCTATTCATTTTTTTTAATATTAGTAAAGCTATTTGAATATTTTTTTTATTAACGTGAGTGTTTGGGTCAGTTTGTGGGCACCTCGATTAATCTCATGGGCCTTGAAATTAACAATTATGTAAGCCTCTAGTGGCCTTGAAGGGACTCGAACTCATGACCATTGGGGAGCAAACTCAAGATCTGACCAATTAAACCACTTCTCAGGGTTATCTTTCTATTTGAACTTGATATGTCGAAGGCATTATTTGTGTTAAACTTGTGACGCCAGATTAGCTTCATTTATTTTAATGCATGTAATGGTAGATATTTTTTTATGATTTTAATATGATAATATTAAAAATAAATAAAAAATCTCAAAAAAATTATTGTTTTAATATATTTTTAATTAAAAAAAATTACAAATATACATTTCACCATTATAAAACACATTCTAAGAGTTAGAAATAGATAATGGGACAATTTTATCTTTATGTTTTTTTGGTTCACAAATATGGTGCATCCTTTCAAGTTCACAAATATGGTACAAACAGCGTGTTACTGGGTTATAAGTTCATTTTACGAGTACAAGTCCATCGTGGTTGGTTGGGCTCATAATATATATTTTCAGTTTCATGAGAATCCTTCGTATACTTCCAGTCTTACTTGCCATGACAGAGCAAGTAGCTTTAATTGATTATAATTTCATCACTTAATCATTATAGAGAATTACTAGATAATTTACTAGTTAATTTATCGAATGACTAGGGGTCAGAACCAGGCTAGATTTAAAAAAAAATACAGTAAGGCAAAAACTTGGGTTGACATGATATTATGGAATATGTGGTAGAATAGAAAATATTGTGTTTTTGATGTTTAGATTTATCGTGTGTAGTATGCTCCACCATAACATATGTGTATTGCCCTAATCATATAAATAACATAGGTGGCTACATAATTAAGTTAGCCTCTTAATTATCACAAACTTTGTTTTAACTTGGTATTAGAGCCGATTTATCTAAAAAGATTTACATCTTCCCCTCCTTCACCTGCTTCTCCAAACAGCAGCACTGGTTTTATCTCTTCTCCCTCTACTTGATTAACTCTCTGCTTAAACAACCATTATCTCCCTCTGCTGCAGATGTGTTGAGGTCTGCTCTTTCCTCATCTACTAGATTAACGTCTTCACCTCTGCAACGATATCCCCTCTGCTGGATTAAGTTTTGTTGGACATTGATTAAGTGTTCTTCTCAGCTTCTGTTTCTACTCAACTTTTGTCTTCTATCTTCTCATCAAATATGGATCCTTTGGTTTTTGCTGCAGCTGGCATCAATGTCAACTCTTCTTCTCCCAACACCAATGTTAACGCATCCTCTGCTGTGATAGCAGCTATTATTCCCCTCTCCAACACCCAGCAGGTCATCAACCTAAAACTCACCAACACCAATTATTTATTTTGGTGTATGCAAATAAAGTCATATCTGATTGGCCGAGGGGTTTTCTCATTTGTCGATGGCTCGCATTCATGCCCCTCTCCGCATGACCTGTCTAGTGACCCTTCTGCTAACTCTGCCAGCTTTAGTTTTGGTCCTTCCCAAGCATTTCTGACATGGAAACAGCAAGACCAACTCATTCTCAGTTCTCTACTCTCATCCTTCTCCATTGATGTTCTTCATCTTGTGGTTGACTTCCCAACTTCAGCCAGTGTTTGGAGCACCTTAGAACTTATTTTGCCTCTCAATCCAACTCTAAGATTATGCAATTGCATGACTCTCTTCAAGACCTTCGTCAAGGTAATGATACTTTCACTCTCTACCTGCAGAAAGTTAAGGGATTATTTGATAAATTAGTCGCGGCAGGTAAATCTATCTCCCTCACTGACTTCAACCTCTATGTTTTTCAAGGCTTTCGTGGTGAATTTTGTGATTTGGTTACAAGTCTGTCGACCAAAGCTGAGCCCCTTGCTTACTTTGAGCTCCATAGTCACTTGTCTATACCTGATTTTTTACACAGGAGCTCTCTTCAATCCATTCTGACTACTGTAACTCTACTGCCCACACCTTCGCAGCCTTCCTCTGCCTATGCTGCGCAGTATACTTTTGCTGGATTTAATGGCAGTGGCTCCTCTCCTCATCGGGGCAGAAGAAGAAAAGGAGGTTGTAGGGGACATTCTTGCAGCAACTACAACCAGTGCAATTGGCAGTCTTACCGTGGCAACAATGGGGGTTCCTCCTGGCATAGTAACTGTAGTTATGGTAGCAATTGGCAGCAGCAGAAATCAGCAAGGCAGAACTAATGGCCACGACAGATTAGATGCCAACTTTGTAGCACGGTTGGGCACTCTGCACAGCAATGTTCACAACTTGTGCATAATAGGAATCAAGCCTCGACCAACCTCTCCTTTAATGAAGCTTCAGCAGCAAATTTTGTCACTTGGTTTCCTAACACAGGTGCGAATCAACATGTTACTCCAGACATTGTCGATATGACACATGCAGAACCTTATCTCAGTAATGATCAATTATATGTTGGTGATGGTAAGGGACTTGTTATATCTAATACAGGTCATAATATTTTGCATACTCCAAAATGAGCCTTTACTCTATCTAATATCCTACATGTTCCACAAATTTTCTCATGAAAATTGTGTCTTTTTCGAGTTTCACTCCTCTTTTTTCTATATCAAGTATCTCATAACCAAGGAAGTTCTTCTTTCTGGTCAAAGTAAAGATGGCCTCTATATCCTTTTGGAGTCCTCTGCCACGTTTATGCCCTAAGCTGTTCTGTCTACTTCTACTGATGTTTGGCATTGTCGACTCAGTCACTCAAGCTCTCATATTTCGAGTCTATTAGCGTCAAATAAAAAGGTCATATGTACTTCTCATCATTTAAATTTCCAATGTCAAGTGTGTTAGTTAGGAAAATCATCTCGTCTGTCATTAGAGCCTACGGGTCATAAACGTCTACTTCTCTTGAACTTATTTTTATTGATGTTTAGGGCCCTACTCTTATGTTATTTTTGGATGGCTTTTGATATTTTGTTATTTTTTTGGATGCATATACGAAATTTATCTGGTTTTACCCTATTGTCGTCAAATTTGATGTATTCAATTTGTTTCATCAATTTGAAGTCCTGGTTGAACAACAGTTCTCTCAAAAAATTAAATCTCTTCAAATTAACTAGGGTGGTGAATATCGTAAATTAAATTCATTTCTTAAAACCATTGGTATTCGTCATCGCTTAATATGCCCACATACACATGAACAGAATGGTACTGTTAAGCGTCGTCATAACTTATCGGAATTGGTCTTACTCTTCTTAGTCATTGTAAGGCACCTTTAAAATTTTGGAATTATGCTTTTGAAACCTCTGTTTATCTCATTAATCGTATTCTGACACTTGTTTTGTGAAAACAATCTCCATTTGAATATCTGTTTTGTCAGCCGCCTGATTTTATCTTCTTTCATGCTTTTGGATGTCTATGTTTTCCCTTTCTTCGACCTTATAATGCTCATAAGTTAGACTATTGCTCCACTCCATGTGTGTTCTTAGGCTATAATTCATCTCATCTAGGCTATCGTTGTCTTGATTTATCGTTTAATCGTATCTACATCTCCCATCATGTTTGATTTCATGAACAGTCTTTTTCATTTCTTGAGTCTATCGATAACTTTGTATCCGCCAGCCATACCCCTCCGCCTACCACTATCACACACCTCTCCTCCCTCACCACCTTTCTAACAACACCCTCATCAGTCACACCACTCACACCTATTAACCCTTTTGTCCCCTTACCACCATCTGCCTCCATATCTCTTGATCATTCTATAGGTATAGGTTCTGCAACGCCGGCCTTGTTTACGTCTGCTTCCCCTTCTGCTGTTGTCTCTACAGCACCGCCATCCAGATTGTTTGCCTTGTCTCCACCAGGCCTGGATCTCTACGTTGATCTCTCCAGCTATTCTCTTCCACGGTAGAGGTCCCCTGCTTCCCCAGCATAACGACAGCACCATATGGTGTTATGTCCCAGACAAAACAGGACTGTCAACACCACTTTAGTCTATGCTTCCTCATCATAGTCTTTGTTACGTCTCCCTCTACTGTTGGATTAGTTCTCACTATTGTCGTATCTAAAGGATGGCAGATTCAGCAACTTGATGTCCATAATATGTTCCTCAATAGCTCACTTAGAGAGGTTGCTTACATGGCACAACCCACAGATATTATAGACTCTCCTCTATCGACTCATGTCTGTCGTCTTCACAACTCTTTGTATGGTTTAAAACAAGCTTCGCGGGCTTGGTACACATACCTGAGTGACTTCCTTTTAACTATTGGTTTTCGGGCTTCCAAGGTTGATACCTCTTTATTTATTTTGACTATAAATCATGATGTTTTCTATCTACTTGTCTATGTTGATGACATCTTATTTACTGGTAACAACTCTGCATTGATTCAACGTCTTATTACCTTACTGAGTTCAAAATTTAAGCTTCGTGATCTGGGTAATGCCCATTATTTTTTAGGGGTTGAAGTCACTCTTACCAGTATGAGACTTATGCTTATTCAGCACAAGTATGTTCTTGATATTCTCTGTTGTGCTGGTATGTCATCATATAACCCTGTTGATACACCAGCCTCCGTCTAGTGTGTTATTTTTGGATCCTATTCGCTTTCGACAAATTATTGGTGCTCTTTAACATCTCATGTTCACTAGACCAAACATCTCCTATGCTGTAAACAAGGTTTGTCAGTTTATGCATGCTCCTACTAAGAGTCATTGGGTTGCTATTAAACTTATCCTACGATACTTGAAAGCTACATCCTTTTTTGGCCTCTACCGTACTCATGCCTCCTCTTTATCACTTCATGGTGTTATTAATGTTGATTGGGTGGAGAGTATTGATGATAGAAAATCTATCGGTGGATATATTGTGTTTCTTGGTACCACCCTTATTTTATGAAAATTTAGGAAGCAACACACTATTGCTCGTTTCTCCATTGAAGTAAAGTATAAGGCTTTGAGTGATGGTACTGTTAAGGTTCTTTAGCTCCACTATCTTCTGTCAGATTTGTGTTTTTCTCCTAATTCTGTTACTACTATGCGGTGCAACTTATTTGTCTACTAATCTGATTTTTCATGCTCAAACAAAACATGTTGAAGTTGATTATCATTTTGTTCGTGATCGAGTGGCTAAAAAGGAGATTCAAATTCCCTTTATCTCCTCCAAAGATCAATTACATGATGTCCTTACAAAGCCACTCTGTCACTCTATTTTTGCTTTTTTACGTTCCAAGCTTCACGTGGAAAACTCACCTTCAGCTTCAGGGGGTGTATTAAGTTAGCCTCTTAATTATCACGAACTCTGTTTCAACTCCTGGAAACAAGGTTGTTAAACTCGCAAGTTGACTCGTAAAATCGTATGATTTTACGAGTCAATACATGCTTAACGTGCCAAATCACTTTAAAAACTCGAAAATGGGTAAAATCGGGTGAAATTGGAAAAATCGGGAAAAATCGGGTGAAATTGCGAGTTTAGAACCGATTTTACGATTTCAACCAAAAAACACATATAAAGCCTTCCAGCCCTCCACATCAGCATTAGCTACACGATACACACCACATACAACATTTGCCCTAATCTCTTTCTCTCAATCTCAGACTCTCAAGCTCTTAACCATTAATGATTCCACAATTAACCAGCCACAGTGAGATCGATGGCTTCCTCTTCATCAACAACACTTTCCTATTTTTCCCGTCATCAACACTTCAACAACTTTCTCTTCAATCTTCACTCTTCGTCAACAACATTTTCCTTTTTTTTCCATCATCAACGACATTCTTTTCAGTCTTCACTGAATCACTATTCATCAACAGGTAATATTTAATTGCTTATATTGAATTTTTCTTGTTGGAAAGGGATTTTTATCCCCGATTGTTCTTTGTCCCATCCCTTGCTTTCTCCTTCTTTTCTCTCCTTACTTAAGTGTGTGACACAGAGATGGTCACCAATCATCATAGACAATTACTTTTAATTGCTTGAGTTTGATCCTTTGTTGAGTTCGTTTCAGTAATTGTACTTCTTTGCAAGTCTTTTTCTTTGTTAATTGTTCCAGTAATTCTACTTCGTTCCAATAAAAAACTGGGCTTATTTAAATCAATTAAAATTTTAAAAGTTGATAGAGTTGCTATAGATCTGTGAACCTGTTCTTGGTTTAGGGTATTTGAAAATTTGCTGGTGATTTTTTTAGGAGAAGGTGTTACTTAATTTATAGATTGTGGATTGTGGAATATAAATTGTGAGAGAATAGAAAGTGTAAAAACATAGAAGTAATGTAATTTTTCCTATTTCAAATCATCAAGCAAAACTTAAATTTGCAGAAGACAATAAGTTCTGGGTTTTCTCTTTAATTTACACTCCTCATTAAGTTCTGGGTTAAGTCTGGTCAATATGTGCTAGGATTGAATTAGGTAATGAATTCACCAACCATGCTGGCCTGAGCTAGATAGGGAATTATATGCATGTGAAGCATTTGCCTCTCTACTAGCAAAAATGTTTGGTGTATAATATTATAAATTAATTGCCCCTACAATTTCAGCTAGTTAATATTAAAGCTTTTTCGTATACTAGCATGCATAAACATAAAAGCATCTTTCATTCATTGAGTTTCGGAGGATCATATTGATTACACTGTTTATGGGCCAAACATTTTGTTAAGGTGGCATTTGATACTCCATATTTAAGTTGTTATGGAATAGCTTTACATTTCTTTTTTCTTCTTTGGTGCATTTGGTCACAGGATTTTTCTTAGTAATCAAACATTTGGATAAGCATTTTTTTACAATAACTGCCAGGCTATTTGCCATCAGCCAACTCTATTTTGTCTAGCTTTGCAGCAGAAGCATTATTAATTATAGCCTTTTTTCCTTAGTTTGATAGTCTTATTTTTTTTATAACATCGATAATGCCGTTCCCAATCATCTTTGATTATTGCATATACAGTCTCCGTGAGCTTTATAAAGAGCATGTAAGAATTTCTTTCTTTTATTTTTGGCTAGTTTCCTTGCGATATTCATAGTATGCTGATATGCAATTTGATATAGTCATAATTTTATTGACTATTTATTGATGATGCTTCCAAAATAAAATATGTTTATAGAATATCTAAGTTGTGTTTGTATTGATTATAATTTGGTTCTAATAATTATGTTTGAATTGATTACAGGGCTGATTTAAATTGATTCTTTAATTATTGAACACATGGCATTTAAAAAAATTCCTCTAGTAATAGGCTTGATGTGGGATGGCAATATGGTATAGATACTGATAAGAATTCAAGGAGTTTTGAGTTAAATAATATTGACAATATTGGTGTTGGTACTAATAGTAGCACTAATGTTCACAATATTAATGTTGGTACTAGTAGTGACATTAATAATCCTCTAGAAGGTAATGATATTGATGAATGTTTGAGGAATACCGAGGAAGATAAAGGAAGCTAGTTTTAGTTTCCATGACACACCAACAGATTGTTTATTTTAAGTTTGTTAATTGTTAGTTAATGAAAATTTATGGACATGAGTAATTGTATTGTATTTTTAAGTTATTTAAACTATGTATTTATTTTTATTTGAACCACGTATTTTTAAGTGTTTGAACTATGTATGAATTTTTATTTGAATTATGTATTTTAAAGTGCTTGAATTATGTATAGGAAAAACAATTTCTTATGATTTTACGATCCGAGTTTATATTGTATTTTTTGTGTTGTGTCAAAAATGCATTTTTGACAATCTTCTCTGGAAAGACCTGGTCAAAAACTCAGTTGCAACCCGTTGACTATTCATTCTTTTTAACAAAAAACAACATAATTTTATTTATTAAAAAAAATTCGGGGTCGACCTGGGATGACCCAGTAACCTGATTAAAACCTGGTGACCTGTTCAAAACCCATGACTTGGGCCTTGGGTCGAATCGACCACCGAGCCAGGTTTAAAAACTATGGCTACTTTGCGGCTTCATAAAAAAAAATTACTTGTACGAAAATAATGTTGAGATCAAGAGAAATTATTTAATATCGTTATTATACCCAATTTAGCGGATTGAACCTAAAACCTCATGACCATACTCATTGTCTAGCTTGAACTTCAAATTAAATTGTATAAGAGTTGCTCCTGGTGTGATCCATTTGACTTGAAGGGTTAAAAGAAACTCAAACGACTAGTAGAACAATGATTTAACTTTAAAAATAATCTTAAGATGAATGAGCACCAATTCAATGCCAGGATGTTTTTTCGAAACTATGATAACTCCGTATAAAAAAATTTGAAAGCATCAACACAAAGCCGAGATGTTTTTCCTGATACTATGATAACCCCGTATAAAATAATATAAAATAAATAACAAAGTTCAATTCCTAATAAATCTAATGTTGAAATATAAAAATGAATAAAAAATTATTGTTCCAATAAACAATAACATGTTAGGAGGGTAACAATGTTTTCCTCAATTAGTTCTTGTTAATTAATAGAAGATTTATATTGATAAAGATGCAAATTTGAAATGTGGAAGAAACTAGCCTCGATTATAATGTTATTAGTTCTTCCAGTATTGCTTTTTTTTTTAAGTGATTACTATTCCTATGCCCTTTACGAAGTGTTAGGGCTTAGGAACAAAGGTGGCTACATAAGAAAGTGTCGGCCGAAAGTAAAAAAAGATGTGGCATGTCTTACAAGAAAGTGCCATTAATTCCCACATAGATCTTTAGCTGTGAAATATAAAAAAAGCAAAAGAAATTGTTTACCCAGCACTCCTTGCATCGGCATGCTTAATTAATGGAATATCTAGAAACACTTTACGTACAAGGCCAACTCCTACGCTTCCAAGGGGGTGATAAAAATCGATGTTTATATACTTGTCCTGGTTAAATTAAATGTAATGACAAACTGTACGAGAAAGTTACTGTTTCTGGGAAGGTTGTGGGGTTAGAAGTTTAGTGAAACATTAGTAAACAATAAGTCTCTGAAGAAAATGTGAAAAATAAAGATAACAGCGATTGAATATTGAGGCCATGCATGATAATTTTATTCACCCGATCTTTGTCTATTCAACTTTGTGTGCTATATACAATAAAATAAAATACAAATCGTTGTGAGTGATTGACATTTTCTTAATTACCATAATGTATCTATATAGGAAATATTATAGGCATACTTTTATGTTGTAATCTCCAACCCGTTACTATTGTATATTGCCCTACACACACACACACACACATATATATATATATATATATATATATATATATATATATATAAAGAGAGAGAGAAAAAAAAAAGGTTGGCTAACCAATAGGTTAAACCTCCTAATTATTCTCAACTTGGTATCAGAGCCTTCTACCATCAGAACTCTTCTCTCCCTTTCCCCCTTACAGTCGACCTTCTCTCTTCCTCTCCTAAATGAATTCTACTTTTGTTGCTGCCGACTTCTCCCTCACCACCGGTGGTGCAGCCCAGTCGTCCAACCATTTATAAGTTGTTGATGGTGGTGTCCTTCCTCAACAGCAGCAGCCTTCACTTGTAGAACACGTCCATGACTCCTCCTCACACATTATGGGAACACAAGCTTCAGCTATTGTTGCTCTATCAAACACCCACTGTAAACCCCCGTAAATAAAAATAAATAATAATAATAAAAAAAAACACATAGGATCGAAGTAATGACATTTCGATGAGTAATGGATATTCGGTATGAAAGAAATGAATAAATAGTAGGAATGACAATAAATGTGTCATGTGAGAGAGAGAATGATCTCCATAAACAAATT
>Ga0307513_10012945_pt1 | contig 10257 bp, 13 predicted proteins | sample 15_EM_MG_FD_202174 | JGI IMG/M metagenome (GOLD analysis project Ga0307513, IMG submission 202174) | Populus trichocarpa ectomycorrhiza microbial communities from riparian zone in the Pacific Northwest, United States - 15_EM | ecosystem: Host-associated > Plants > Roots > Unclassified | place...
GTTGGATAAGAAAGTGAAAGTGAAAAGGAGTGAATACACCTAGCATAGGGAGGAACCAAGGTGTGGAGTGGTCACCGGAAATTGTTGGAGATTAACAGTGTCCGAGACTCAGTATGCGATAGCACACTTTATGTACTGAAATAGTGTCCGCTACCATAGTGAATCAGAATATGAAATAGGACTTAAACCGACTGACAGACTCAGACTGCTGCCGCATACGGTGCCTGAATAGTCCTACTATGAAGAGGTCTTATAAGAGAAGGTACCAGGCTGTACGGTCCTACACAGGAAATAAATGTGCGCTGGAAGGGTGCGTGGATACACGATCAGCATGATGACAGCGCACACATATTAACCCTCCCCTCTAGTGGAGGACGATTGTTATCCGGATGACTCCCAAGGGAAGAGAGTCAAGTCGTTGTTTGCTTAGACTAATCTGTTGGAGGCGGAGAGAAGAAGGGAATTCATTTGCGACGTGACGCAAGCTGACAGGGTTGGCGACATACACGGTCACTCTAGCCAGTGTCAGTGTCAAAAGTGCGTGAATTCGACTCAGGACAAGAAGGCTTGGGTACGTGGGAATGAGTGGAACAGGTCGAGATGTCGAGAGTGAGTCTACAACACTGCTGGCACACTTCGTTCTTCCCTGTTGGGAAGGCAGGTGAATACATCTCTTGGTGCTTCTTTAATCTGCTCCCGTGTTCCTTCCAGTCAAAGAGGAGTGTGAAAGCCCTTATGTGAATATCATACTAATACCCGTCTCCAACTGTAAGGAAGGTGGGAGGAGACCAAAGAAGAACCACGTAACGTATTCACCTGAACCCCTGATTTTCCCTGCCTTCTCAACAGAGAAGAACGAAATCAACACGCCAACATTGCAAGCAGGTGCTGTCAAGTAGTAACCTCCCGGCCTCCTCGGCGACAGCCCTTTCCCCGTAGGGAACGCTGTCGTATCTCCACTCGCATTGCCCCAATTCGGGAGCTCAATGGAGTGTAGATCTGTGCGTGTTGCCAACGCCGTCAACGAAGGGGATGGCCCGATAGAATAAGGGCACTCCTCTTTCAGTACCAGTTGATTGCAGATACAATGTGGCCAGTGTAGTGGCCACGTAAAGTGTTTCCTCTCACTGGCAGCCATCACTCGCTCGACTTCTCGTCTATGCCACACGGTAGCAGCGCGTTTATTTGTAGTAAATATTTTCGATGTACCAAAATTTATATAAAATGACCCGAAAGCGTGCGGCGGGCTTGGAGCGCACATTAGGACAATGGCCCCTGAAATTTCCAAAATTAGTCACCTGTCACGCGCTTTGTCACCCGCACCATATACATTTCAGAGCAAGCTGTGATGAAAAAAACATGTTGCAGGAATATACACGCATATTTCAATTCGAATTTCCGAACAAGGTGCTTCCGATTGCGTGGGCTACAGAGAAAATGAACATAACAACTGACCTGTATTAGTACCTCAGATATGTGTATACACATTGCACGTTTTATTTTTACTTTTTGCAGTCCCGTCTGCTCGGGTGAGTGGTTAACCACCGATTTCGTCCTGATAATGTGCCTCATAGCCCAAGCAAACCTAAAGAGGCTTACTGAATTTCTCACTCAGATCAAGTACACCTTCGACTGTGTGTTTGTGCCATTGGGGGTTTACAGTGCGATTTGCGTTCAATATGGGTGCCATAGGGTGGGTCACGAAAATAAATACCAGTGATGTGTAATGGCCAGCAGGGTTCTGTTTGATAACTTGGAGGTTATGGGGACGGTAGGATCTTACTGTGACTTCTCCGCGCTGGTTGCCTGCTGACAGTGGTGTTGTATCTTCTGGCCAGGCCGCCAAACGAGGATATTCAAAGCAATTATACTCGCATCTAAGCACCATTCTCTCCATTGGTAAGTTTCACCGGTGCTTACTGTACACACACAGACTCACTCTGCCAGAAGCCGTGTTGTTGAACACTTCACCTTCATGACCGGGATCAAAATTTATCTGAGTGGATCATCGGTAAGAACAGCTTTGGTTACAAACGTATGACACGTGGACTGACTGCTTTCCAACCGCCGCTATAGGCAGTCCGCGTTGCCGGTGATCTGCAGCGACGAAGGCAGGAGCGGGAAATTATGAAATGGGAGAGGCGTGGAATGGGCGCATATATCATGCGTGTAGCAATAGAGGAAGGAAACAATGTTGTGGATGAACACTGTATAACACGGGTCCTCTCAATGCTGTTTTGGATCATATTGTACCAACTCCAATAGTGGGGAGTTTGTATGTCTAACTCCGACTTCGCCCACTCCGAGGGCGGGGTGTCTGAGGCAGCCCGGTTGCTTGACAGCGGGGTTTCAAGTTTTCCTGAGCTTCTTCCCGGAAAACGCTGTGGAAAATGGACATGGCCACCCCGCACGAGCTATCTTCTCTTTCAAAAGCGGAGACGACCAAGGAAACCAGGCGCCACACGAGCAGACCGTCCGCGACAGGTGCGGCATGAGAAGGGTGGAGGTATTTCCAGCACTCACGAACTCACAGCTTTCGTGAATATCAGTCAACTTTTCCCGTTGTACGCACCCATTGAACACTTCACGCTTTGTCAGGTCGTCGATCTGCTCACCAATGCACCGCGCCTCCATTCGACCAAATTCGATGACCTGCCCACGCAAGTGCTTGAGAAAAATAAACACCAAAACAGGGCGTTCTCTATATACGCTTTCTAATCCAATCTGTCAGTGAACGCCGTGTCCGCATGCGTGGATCGGCATTGATTCAAGCCTTGATCAACGGAAATGTGCAATCGCCCCTAACGCTCCAATCACAGATCAATAAATCCACTTTTATACACTCTGCCACTCTGTTCATTGTCTCTCTCATTGTTTACGTGCTTGCAAACTGCCTCGAATGGAATTTCTTGTGGGGTGAGGAGCCGCGCTTGCCGTCCTTCTGGGCTAACTTGTAGCAGACACTTGTACTGGAATCTTCAGTCCTCAATGGGCCCACTTGTGTGCCTTCCAGGACTTTGCGAACCTAGAACCGATTTTATCAAGCCCATCGTGCGTTATCGCAACCAAATATTGAGAAAAAGCATGATCATAGGGTGAATATTGGCATATGGATTTATACATACACAAACAACTAATAACGTGGCTAGGAATTTCATCACTGAGAGGGATCGAACCACGCCATCCACCCGACAGCTGCAGGGAGAATATTTTTCAGACTGAATCGTTCTTTGGGTGATTCTCGCTCTTCTCTGCTTTACCGCCACTAGGAATGCAAGCGTCTCTCCTAACTACGGGACGGGATCTGGCAGTTGGAAGTACCGGTGTTGGGAGAGGTGCGTTTTCGGTCTTTCGGACCTTTATAGTGGAATATTTGATACGGATACCGGAGGAGCTAGGGACAGACTTTGAGAGCGGCATGGATAGGCAAGTCGAACTCGTCTGGGGCGGAGGTGGATGAGCGAGGACGCGGCGCGGTGAAAGCTCGAGAGTGCCGTTTGAAGGATGAGGATTGCTTCTCGACGCTTGATTGCGATTGTCCCTTGGTGCGCTCGAGACCAGAGGTCCCAAAGGGAGCAGAGGCACGACTGGGGTGTATTGAGTTTCGGCTCGAGGCTGATGGTGAGCACGAGGTAGAGACTTTGAACGATCGTGCTTTGCACGGGGAGCATATTGCGAGGCGGTGGGTGAAGGTGCGTTTGCTCGTTGTATGCTGCTCAATACCTGGTGATGATCCTGCAGTTTTTGAGTAAGATTTGACTTGACGAATCTCTTTGTGATAGGTTGGGCTACACTAGCCGCTACTGTAACCGGCTGTACCGACACACGTTGATGCCATTGGAAAGTACTTTGGAGGCTTCCAAAGGCCGCAGGATCGCTGACTGGCATAGTGAGTTGGCTATCACGAGACTTGAGACTCTCCACGTGCACCTGGCCTTCAGAACATTGACGTCGATGTCCACCTGCCGGACGCGGAGGCGCCGCTGGAGGACGTAATTGGATGCCTGTCACCGGTCCTTCCGAAGAGGATGGAATCGCTGGAAGTAACTTGTTGATAGACAAGGGGTATCCATAGGAACGGGAACGGTGATGACCTTGAAGAGTGAATTGCGCTCTCGCTGGACGACTGTGGGAAAGTCCCATGGTTGAAGGTTCAGTCACAGTCCTATGGAAAGGTGACCCAATAGCAGTCACCCGTTTTGTCGAGCCTTGACGAGAATGCAGCGTCCCATGTGCGGGTAAGGAGGCCTTTATCGGGGATGACGGTGAACGCTGTCCGACATTAAACCCATCACCCAGAGGAGAGCCTGGAGGAGTTGATATAGGACTACCTCTCATTTCGTTGAGAGCCGGAGTGCTCATGCTCCCGGTTGGCACCTTGCTCTTGCTGGTGAGTCGGCTCAGGAGGGACGAAACGCTGGCATTGCTAGCGCTTTCGCCCTTGTATTTTATTCTCCACTTGCGGTACTCCTTCAACCTGTCCCCAGACGTAGCTGTCCAGGTCTCCAACCTGGAGAGATGATCGCCTGCGGCCTCTTCCCAGATCTGCGTGGTGTGGCCTTTGTCGCACCCATATGAACCATAGCCCAGCTCCTTCGATCCAGGTAGTCGATCCTCTGCAAGTGCCTGGTAGATGCTTATGGCACGGAGCTTCGGAGCTTCGCCGTTTGGTCTGTCACGCCGGTAGCTCTCCCTATCGCCCTTCAAGCCCTTCTCCTTGAGAACCATCTCGAAAACCATCGAGATGTCGTCATAGTACTGCGCCTGGGCGGTAGCCAGGCGAAGCACCACGGTGGACATGCCGTTCAGGTAGATCTGCGTGTACTTCGGGATTTCATCGTCGAGCTGCGCGCATATCTCTGCGTAGGTGTCGAAGACATTCTTGGCTCCTTCAGCCTCATAATCCATGCCGGCGATGTATTGGCGTTGCATCTTGAACGCTGCACCGAGCACTGTCGAGGGACCGTTCATGGAATGTCGCAGCTTCTCAATGCTGAGGACGATAACACCTTCGAAGGTTGTCTCCTGCACAGTGGTCAGTATCGCCGCAGTACTGATAAACATTTGATCAGACTCGCGAATTTTGTCTTGGCCCTTTCAAAGCCTTCATTCATAGAGACGGCAACCTCTTCCCATTGCTGATCCCGGTGGCCGTGGATGCTGTCGGCGAACTGGATGGTTGTTAGGAGCGCGCTGTCCATGCACTCGGCTGCTGCGTCGATCCATGCCCTTGCGTTGTCGATCAAGTCGACGGTGTTGCTATCGAGTGCCTGCAAACGCAAGAGGTGACCTTCCAATTCTAGACCTGGGTCACCCTCTATCTCCGGTTTCCTAAACAGCCGCGTCATGAGCGGAGTCTTCACGAGCTTCACTCCGGTATTGGACCTCGCTGCTACTGCCCCTTCAATACCTTTACCAGAAAGTAGCGCACCAATGACCGTCCATCTTCCACCTAGCTCGTTGATTCTGGCGTTGCTCAACTTCAGCATCGTCTTGGCCTCTTCCAATCTCTGGTATTCTGGACCGCCCTTCTCTGTGTAAGCGATAATAGCCTCCACCAGAAGGGCGTATTTCGTCCAACGGTACCATGATTGTGCAATCAAGCCACCGATGTTTGACCAAGTCGCGGCGAGTCCAGCGACGACGTACCCCGCTTCACTCCATGCCCTGGCCTGCTCTGCCACGGCTTCCTTGTAATGGAGCATCTCCGGTGTCTTCAACGCGTCGAGGGCCACCCAGCGCTCGTTTGCCAAGCGGTACCGGGCTATATATGGGCAAAATACTCTCTCCATAGAGGGCTCCTGCCAGTATAGGTCAGCTTCAGGACGAGCAGTGTCGACTTGCTCGGGATCCACCTACCGCGAACACCAGAAATTCGCCAACCCTCGCTTTCTCAAAACCCCGGTTGGATATTTCTTTATCCAGTGTGTTCGTGATATGGCAAGATCCCTGATAGAGCTCATATGGGCCCGGCCCGAAGACCAGCTCGATATCCTCCGTCGCTAATACTGGCGGGCCTACCGGGTCTATGCTCCCTTGCGGAAGATAGCGCTCTTTCGTCGCCACATCCCCTATGGGCTGGGGGGCATATCCCTGGGCTAGCGGAATGGCTACGTTGATCATGAATTGCAGGGTTCTCGAGTACTGGCGCTCGCTCTCAACGAGTTCCTGGACGGCAAATGCTCTGTTCCGCTTACGCCTCTCGTCTTTCGCCTGCTCCTCCTCGTGTAGTACGGAGTCTCCAGTCACGAGCGAGAGGCGACTGGGGCGGGAGATGGTGCTGGCGAACTCGACTCCAACTCTGCTCTGTCGTTTTGCCTTGCTGTGCGGCGTACGCCTGGACAACGTTGGAACGGCCATCAGGTCCTGCCCCGATGACCTCTTTCTGAGTCCGGGTTGCGGCTCAAACGAGGGGGCGGCTGCGAAGGGATCGGTCGACATAGCTGGTGGGGAAAATTGGGAGTCAAAGTGCGAACAGGGCGAGCGGTGGCTCAAGGCTTTGAAGGATATTCCCAATTGGCCAAATGTTGGCCATTTCAGCGGCACGTTTGATGCGCGCGTTGTGCGAGAGGACGCCTGATTTGTGGAGCGCCTGACCGTTGGCCGTGTTCCCTTTTGTGGCCAATGGCGGTCTGCTGACCGATATGGCGTTGGCCGACAATGGTGTTGCATCGCTTAACCTGCCTTCACCATGCGCGAATCGACGCGTTTTCTTTGGTGGTTATACCATCTCGATCATCTTACTGCCCTTAAAGCTGACGCTGGGGTCTGCCGACAACAATGGCGGACCCACCGACCGGGAAGTTCATCACCCATTGGTTTCCTTACTTGGATCAACCCCATCCAGTCGCCATTGCTCCCTCCTGTCCCACGCATCAGTGTGCAGGAACAATCCCCATCACGGTCTGCGTTCGGTGCCAGACTGGTCTCCACCACTGGTTTCCCACCGACTATTTCTCCTTACTGTACACCTCCGTAGTGTTTTGAATACTATCATAGATATTCCGCCTTCCATTCATGTGGATGAGCCTCGAAATGGTTACTAATATATGGCACAGGACGGCGAAAAGGAAAGAAAACATGAACAAATGAAGTACAAGAAAGTGAATTCTGAGCTAACTGATAAGCACGAATATACATTCTCCAGGGTGGTATTATATACCTCAATGCCGAACGTAAGAACACCTTCGACTCGGTCGTGCGTTCAGACACAATTCAGCCTATTTGAGTGAAGCCGGAGAAGAACCATTGCGGCTGTCGACCGACTGTACGACAACACTCCAACCGATGTCGCTGTGACGAGCTTGTTGCTGAAGTCAATCCGACTATTTCGATCTCCGTTGCGGGTTCCACGCATCAACTTCTCGGAGAAAGAACCAACACTATATAAGGAGTACGGCACATGAATGACGGCTTGGTATCACTCAGTCACGCCGCTTGTGACCCGTTGTGCGAAAGCATTCAAGGATGAGTCCGCCGAACGTCCAGCAAGACTCGTGAGGGGACCCCCTTACTTGAGTGGTCGCTACGAGAAGGGAGGGTGATCTAGTAAGCATCCTCGATTTGTAATGTTTTGTCCACTGACCCTCTCGAAAACTAGAAGAAAACGAAGGAACCGTGGTTTACAATCCGCCCCCGCTTTATTATAAGTGTCAAAGTACAGCGCCCCACAAGGACCGCACGCACGTGAAGGTCAGATCATTGCCAGACACGAGTCAGATGGGGTCGGGTCCAACTTGTGTGCTATAAGACAAATCGTTAGACGGACATAGAGCAGTAAACACCCAAATCCCTGAAACTAGATCACATCAACTGTTAATGATTGATGGAGTTGTATGCCACACCATTGACAACCACTCTCGTGCGGCGACGGTTGACGCCCATCTAAGTCGTCGAGTTTGAGATAGTATTTCTGGTATGCCTTCGGATCCCCATCTATATTTTGACCCTGTCTGATACTTTGTGTGACGGACAAAGATGCTTTGCTGCGCCTGTTGCTCGTTTCAGTAGGACACCTGGAATGGAAGCTGGAAGGAACGACTAAATTAAATAATCCTGGAGTGGGTGAAAATTGAAGAGTGTATTGTTTGCCAAAAAATTTCCAATTTGCATCCTTGATAAATGTCGAACCAGTTTGGTTTGTAATGAGGGAATGTGGACAAAGACGAACCCTTTTCCACTTCCACTCTTCCCGGGCGGTCCCCCAGGCGGTCCTTTTCGGGCGGGCGAGACTCGCTGACTGATGGAATGCATATGACCCACTGCCACCGTAGGCAAATCATCGTGGAAAGCTCCGACTCGGCCTAATCTCTCACTCTAGATCTACACCTCCCTCGTCTTTAGGCTGCTTCCGCAGGGAACGGTCGGATGCTTTGCGTTGAACACGGCAAATATAATAGTGTATTGAACCGGCGGTTACCCAACGTACAAAAGCTCCAGTGAGCGTCCCCAGAACTAACAGCGCGATTTGAGCATACCATCTCATTTACATCTTACTCGCTATGGCTACTGAACAACCCATTGTTATCGTTGGCGCTGGTCCTGTCGGGCTTGTTGCAGCTTTGACCCTCCTGCAAGAGGGACAGAAGGTCGTGATATACGACGCGTTAGCTCGAGGCCGTAATGGGTCTCGAGCAGCTGCAGTGCACGCTCATACTCTCGAGGTACGTTTTTCTGCTCAATTGGCCCGTTTGTCCTAAGTATTGGCCCCACAGCAACTTCACACCCTGGGCTACGCCGAGGAACTCGTCTCGAAGGGCATCAAAGGTCAAGGCCTCATCAGCTATGATGGTGCCACCCCGCTACTGAAGATTCCTCTCGCACACTACTTGCAAGGATCAACCGAGTATCCTTTTGCTCTCTTGATTCCACAACACGAGGTCGAAAAGTTCCTAGAGGCGAAACTTAATGCTCTTGGAGTCGAGGTTCATCGAGAGATGCGCCTCACGGGCATGGGAGCGAGCAGCGCTGAAGGCATCAAGCTTACCTTTGAGAACGGAGAGACCGTCCAGGCAACTTACGTTGTTGCAGCGGATGGATCGAGATCTACGGTACGAGTGGATCTCTTAGTTGAGTAGCGTGCTTACACTTCGGCAGGTAAGAGACCTGGCCGGCATCGAGTTCAATAACCCTTTCAACGGAGAGCCATACCACATTCCGCACCAGGACGCAATTGAGAAGAACTCCCATTATCTCACTCTCTTCGACCTACTCCTTGAAGGTTCATATCCCTCGACCTTCCTTCGCGATTATACCACCATGACGATTCACCCCTCGGGTGGCCTCCTCCTCATCCCTCTTCCGCTTCCCGATGACATTGAGCCCTCAGAACCAAAGAACCTGACCTTCTGGCGCGTCGCATTCGAGGTTACAACCAGGGATGAACTTCCGCCGGCACATCCGGACCTGGCATATATTCAGGAATCTTTCAACAAGCGGCGGGATATCTGGGACGAGAGGGAATTGCCCAAGGTGACGGAGATTAGGGCAGCCTCGAGGTATCGGGTGCGCGAAGCAATGGCGAGCACCGCATACAAACCATTTGGAAATGGTGGGCACGTCCTCCTTGTAGGAGATGCGGCCCATGTCCACAACCCCGCCGGTGGTCAAGGTACGTTCAAATAAGTCTCGTGTTTGCCAAAGCCCTGACGGGTCCCAGGTATGAATCTCGGCATTTGCGATGCAATTTCATTGGGTCGGATGCTCTCAGAGCACATCAAGAGTGGAGGCGAGAACACTCGCCTACTCGAGGAGTACAGCAAGAAACGCCAAACAGTTGCGAAGGAGGTAATCCAATTTGCCACCAAATTATTCGATAGAGTCGGTACCATCACGGCCATGCCTGGCTTTGTTAGACATCTTATCGGTGGTGCTATTGACCACCTGGGCTTCGTGAAGAAGAACATGGCGACGCAACTCGCGGGGTTAGTGAACCGGGCCTATGACTGAGGGGGCGCCTGGATTTACTTCTCACTGATGTTGATACATTATCTCGGTTAATTTGAGCTCTTCTGACCCGAAGTCGACAGCCGGATGAAATGATGCTGGTTAATGAACCTCGAATGCGCCACACTCTTGAACTTGTACAGCCTTCATGGAGACGGGACCGGGTATTATGGTTGGCGTACGCCTTTCTGAGCTCGTAATTGCAGCGTCGACGTTCCTGCCAGAGAGACTAGTGACACAGAAGTAGCGCATTGGCCAACATCTAAGTGATTCTCGTGCTGGAGGAGTACGCGCCTACGCTTGAAGCAATCG
>Ga0307513_10012946_pt1 | contig 10256 bp, 9 predicted proteins | sample 15_EM_MG_FD_202174 | JGI IMG/M metagenome (GOLD analysis project Ga0307513, IMG submission 202174) | Populus trichocarpa ectomycorrhiza microbial communities from riparian zone in the Pacific Northwest, United States - 15_EM | ecosystem: Host-associated > Plants > Roots > Unclassified | place...
AATTTGCCTTGTAAATGTTAAGTGAATATATATGATTAAATTAAATTGTTTTATCTCAATTTTACTATATTATTGTATAATAGAGTGTTTGATTGTTTTCATGAATTTTAATTGTTATTGTTAAATTCATATAGATGTTAGTTGAATATATAGAATTAAATTAATTTTTTTTTTATTTTTTATTGTTAAATTTGTATAGATGTTAGGTTATATATAGGATTTTTTTTCTTTATTTTATGGTTAGAAACATTTTATTATCATTTTGAAAATGAGATGAAATTGAAAAATATGAAATTTCAAGTATAAATAAAATAAAATCATCTAGTTTATCGCATATATTGTTAAAATTTAGAGATTTCAAAAATTTGGGTAGTCTCCAGTATAGGGGAGGTGCTGCTAAATTTTTTTTAAATAATTGAATTTGATTATGTAATTATTCGTTCAATTTATGTAGATGCGTATAATGAAATCAACAGCACGTCGTGAGCATATTCTTCTAGTGGCGAGGATGACTTGTCCTTAGGTGCCAATCAAGAAGAGGCACATGCGCTGACTCGCGATGCTGCCTCTTCCAGCGTGGTTCCACAACGCAGAGGTGGTGTGCCTTCACAGCGGGGTCAATTCATCTGCAAGTACGAGGCACATTGGAAGGACGACCTTTCAATGTAAGTATATTTTGGTTTTAGTTTTTTTTAATTATAACATAATTTGTGAACAACTAATTAACATTTCATTAATTTTATTTATTTTTAGGTTCACAAACATTGAGGCCGCCCGAGTAATAACATCGATGTTTAAATCGTTGATAGAGATTTCATTATTTCAATGGAGTCACATTTCCATACATCCTGATTAAAGACCTTATATCGATGCATGGTTTCAAAAATTTGAGGTTGGTGTTAACTTCTAATTTTATTTATTTTTAATCTATTATTATTTTTATTTTAAATAAATTATTTATACACAGAACAAATTAGATCTTCATCATTTTAATTTTTTTTATTTCTTCAATAATCCATAACATAAACACAATTAATCACTTTTGTTTAACAATGTTAACACCACACAAGTCAGTTTAACTCTAATTACATATTCCACTCATTAGAAAAAGTGATACAACTAGTCCATTACCGGGTAACTAGTTCCTCCACCCATCTTATTCCACAATTTCCAATCAATATCCACATTGTTTAGGCCAAATGAATAATCCTTTCAAGATGTCAAACCTTATTTCATTAACACTTTTAATAATTCCCTATCGGGACTACCATTATAACATCTCTCCCCCAAAACTTGAAAGGAAATGCCGACGCTAATGAATCATTAGTCGCCTATATCAAGATCAACTAATCAAGTTCGTTGTAAATGCCAACATTAATGTCACTAATTGATGTCATTGATTATTTCCAACCCGAAATAGCCAATTAGATTTTTCTTTCCATAATACCTTTGAATATTTATGGAAATGCCAATGTCAAGATTCTTGACATCATTAACTTTCACTTTAGGGATAGCTAATTAAGTTTCATGTGATTGACGATATAGACGTCACTAGTTGATATCATTAACTATTCTCACCTAAATAGTTAATCAAGTTTGATATCTCTCATTTTCAGAGATGATCATGCCGATGTTAGTAAACCTTACTAACATCATTAGCCTCCATATTCGGGACCAGCTAATCAAGTTCGAGGAACGATCATCAACGAAGTCCATTAATGTAATTCATATTCTTAAATCGATCAAGTACTGAAATCCATTTTAATTTCTCATTTATTTCACTCTATCCTTTCTCTTTATGGTTTCACCCATAGATGCAAGGACCAAGAATTTAATAAGTTAGCAAAATTAACATTACATATAAAGTATAGGTACAAAACACCTACCTACTGTAAAAGCTCGGCTTGCGCTCCCTGGTTGTTGTTGTGCCCTTCCTGTGGTCCCTCCTTAAGCTCTTGCTATACAAGCTCCTGAAAAGTTGGGTCCCCCTTCAAATGCTTCTCCTACATTTCAATATAACATCTTGAGTCAATATTCAAATCTTCCTGATTTATTCATAATATTTGTTGAAGATAAGGATAATTAGTTTCTATTTCAAATTCAAATTTAGATTTGAACAAGTTTGTTAGGGGAGTTAGTCTGTTATTGGTTCCTATTCTCTTGGCATTTCCTATTTTTATGTAATCTGGTAGATTAGGATAGACTTCTACCAGCACTACTTTAGGTATAAAAAAACCCCTGCAACTTCTATTATTTTTAAGAAATAAGACGAAAGTTCTTTTCCTTCTTAAGAACTTACATGGTATCAGAGCTTTGGTTCATTATCATTTAATCTTTAATGGCAAAACCTGCCATGACCGGGGCAAACAAGACTTCATCTTCCTCATAAGCAACTACAGAGAATGTGTAGTCTGAAGCTACTGTAGTAAACAGTGGTACAAATTTTTCAACATCACATTCTTCCTTTCAACTTACCATTCATAAATTGAATGGAAAAAATTACCTAGGATGGGCCTAGTCTGTGAAGCTAGCAATAGATGGTAGAAGCAAGCTCAGTCATTTAAATGGAGAAGTGAGCAAATTAGCAGCAGATGATCTTAATCTTAAAACATGGAGGTCAAATAACTCGTTGTTAATTGCTTGGCTTATCAACTCAATACAGCCAGCTATTGGAAAACCACATCTTTTTTTACCAATTGCCAAAGATGCGTGGGAGGCAATACATGACATGTATTCAGATTTGGAGATTTCGTCACAAATTTTTTATTTAAAATCTAAGTTGTGGCATATTAAATACGGTTATACCGACAAAATATATTTGTCGGTATTTTCTAGAGACCATGGAAATAGTTTCCCTTCACTATGGCACTATTCACGGTGTTCATTACATATAGGTATACCAACGAAATATTTGGAGGGGCTTTCTGAAAATTCTCATGCAAGTTGAAAATTTCCATTTGACTTTACAGACGAAATCACCGATAAAAATATTAATATTTAATTTCCCGTAGGTAAAAACTAAAATAAAATACTGAAATCATGATAAATTGAGGCTTTTAGTTTTTTTTCCATTATTTTGTTTATTTTTAGTTGTTTTTTTCAATTTTGCTATACAATTTCAATAAAATGTGTACGATTAATTTTAAGTACTATTTTGAATTTTTGTAAATTTAGAATAATTTTGTTGTAAATTTATGATTAAAAATATTATTACGTAGAAAATGAAAATTTTCTATGAAATTGAATTATGCTAAATTGTTAGAAGAAATTGAATAAAATGAACTAGTTTGTGACATACATGTTTTGTATTTGCAGGTTTAAAATTTTTGGATAGTCTCCCATATATGAGAGATGCGATCGAATGTTTTTTAATTAAATAGGAATTGTTTAATATTTTTAACTGTTAATTTGTGTAGATGCGTAGGGAAAAGTCTATTGCACATCATGAGGACAGGATCACTGCTAGTTGTTCTAGCAGCGATGCTAACAACCATTAGTCATTAGGTGCCGACCAAGAACAGGTACCTAAGGCATATGCATCGACTCACGATGTAGGCTTATCAAGTGAGATGCTGCAACATCGAGGGGGGGTCCCTTCACCGTAGGATCCATTTACCTGGAAGTACAAGGCCCAATGAAAGGATGACCTTTCAATGGAAGGCCTAATGTTTAATATTTTTAAAAAATATTTTTAAAATATTACTGACGGGGTTACCGACAACACAACTCCATAGGTATATTCTAGAGAGTTAGAAAAGAATTATTGCAAGTGCCACTATTACTATTGGGGTTACTATAAATGTCATTTTTATTGTTAACGCACATTGATCTGTTGTGATATGTTATATTTTACCGATTGATATACCGACGGAATAAAGCGGGTAATTTTTTTTGGAGTGCTTTATCTGTTTGTACATCCATTGATATATTTATTACCGACAAACTCACCGACAATCCATAAATTACCGATGTCATAACCCATTTTTGGGTTATTCCCCAATTCACATTTTTTTCTCTCTTCAAAAAAATACAAAAAAATCAAAAAAAAATAAAAAAAAATATAACAGTGAAAAGAGGATGCTAGAGCGCCCATAAAATGACTAAAAATTGGTTGAGGAGGTTTAAAAATACAAAAATTAAAATTTGACAGTATTTTGTTGATTGATGAGAGCCATGTTGACAAAGAAAATGCAATTTGAGGAAGAAAAGTTCAAAATCAGATGTTCATGGACTCAATTATATTTTATTGAAGGTTTAATTGAATTTATGGAGGGTTCGATTGCAAGAAAAATTAATTTTGAAGTCAAGGACCAAAATGAAAAACGCGCGTAAATAGAAGGGCTGCAATTAAACCAAATCAAGGGCAAAATTGAAGAAATTAGAAGTTTATTGATAAATTGAGGGTCAAATTGCATAAATTCAAGACCAAGGACCAATGTGGAAAAAGCAGCCAACTTCAGGGCCGACAATTGAATTTGGCAGGGATGCAATTGAATTGATTTTTACAATCAAAAGTGCAACTGAGGACTCGATTGAACAAATCACAAATTAAGGACCAATGTGAACTCTGACACCTTTTTGCCTCCTTTTCCTTTTAAATGAAACGGCGCGTTTTGTCCAAAACAGCGCCGTTTCATGCACTGTTCACGTAAAAAAAAGACCCAAATGGTGTCGTTTTGAACGGCACTGTAGGTCTTCTTCTTCCTCTGGACATGCGAGGCAGGGGAAGAATGAGATTTTTTCACCAACTTTTCTCTCCCTCTTTCTCCAAAAAGCATAAAAAAGACCGACCATAACCCCACTTGTATAACCTCTGACCTGTGGCCTATCAAGGGGCGGTGAAAAAAGGAGGGAATGTGCCCCTCGGGCTGTTTTTGGGCCGGCTGCATAGTGGTTGCCCCTGGCTCTCTCTCCCCTGTTTTTCCTATAAAAATAGGGGAAGAGAGAGTAGAAAAAAAAAAAGGGAGGGTAGAGGACCGGAAAAAAAAGGAAAAAGTAGAGAAGAGAACAAAAAACTGAAAGAGAGAAAGAAAAGAAAAAACAGAGGAAGAAAAGAAGGAAAACAGGAAAAAAGAAAAAAAAACAATAAAGAGGAATAGAGAGAAAGAAGAGAGGAGCAGAATAGGGATAGAGAGGAGAGAACCGAGAGAGGAAAAAAAAAGAAGACGAGAAGAAAAAACAGGGAAGAAACGGTGAGAACCGTCATCGCTGACACCTCCACCGTCGCCAGTAGCTACGTCCTGCCACCTCCACCGCCGCCAGCAACACTGTGAGCCACTGCAGGTCAGTCTTTTTCCCTCTCCTCCTCCAACTCCTTCTTCTTCTTCCTCTGCGTCTTTTTCTCCACCATTCACGTTGCATGTGAACAGTGGAGAGGCCCACTGTTTAATGGGTTGGCAGCGCCAGGCCAGCCCAAAATGGTTGGAACGGGTCCGACCCAATTCAAAGTGTTTTTTTACTAATTTTTGCTTAGTATTTGGTTGGTATTTTTATACCAAAAAAATACAAATCCAGTATTAAAATACCCGGTTTTCGTCAACTTTTGAAAAATACAAAAAAAAATTGAAAAAAGAAAAAATATTTTTGTGCATACGGCCAAGTGTCTCAAAGCTAAAAAATCATATTGTGTTTTTCATAAAAAAAAAAAAAAAACCAATGTTTTAGCATGCATTTTGGCTTTAATAACCAGTTTATTAAAGTCAAGAGAACATTGGCCAAAATTTCAAAAACAACAAAAAATTTATTTTGTTTGTCTTTTAGTATCCGGGGTACGACATTATAAGTAATACGTATTCCGGATATTAAATTATTTTTTTTTCAGACGCTAGAACGGTTAGGTTTTACCCCATTAAGATAAGAACCTCCTTATTAAGGAGGGCTTTTCTTGAACCTTAGACAAACCAACAATTAGAAAACGCAATAAGACTATAGTTTTTTATCAGACAACAAAACAATACAGCTTACCTTAGGTTGGGCGTATTTGGGGTGCTAATACCTTCCCTTTACGCAACTAGTCTCCGTACCCCATCTCTGAGACTAGTTAGGGTTCTTAGTGACCAAAATACTAGGTGGCGACTCTTATTCCCCTTTTCCATGGAAAAGACAAGAATTCCTTATCTTACCATATTTTGCCTAGATAGACCTTTACAAAAAAAATTTAGGGTGGATGATCGCCGCGACGCCGCACACGTGCGACAACCGACAAGATTTTTTATGATGGACTGTTTCCATCCATGAGTCCATTGATACGAGTATCGATGGACTGCTGGTGTAAATACCAGAAGAAATTTATCGGTAAAACTGTTAAATCTGGTAGTGTTGGTAGTCAGCCAAGTTCAAGGTAACATGAGTTTGGAAACCATGCCAAACCCAATGAACTTGCACTTGGCAGCCTGATAAGTCCAAGGTAACGTGGATCTGATAAACATACCAGATTCAAAGTACTTGGGCTTGGCAGTCAGCTAAGCCCAAGGTAACCTAGGTCTAGCAAGCATGCCACACTCAAAGAACTTGGATTTGACAGACAGCTAAGCCCAATGCTACATGGGTCTATCAAGCATGTTAGACCCAAAGAACTTGAACTTGACAATCAATCAAGTCCAATGTAGCGTGGGTCAGACAAAGATATAAATTTTATTTTCCTCACAATCTAAAATTGCAATAAGAAGTAGAAAATCTGTTAAATTCATGCTTTAGATTCCTAGCTGAAAATGCCAAGACTCGAGACATTCTAGATGTTGTGATTTTTGCAAGAGGTCCATCAGTGATCTACTGCACTAAAACTGTGCACTCCATGGATATGAGATCCACTGCACTGACCTTGACCTCACAATCTACTAAATTCAGGGAAAAATGGATCATAATAATTAGAAAATTTCCTTAGAGTAGGGAAAGAAATGTGGATCTTCTTAACGTTCTTCCATCTACAACAGTATAAAATAACTTTTGCAACAAAGTGCAACCTGAGAACAGTCACTGGGTGGATAATTCATCCTGAAATGTGAGGCTTGATACATGCAAAGGTTCAAGGGTTTGGGACATCCTTGTGTAAGCCATTGCTTCAGTTTTTCTTTTCTAGTATGGCACGTTATTCGCAGTGGGTCAATATTAATTTTTTTTTTAATATAAAAAAATATTAAGTGTGGAAAATATTTTAATAGTGTTATTAAACTTAACCAAATGAGTTAATTTTTAAACCTCTAATCAACTCTTTGTCAGACCCAAGCGCAAACCCAATCGTCTTAGGTCTGGTACCCAAGTAAGTTGGGGCTGACATGTTTGTTATACCCACGTAAACGTGGGTCCGACATAACTTTTTTATTTTAAAAATAATAAAACAATATGAAAATACCAAAATGCCTCATATAATTATAGAAAATTACACAAAAAAACAATGTGAAAGAACAAAAATACTCGGATATACAAAGCTTATTTTTTGTCTTTTTCAAGGCTAAAGATGTATTTTAACTATTTAATAGGTTATGAATGTCAGGCCCAAGCATCTTGGGTTTCACAAGCATGCAAGGCCCATGCTACTTGGGTTTGGATAATAAAACAATATCAAAAATACCAAAAATGTCCCCCATGATTAAAAAAAATTACACAAAAAATAGTGTGAAAGAATAAAAATATTGAAATACCCTCACAACAAGGCCTTAATTTTTTCAACCAAAGAGCAAAATGATAATTAAACTTTATCTGAAAAGACAACATTAGCTCCATCCCATGCCTTCAGAGCTTGGAAAATCCACTGTGAAAGTCTAAAGTGGACCGTGTCTTGGTCCATAGTACACTTGCACAGGGTTGCTAGACCCAAGGCACTTAGGTCTGGCACCCAAGTAAGTTGGGTCTAGCATGTTTGCCAGACCTAAGTAAACGTGGGTCCGGCATAGCTTTTCGACTTTAGAAATAATAAAATAATATCAACAAAAATACTTATATATGCAAAGCTTATTTTTTGTCCTTTCTAAGGCTAACGATATATTTTAACTATATAACAGTTTGTGAAAGGTCAAAAAAACCCCTGAGTACCCCCACAACTAGGGATTCCATTTTTTCAACCAAAGGACAAACTAATAATTTAACTTTATGTGAAAAGACAATATTAGCCTCATCTCAAGCCTTCAGAGCTTGGAAAATCCACTGTGCAAGTATACAATGGACTGTGTCTTAGTCCACACTACACTTGCACATGGTTGCCAGACCCAAGGTGTTTAGGCCTAACAACCTTGCATGATTTGACAAACAACAAATAAAGAGAATAATTGTGCACTTTAGTTCTTAGAAGAGAGAAAGAAAAAACACAAATAATCAATATTCATCGGCGGCAATCCAACCATTAAAAAAAAAAACCTGATTGACATGGAGGATTCCTTCACTTTATCTTTAGACACAAATCACACCGCAATAGTGTAATTAACATTTTAACAAACAATAAATCAACTAACTTGCTATTCGCTATTGGGGATAATATAGTGTCATGTGACAAAATGTCATGCGACAAAAGAGACAGAAATAACAGAAATAAAAATATATTTGGTTGTAAAGATAGAAAACATAAAAATAAATTTATTTCTGAGATAATTTGAAGTGATTTTTTGTACATTTAAAATATAAGGTATAAAAGGAACATGCCTACGTAGACAATATTTATTATTTTTTACTCTTAAATTATCATTGTAAAAAATTCTCATTTATAAAATTGTTCAACTAAGACATGTATTGATAAAATATGTTATTATTATAGTTTTAAAAATCAACTTGAGAGTCGATCCATGACAACGTCCAGGTCACTAGTAGGGAGGGTTAGCTCAGGTTGACTTGAGTTAATATAAAAAATAAAAACGATTATTATAATAGTTTTCAAACCTGATTTTGGGGTCGACTTGTGGCAAGGCTTGTGTCATTGGTCGAGTTAACCACTGACCCATATTAATATGAAGATAAAAGTTATTATTATTATAGTTTAAAAACTTGACTCGGAGGTTGACCCAGGACAAGACCTTGGCCATGGGTCGGGAGTGTCAACCCAATTGACTGTGTCAAAGTAAAGATAAAAATTAATATTATTATTATAATTTTAAAACCCGACTTGAGGGTTGATCAGGAACAAGACCTAGATCACAGGTTGGGAGGGTCAACTTGGGTTGATCTGAGTCAACGTATGAATAAAAATGATTATTATCATAATTTTAAACCCGACTTAAGAGTCGAATTGGGCAAGGTATACGTCAGGAGGGTCAACATGGGTTTACCCAAAAAAAATCAAGGTAGCCTTATTTTGACCTAAAAAATCTCGAAGAAAAGTAAACGGGTTTTTGACTTGTGTTTTAGCCAAAGTCTAACGGGTTGTGAGTCGACCAAGGTTTTTGATTGAGTTAGATCGGGTTAATCATTCCTTTAGTTTTTCCTTAAGCTTAGACTGATTCAAGCCTCAAGTCAGTCGGGTATCGGGTCGACCTGCTAGGTAAATCTCAATTTTATAACTATGATTATTATAAAATTATTAATTTCAAAACTCAATATAAACTAAGTAAAAAAATAATATCCAGTTCTTTTTTTCAAATATGTAAGTTTGACAATAATACATATTAATGATAAAATAGATTTTTTTATATTTTATTATGTCTTGTCTATCATAACCAAACATCATACAAAGACAATTACTTTGTTTTGTAGATCACTATTAAACACTATTATATCTCTATCTCCTTTTCTGTTTTGTCTCCTCTGTCATCATTGTCTTTGTCTATTTTATCTTAAGATAGTAACCAAATGTTACCTATAAGATTAATTAGGGATAATTTGATGTTTTATATTTGTATGAAGGATTCACAATGTTAAAATTTTTAAAGACCAAAAACAATATAAATATGAAAATATTCTCAAAATACTTAATTTTATTTCTTAATGTTCCACTTGCCAAAAGGATAAATTACAACTCTATATAATTTTTATAGAAAACCCTAATAACACTAAATAGGAAAAATAAACTAGGAAAATAAATATTCTATTTAAATAGAAAAATACCATACTAAAGAATAGAAAAATAAAAATAAAAAGAAAGAAAATTAATTAGGAAAAAATATTTATTTTCCAAAAAAATCTCTTTCCGTCATGATGTTGGATGGAAAGAAGATTTGTTTGTTCCTGGAAATGCATATGTAGTTTATACCTTTAGATTGATGAAATATTAATTTATGACCAAATTAAATGAATAATAAAAATATCATCATATATGCAGGTTTGTAAGAGGC
>Ga0307513_10012947_pt1 | contig 10255 bp, 9 predicted proteins | sample 15_EM_MG_FD_202174 | JGI IMG/M metagenome (GOLD analysis project Ga0307513, IMG submission 202174) | Populus trichocarpa ectomycorrhiza microbial communities from riparian zone in the Pacific Northwest, United States - 15_EM | ecosystem: Host-associated > Plants > Roots > Unclassified | place...
CCCCACCTTGGGATCCCCCAACCGTCAGATGGCGCCTCGGAGGATTCCTGAGCCTTAATGCTCACCCGGAAATGGATGCGAGACTCTCGATCACCTTGTGAAGAGCGGGCCTGCCAGTAACGAGACAAGACCCAGATCACCGCCTACCTACTATAAGTTACCTTATCAGTGGACAGTGCGTTTACCAAGCCCCAGCTACAGTACTTGGTGCTTATTCCCAAAGTTTGTTAAAACAATTAATCCTCCGATGGGCATAGCACTGTTTCTCCAAATCCTCTTTTGTTCAATGCATGGAATTGAAGGTGTTTTCCACAAAAATTGCTACCTCAGTAGGCAGGTATCGGACCTTGAGTAGCCAAAAAGAAAGTACGCCATCCGGGACCGCCCTCGCCGGCACAAGCAGAGAACCCTAGAATATATCATACCCCCGGCGGGTTCAAAGTAATAACCTACGTCTTTGTTTCTCTTGGGTTGTAGTACTATCAAGTAGGGTTCCCCAGAGACTTACTTGTTGACTATCAAACTGAGTTGGCTTAAACGACTCACCTCTTGCTATAGATTGATCAGGACGGAGATTTTGATATGGTCATCATAAGACAAAACCAATTGACACCCTGCTATTATCTCACATCTCAGTATTCTGCCATGTTAATCTATCCCATCTGGCTTGCCGGACATCAAGGGAGGGCCAAGTAATTGCTCTTGAAGGTTGAAATACCGGCATGTCCTATTCCCAATTGGGAGGTATTTAAACCACCCTCCTAGCCTTTCCCTATAATACTAAAATAGATATGGCCACGAAGGACAGGTAGAAAAGTGCTCATATAGTAATAAAATAGTCTCAGACCGGGTTAACAGTATAGGCTTGCACTTGGAAGAGTAATAGAACTTCTTTAATTTCGATTTTTGAGCATGATAAATGGAGTATTTTAGAAGATTGACAGATGCTTGATAGATGGTAGAGGGCATAATTTGAGATCACATTTCTTAGGGGCGCAAAGGTATAATACCAAATATCAACCTTTTGAACCTTTTCTCCTCCTAATCCATCCCTACTTTTTGTGTGCTATCTGGGTTAAATTGAGCTCCTCGAGTACGGGTTGGGATGGCTAAGTATCAATTGCGTGTCCACCCGTCATCACATCGACCGACTAAAATATCTGCCATTGAGCCTTTCCTACGCCCTATTATCCCGCTATCATAGGGAAACATTGAGGAAGAGTAGACAAACACACCAAGTACCCAGCGCAATGGGGTTCGTTATTATCGAGGGGATGGTATGCTGTATAATACCCTCCCTCACTGTATAGCGAATAACATTATGTAGGAAGCCCGAGTGGCTACTGATGCCGTAAAATCGTCGGTGTCGGACGCATGGGATGGCTATGGAGGAAAGAAAAACTCCTTTTGGTGTAAATTCGCGCTGAGAGAAGATCGTTTGGCGACAAAAAATATCGCGGTTGCTAGAGTGCCTTTATAATGAGTGTTAGCGTTTCCAAGTGTAAGAGCGGGACATAGTCCACAGCTGAAGAGTGTGCAGGGAGAGTATGGAGCGGTGCTCTGCACTGTGCAGCGCTGTGCTTGCACAGCATGCTGATGCGAGTATTTTGTACTCGGACCGACTGCTAGAATGAGGGGCGGGTGTTAACCCCCAGTTTGTGCTTGTCCACCACTCTTTTATCCGCTCCGCCAGACTGTGAGTTAACCAAGAGAGCTAGCCGAGGCAGAGTAATCTTTTCCAGCTCTTTCTTCGTTGTTCGCTGGATTTTTAAGGGTGTTGTAACAAGGAGCTGGTACCTATGTCCGAGAACGGTAGGAAACAAGGCGTTTGGAAAAGCCTCCCACCTTCCCCCCCACCACCACATTACATCCCTCCCTCAACGCCATTACACCTATTCTATTTTATCATACCTCCGCAGAAACCGAACCCTAGCAAACATTTCTATCGCTCCATCAACTACCTTATCCTGTCGTTCTCTTACACATAAGTAAAACAGGTCTTCAACTCCACCACACTCCTCATCTTTGGCTTTCAAGTCTCCACCTCTCCATCCTATCCCACAGAACTCGAGCTCTTGGATCGATAGAACATCTGCATTACTTGGAGGGTCCAACAGATCGATCCCTTTCGTGTGTGCGGCCGCTGACACTAAAAAAAAAATGTACCCGACATTTACTGGCTCGTCACGCAGGCCCCGAGTGGTTAACCTTTCTGGCCGGAAGCCTGCCGCTGCTCCATCTCGGACATCACAGTTCTCCCGGGCCCCAGCTACACAAACATCAGTTCTTCATGCCCAACAAGAGCGAGCTCAACGTGAAGCCGCGCGTCAACGTTTAAGAGCCGCCACCACGGTGCAACGTGTTTGGAGGGGTCGGAGAGAAGCCGAGGCCCAGAGGGTGAAATGGAGAAAAGAATGGGATAGCGTTTTCGCTAAAGGAACTGGCGGGGATCTCGGGCAGGGTAACGATTCGAGAGAGCGGATTGAGTACGGGGTTACATTATTTCTTGCGTTTTACGAGAGAGGGCATAGGCCCGGAAGGCGTCGGAAGAGGGACCTAGGAGACTTGCTGAGGATGAAAGCTCTAGTCCTCACTTTAGCTCAGTACTTATCTCAAGCTTCCGACAAGTCATGCTTAAGGGTTAGAGAACGAGGGGCAGATGGTCGCGGAAACTTGATGGAGAAATTTGGGAAACTGTTGATAGAAGTGCTTCATGAGGAGGCGTTGACAGTTGACTCCCTAGGTGTGCTGCCTTCTTTGGCTGTGGAACTCCCCGGCATTGTTGATGCATCGTACTACAAGGCCCTTTCCCAAATCACCACTTCTTCCAAGTCCTCGCCAGGAGAAATCTTAGATGCTGTGTTGACACCCCTGCAACACATTGGGAAGGAAAATGGACAGAGGAGTGTAGAGATACACCAGGACTTTGCTGCCAACTATCTCGTGACCCCCGACTTGCCGGAACACCTTCAGCGCAGCGGCTTTGAGCGATTGAAGAAGGCCGTAGGATTTGGGAAGCTCATTAAGGCCATGTCCGAATCCCCGGGGAAGTGGGTTATTGCCGCCGGTGAGGAGAGGTTGTGGATGCTATCCTACATAATCCACTTTACCCCCAGTGTGTCCGACACCGAGGTTATTTACCTTACTGGAGATAAGCCAATTGTCAGCAGGGGTTTTGAGGAGGAGGGCTATATTTATGTCATGTCTCTTCTCCTCTCTTCGGTCGCTAAAGAGGCGAGCAAGAGGATCGAGCTGGAAGATATATCTATGGGAGTTGAAGGTGATGAGGAGGATGAGGATGAGTCCAGTGGGGGGGGATCTCATCAAATCAGGAGTCAACCATTACCGCCGTTTGTCAAGTCCGAGTTCGAGAGCTTGATCCAGCAGCCTTCTATTGCATCCATTTTCTCAAGTGCGAGTTTCTCCGGCCGCGACGATCGCTATGCAAAAATGCTCGCAGGATTTGCGCTGACACTACTATTGGTATTCCCAAAGGTGAAACAGGAAGTCTGTATGTGGCTCTGTCTTGCTGAAACTAAAGATGGGGTATCTGTGTTGAGATATCTGTGGGCAACCATTAAGCAATCGGAGCTGTTTCTAGGAGTCACAAAGGATATTCGGTTGGCCGTGAGCAGTCTGAGAAAACGAAACCTATCCACCGATGACACCTCTCTAAGAGATTCCGATAACGATCAATGGAATTTAATACTTTTGTTTATTGAACTCTATGGATTTCTGCTGCTTGTCATGGACGACGACGAGTTTTTCGCGGGCAGTAGGGTGGATAAAAACGCCCGTCAGTTACCACTAAAGGATGTAGAAAAAATAAGCGTATTTCTCAAGAACCTGGCCTTTGCAATGTATTATTGGGGAGGGGAGATGATGGGGGAGGACAAACAGAGGTCCGATGGAGGGGCTGTCTTCTTCAAAGACCAGCCGAATCAGGGGTGGGAGATTGAGTATTTGAAAACTGCAGTTACGGGGCTCTTGAAGGCCATCTACACTAGAGAGTATGATGCCCCCCTTACATAAAGCAATAAGTTTCCTAATAAACTTTAAATAGTTCGAGGCGAAAATTCCTCCCATCCAATCACTGGCTTATGACCGCCGCTGGCTTTAACATCGAGGGCTTCATTCCCGCCGTGGTGCAGGAAGAGGAAAATAGACATCGGATAGAAAGCGAGGGGGAAGAAGATGAAGAGCCAGAACGTCAGTACGATCAAGCAGCAATTGCAGCTTTGAGTCCGTTCGAACGGCGGAATCTGCAATTAGATTTGATGAACAAGATACAGCGCAAAAAGCAACGAGCCCTCTACTTAGCAACCATCACCCCTCGCCTCGAGATACTTCAAAACCTCCCCTTCTTTATTCCCTTTGCTACAAGGGTGCAAATATTCCGGGAATTTGTTTCAGGCGACCAACGCCGGCGCCGCGGGGGATTTGTTGACCCGGACCAATGGAGGAATGCCGTCCTCTCGCGGAGCTCTCAGCTACCCTTTCCAACACAAGGTGCGCTTGGTGATGCCCGGGATAACCTTAATAGGCACCACGCAACAATTAGGAGGAATATGGTTTTTGAGGACGCTTATGAACAATTCTGGCCCTTAGGAGAGGGCCTCAAGGAGCCCATTCAAATCACTTTTATAGATCGTTTTGGTGTTGAGGAAGCCGGAATTGATGGTGGTGGTGTCACAAAGGAGTTTCTGACAGGTGTATGCGGCGATGCTTTTACACCAAGCACTACCGTAGAAGCTGATCGAGAGGCCCACAATGACGACGCGGATCTTCCTAGCGATGATGGGGCTGAGAAGGCTGCTGAGTTTGGCAAGAATCTATTCCTGGAGAGTGAGCAGCATTTGTTGTACCCTAACCCAGCGAGCATCGAGGAGCTCAAAGAGGAGCTTATCAGAACAAGAGGCCCCTACCAAGAGGTAATCGGGGATGAAATTAAGCCGCTGTTGAAAAGGTACGAATTTCTTGGAAGAGTGCTTGGGAAGTGTCTCTACGAAGGAATTCTTGTGGATGTTGCCTTCGCTCCCTTCTTTCTTCTCAAATGGAGTCAACAAGCATCAGACTCTAAAGCTAGCACGGCCGTTGGTGTCAATGACCTCCGAGCTCTTGACGGAGGCCTTTACCGAGGACTTGTGAAGCTTAAAAATTACACGGGCGATGTCGAATCCGACTTTGGGCTTAATTTCACCATCAGTTCTCGTCTTCCGAGGCACGACAAGACAATTACGGTGGAACTTAAACCCGGCGGGGAGGCAATCCCAGTTACCAACGCAAACAAACTTGAATATATCCACCTTGTTTCCCGATACCGACTCTCCGTGCAAGCACATATCCAAACCTCGGCGTTTTTGAAAGGCCTAAACTCGATTATAAACCCGAACTGGTTGTCTATGTTCAACCAATCAGAGTTGCAAACTCTAGTAGGTGGGGATATCAATACGCCGATCGATGTGGAAGACTTGAGGAGAAATACTATCTATGGAGGTATTTACCAACTCGGCGACGATGGTGTCGAGCACGAGAGCATACGGCTATTCTGGGAGGTCATGCATTCTCTTGGCGATGAAGAGCGCAGGAAGGTTTTGAAGTTTGTAACTAGCGTTGCCCGGGCGCCGCTATTAGGCTTTGGAGTATTGAGGCCAAGATTTAGTATCAGAGACGCGGGTGAGGACCAGGGAAGGCTTTGCAGTGCTAGTATGTTACTCTTCCAGTTATGTTCACTTCGAACGCTAACAAAGGTAGGTACTTGTGTGAACCTTCTCAAGCTCCCCCGTTACAAGGATCCCAAAATCCTTCGAGAAAAGCTCCTTTACTCTGTGAACTCAAACGCAGGCTTCGACCTATCTTGAGCTGTCATGACTGATCGTACTATCTTTCCCCGTTTACTTTGCTATTACTTTTGAATTATATCCTATCGCCTATTTCTTTTTTTTCTTGGCAATGGGGAGTACCTGGAGCATGCGTCATTTCCTTTCTTCATGTACTGTACTTGCTTTACCTGGGAGGCTAGTCTGTCTGTAGATACTTCTGTTGCGTGGAGGGCATTTCCTTTTTCGGCTATCTGATTGGTGAAAGGGAGAAAGGTATTTGAATCGAACAAACCTGGCTTATGTGTGTTGCCGATGGAGGGGACCTCATACAAACTAACATGCGGGAGCCGCCATGAAGCAAATAGAGGATAAAGAGCTGGATTTTTAATTCTGATTAAAAGCGTGGGGGGGGGGGGGCATGTAATATGCCCGCGGACGATGTTTTCTCATTGTGGAGAGAGATAGTTCATTGAGCCTGGCTGAGCGCACTTTGTGCAGCCGGGGGGATACCGGTATTGAAAGCGGAGGCTTTTGGGTGATGCTTTGTCATGGGAGAGGGTGGTGAAGGCTAATACTGACCCTTCCTCAATTGGGGATGCTTTGTCGAAGGGGTCACTAGGAAATCAAATTGATAGAAGTCCTCATGCCCTTGACGCTGCGCTTGATACGATGTCAATACCTACCGGCAGGTACAGTATGTGACCCATGATGACCGGCCTAATTTTCACATGCAATCACAACCCATCACTCACACTTCGCGCAACGGCCAAAAAAAAACCGTTGGGAATGACAAACGGGGCCACTAGAAAATGATGAGCAACAAATGAGCGAGGCCCACACCAAGGACATTACCGTCGAGGACCAACCGATGAGCTACCAAGTGGGACTTCCCGTAGCGGAATGCCGTACTATACTTCTTTTTTTTGGGCTGAGCAAGGCTGAGGCTGAAATTTATCCGACTCAATCTCATCCATCCCAGTTCCCACCCCGCTCTCCCTTTGGTTAAATCCGGGACTCTACCCTAGATATAAGCACTCAGAAGCATCACCGGGACCTACGCAATAACATACTCTGCTAGAAGGAACCCCCTCCCCGATAAAACGAAAGAAGAAGAAAAAACCGATGGACACCCAAGCAAACACCCCGATCCTCCACTCCGCCCCAACCCGCTACTCACCACCATACCTTCTACTCCTAGACCTCTACGTCCTAATCTCCAACCTCCCCTTTTTACCAGGTATAATCTTCCCTCTGAGAACTTCCAACCCATGCGCAGAGCTCTATCCCTACTCCTGGGGCAACATCATCTCCTTAGTCCTGGGCCTACTCCTCATCATCTTCGGTCTCCTCTCGCTGCTGTTGATCCCCGCGTGGTTATTCCTACCCGGCGGGGTGTGGCTCTGCTGGTTCGCCGCCGTCGCGGGAGCGACGTGGATTTTCTCCCGCACGCTGAATGGAGGCGACGGGGACGTTGTGGTTAGTAGTGGACAATACGTGCGCGGGAAGGCAGAGCAGGAGGATGAGAAATGGTTTTATGTGAATGGGATTATGACGGGTGAGTATTGGTTGAAGACTAATGTTGACGAGGCCGAGAGGCGGTTTGGGAGGAAGATTTGGGGGGTACATAATCGGAGGTTTGTATCCCTTTGTTTGCTTTTATCAGGATGAAGAAGAAGATGGGGGGTAACTGGCGTGCATGGGCTGACAGACGGGGTCTAGTTTCGGACTGATACTCGACCTATTACAATGCCTTGTCCAGCGGGACATGCGCTATAGCTCCTCCTGCGTACGGTCTTTATACCGCAACCTCCGCACCGCGCTTCTAGAAATTGAACCCGCGCCCCCCTCATCCCCCTCCTCCATCCCCGTTTGCAAACCCAAGTACAAGAGGGTAGTCCTACTCGCGCACTCACAGGGCGCACTCATCACATCGCTAGTACTGGATATGCTCTACGCCGACATACCCAGCTCCCTCCTCTCCTGCCTGGAAGTCTACACTTTTGGCAACGCATCGAATACATTCAATAACCCGCTCTACCAGCATGACGATCCGAACTCGAGCACCTTACGACACCTTGAACACTATGCGAATTGTGGAGAGTACGTTGGCAGGATTGGAATACTGGGATTCATGCCGGGTGGGGACGTTTCCGAGGCGGTTCAGAGCTGGGGGAATCAGTTTGCCGGCAAGGTTTTGGTTAGGGAGGGGCGCGGGCACCTGTTTGTGCAGCATTACCTGGATGTGCTGTTTGAGGGAGGATTTTTCGAGGTTGGGAGCGGCGGGGGAGAAGGGAGGTTGTTGGGGTATAGGGATGGCGGGGTGCCGGAGTGAAGATGGGGTTTGTTGGGAGAAGAAGGTGGGGGAGCCCGGAGGGAGGTGATTATTGGGGTTTTTTTTTATTTGCTTAGACTATCGAACTGGGGATAGGAAATCTTGATATGGTGTAATGGCTAAACGACAGATGGGCAGATTGCTGTCCTATTGGTGGTACCGGCGGTTTATTTTTGTTACATTCACCAGTAATGCACTACACGGTAGTTCTATACTCTATAGTATGTTTTTGTAAGAACTGCTATGGTATCACTGCCCACGAATCTCTAAAAACCCTCGAGTATCTTTCAAGAAGAAAAAAAGACCTACCCAACGTCATAGCCCCACTTTAATCCTCCCCCACCCACGAACTGCACTCCAACCCCACAGTACCCCCCAGTCGACTACCCATCCAACCCCCTCGCTCTTCTGTTCTGCCTTCCCCCGTCTTCTGCGCGTATTTTCGATAGCTATTACCGGCTGGTCCCACAACTCCTTGTAAGTTTACTGCATGGTGCCTGAAGCTCCAGGAGGAAAGTGCGCGGCCCCCCAGTGCCTTGCGTTGCAAATATTTTAGTCCACCTTGGTTCCAAACTCCGGAAGAGTCGACCAGCAGTGGCCTACCACCGCGTTTCCAAAATCTGTATCGAGGCGTGGTCACTAGAGAGAGAGGAAGGGAGGGAATAACCAGAGCGAGCAAGTGACTACTTGAGTATTTGCAAAAGAGACCGAAGCGAGAAGTGTGAAACATGAAGAAGTGAAAGAAGAAGAAAGGGAACAGAGGCGAGAAAAAGAGGGGTTGGGAATTATGGTGGGTGTAAACAAACAAACAGGTACGGTACGGTATCATAGGTGACGCAAACTGTCATGAAATATCACTCGCGACCGCAGACAGCAGAGCAGATAGGATGTATACCAGTATTGTCCCTTACTCACTCCCTGCATAAAGAACCCGAACATTTGGATCTGAATTCAGTATGGGCGCTCAGATACGCACAGACAATTTGCCATACAAGGTTTTGATCCCCTCTGTTCAGGTTCTAAGTTACATGCCGGGAACATGTATTATAGTACCAAAAAAAAAAAGTAACCGAACATTTAGTTGCTTGAACCTCCCACCATGGCATAGCAAACCCGGCCTCCTTCCCTCCCTTCCTCCCTCACTCCTGAACATATGTACCACACCATACCATACCTTTCCTCCCATAACAAAAAAAAAAAAAAACACCAATAAAGAGGCTAGATGATGACGACACACATGGGTGTTAATTAGGATTGTATAATTATATTATTATGATATTTGTTTCAAATATTTTTTCCTCTGTTATGGTATATAGTTTTTTTTAGAAAAATTTAATCATTTTGTTAGGTTAGGTTATGTTAGGTTGAGTGGTGATGACAAAAAAAAAAGAGCGAGTCGTTGATGCTGCACGCAATCAATGTTCGGTGGTTACTTTTTTATTAAGGGATAGATGATACTGTAAGGGTGCAAGGAGGATTTTCCGGCGGATGTGCAAATATTGGTTCATCACTTCTCACTCGGGCAGATTATCGAAGCCAGCGGGGGGGTGGTAGGAGGGTTTAGTCATATATATGAGCTATGATATGATACAAGAGCTTTTTTTCTCGGTTAGTTTACTGTGTGGAAAGAACTAGCAAAGAAGAAGACAAGCGGCCCCCCATAACCAATAGCAGCCAAGTCAACCGTACGACTAAGCTTCGGCGAACAACCCCTGATATATCCAACAGTCGGAAATGCCACCCTAGTGCGACGGCAGATACGGAAGTGTGTTCGGCCAGTTGCTTGGCCGCTTAGGACTTAAGTTAAGGATCTAGGGAATGACTGCGATCATACCGATGTATAATACATTCATGTTGCGCATAGTTACAAGTACGGCTGTCTCGCGCGCTCAGCAAGACAACAAACTATTCGTCTTCTTTCTTTCTTTGATCAGTCCCATTACTTTTTTGTACTTCAATTCCGACGACATTCATCGTGGGTCCTCCATCCAACAAGAGGATGTAAGGGCAGGGCACAAGTACGATTTCCAGCAAATCTGCAAACATAGGTTCACCACTCCTCACTCGGGCAGACTATCGAATCCAGGGGGAGGGGGGGGGG
>Ga0307513_10012948_pt1 | contig 10255 bp, 9 predicted proteins | sample 15_EM_MG_FD_202174 | JGI IMG/M metagenome (GOLD analysis project Ga0307513, IMG submission 202174) | Populus trichocarpa ectomycorrhiza microbial communities from riparian zone in the Pacific Northwest, United States - 15_EM | ecosystem: Host-associated > Plants > Roots > Unclassified | place...
AATCTCGCGTTGCCTGTATCATCCGAATATCCCTTAACCGAAGAGGTCCAGCTTGAGGAGGATCGCTACTACCATTCCGAATCTTCAAACTTTGCGGTCGACTCGTTGCTTCTGATCCATCCTCCTGGCGAGTCACCCATCCTCCTCATGTTTCAAATGACGGTGAACGACAACGAACTCGGTCTGAGCCCGGAAGCTTTGGATACAATCAACAGGATGTTGCCGGGTACCCGAAAGTATTATGTCGTGGTCACCCCTGGGGCCGTCTACCCAAAGGTGAACGTCCCCGCGAAATATTTCAAGGAGAGGGAGAAGCAGGTAGCATCGGCTGACGAAGGATTCCTGGTTTTTCACTACTCCATCCGCCTGGAGCAATTGTTCGCCGGGGATTCGTGACCGTATTTGATATCGTTGATGGTAGCGGATGGTGAAAATGTATTGACACAACCTGTTGCGGTGGAAATCATTGGCACTGCCTCAGTTGAGCACACCTAGTATTCGTGATCGAGAGTTTGAGAATTTCACCGGGTAAGGACAAGAACTTATCGATATCATACAATCCCTACGTGACATACACAAATAAGGTCCAAGATTCAAGCTTCGAGCAGCCTCCACTCGACTCAACCACTCTCAAACTCCCTCCCAACACATCCAAGCCTTTCGTCCTCCTCAGCGGTGTCCAACGTCAGCCTGCTGGGGCTCATCGTCGCGATCGCAAGGCCCGTTTGACTCCTGTTCTTCTGAATGATCTCCCTGACCTTGTTCAGCGTTGAGTGTCTCGCGTAGAACCTCTCCGCTGGCGTTTTCTTCGGTGGAGGGTCGCTGGGGAACTCGGAGATCATAGCCACGGATGCAGTCGAGAGACGTCTGACAGGTTCAGGTCTCTAGTCGTATTTCGTAGGGGAATGGTTCTCGTAGAAGTGTTCGATCTCACCGAGTTTGGGCGATGGAAGGGGGGTTGGACCTAGAGGTAGGGCATCGACATCACCCTGTGCCTCGCCCATCCTGAAGGCAGTCACGATTCGTGGCAACCTCGTGCATTTAGGTGCCACCTCGGCGTACCAGGGGGATCAAAGATAATCGCTCTCACGAAGAACTCCGATTCCAGTTGAGGAGAGGTCAAGGTCGGTGGGTTTACCGGAAGGACAGACCTATCGACCAATCTGACTTTCTCGCTTGAGAGAACATAGCTGGGTTTCCGTGGAGACGATTCGGGGGTTCTGAAGGATCGAGATCGTGGAGAAAATGTTCCGGCTGGGACCACCGTATACGAATCAGGTTTCTGAGTCGAGAGTTTTGAGGACCAGGCCTTCTCTAATGTGTGTATTTGCTCCAGATCTACGGGATGCGGAGTGGTTTTCTTTCACATTGGCGACAGTCCTGATTCGTGCCTTTGAGCCTGGAGACTCACTCTGATGGGCATGAGGCGGCAGCTATGTAGGGTCACGCCAAATCCATGACTGGGAGTCGCCCTCCTCATCGAGGCTGTCTCCGGGCCAGATCCGGGCCGGCAGTTATATATTACATCCTAGGGACTGACAGCTGACATGAACTGCGTCATCCCCGAGAGCCATTGAGTCAGGCCCTAGAATTCCAACCCAACTGGTACTACATAACCTTGGTGGGGCCCACCCATTCCGTCCTTAAATTCATGGGATTGTCAGCGCAAACAGTGGTCACAGAGCCTACTGGTGATTGAAACACGCCTACCTCCGTGGTTCGTTGTAGTCATTGTAATTGTGACGGGGTCGTACCTGCCACGCGAATGATGTCTATGCGGCGAGAAGGAGTGGACAAAACCGACTCCTCTACAATGCACAGGAACAGAGGAACAAATGAGCGAGCAAAGTGCCCTTCAGTGTAGCGGTGACCGCGAACATTTGGAAATCGCAAACCTTCTGGCTGGGTTTTTTACTTGTACACCACTCAACTTGAGATCAGGAACTGCGATTCACTCACAGTCAACAATGTTTATGTACTTCGTTGGCCAGGCGCATCCGCTGGTTTGGATCTGCCGTGCTGGGGACTGGCGCATCGCATCGTTACGATTGGGGACGGAAGCAATGAAGAGGACCGTGCCGAAAAGGCCTTGTGGAATAAATAAAGAGTTATGAGTACGAGTGATTGACCATAGTGTTCTGCTTACAACGTGCTGGCGGAACGGCCCGGCGTAGAACCTTTTGGTGGATGCCTTGATGGAAAAGAGAGTGGTCGAGGTACCGGACCTCGATGGAGGTTTGGACGCAGGATCAGACTTAATAGTTGAATGGTCACCAAGATGTCGCGGAAGGACTGCCTGAGGTACTCGGTCGACTGGATAGGAATCCTCTTCTCCTATCCCGCTACTGCCGGGACTATGACTACGACCAAACGAGGAGTGGGAGGGAAATAGTGCCGGAATACATCGTGTATGGGATGTACAGGCCTTAAGGTGGTGAAAAGGTTGGCTCGGAGGATTTTCGACTCCACGGGGAACGCGGGCAGATCAGCGAACAGGTAGCCGGGATCGAGACCAGCAATGGAACGGGGGGTATGGGGGATTGGACACCCCGGATTTGTTTGCTCTCCGCCAGAATGTTGCTGGTCGGGCTGGGGTAGATCAGATGTGCGGGGGTGGGGGGCAATAAGAGACTGACCGAATAGCGACCGCTCCGCCCATTCTTCTTGCGGCCAGAGATCCTTCGAAAGGTACCAGAGAGTTATCCGGGCTAGTTGAAGGGGGGGAGAAAGCGTTAATTATGAGAGGGGCAGGAGTGTCATGAGGAATGACGGATGTCGCTTGTCGATGTCACGGCCCGAGGAGGGGAGACGGGCGCCACTGTAGTCAAAGCGCTCGTGAATGGATCTACCTCCAACGCGTTGATGAAATTGGAGATAGAGGGAGAAGATGGATTTTATCCCGTGCCAGGAAGCGTTTTACGGCTTTCTCGCTGCCGGCAACATTCGTGGGGTCCTCGACCTTTTTTACATAACGCCCCCTCGGCTCGTGCCATGATCATTCGCAAGTACGATCGTTTCAAGACGGTAGCTTCTTCTTCAGCGGACTGGTCGCGGGTTCGCGAAAACTCAATTTTCAACAATGCGCATTACTTCTGGAATTCATCAAAGTCATGTCGAAGCTGTCTATGACATTGAGACCCGCGTAAGTGATTTCGGAGTTGTTCAGGGCCAAATTTATCAACATCGGACTTTCTCTGGGGATCGCACCTCCTGCATATAAGTATGTGGCCGACGTCCCCTGTTCACACCCATTCCCATACGCGATCGACGCCTCTTGTCCACATTTGTTTGTCTCCCCTCACCCTCGCCTATATGTCCCTCAAGGACCTCACCGACCACATCAACGACCAGGAGGAGGCGATTAGCAAGCTTTTCCACGGGATTGACTCAGAAACTATCGCGTGCACCGAGTGGAGAGAGTTCAGAGATTCTCTTTGGGGAAGAGGGCTGGAGACTCTTCAGGGGGAGGAGAAGGTCGAGAGGGATGGGTCCATCCCTGTGGAAGATGTTGCGCTCCCTGACAACCGTATCATTGCAACGCTTCCTCACATCCTCGCGCCGGGCACTCCAAAGATTTTGGTACGATCCGAGTACGACGAAGCTGAGCGGGAAACTGTGCTAGCCAGCGAACGCCGTAGTGCGTTCGTGGTTTGTGGACAACGTGGCATTGGTCTGTCCCATTTTCTCCCCACCACCCACAGAATCTGATATTTAATTAGGAAAGTCTACCTTTTTGCATTGGCTTCTCGTGCGCCGTCTTGCCCTAAAGCTGCCCACAGTGTACCACTTCGCCGGTGACTGCGCACTCCTCTTCCATGAAGGTGGTGTCCTTGAGCTAACAAGGCTTGGCGACCGAATGTCCTATCGGGTTTTGGGGCACCTGTCGAACCGCATTTGGGCTTTCATTGACTCGAACCCATGCCTTCCAGAACCTGCCCTCATTTTCAAGCACCACCCACCCTTTTTCATTGTTGGCGCAGAACCCCCTCATTCCGAACGCCTCGGTTGGCTTGACAAACTCTCCCCTCATAATTTCTACATGAGTCCGTGGTCCATTTCGGAAGTACTTCAAGCGTATGTGGGTCTAGCCTCTCGAGATTCACAAAATTCACATTTTCTGTAGTCGCCCACTCTTAGGCAACAACCCGACAGAACATCAACTCAAGACCTTTTATGATAAATATGGTTCATCTCCCAGGACCTTGGCCGATCACTCCGACCGTCTAGACGAGTACGCAGCAATGTTCGGGAAGATAATAGACGAAATACAGCCTAGTCAACTGCTACAGGCCTTCCGCCAGCCTGGAACCTATGATTTCTCCCACCTCATTGCCACCCTATGGCCGTTGCTGCCCCATCACTACTCTTACAGCGTGGAATTTGCCTCGTGGTCCATAGCCAAGGCGCTCTGGCGGAAATGTATCCGTTTTCGAATCGATGACACGGAGGACCTGTATCGTCTGTTCCGCGCCAGAGACATTTTATCCCCCTCCGCCACATGGATCTTCAAATTTCGGATGCACGAGCTGCTTAGGAGTGGGCAATCCGTTGAACTGTTTCCCATCCTTCGCTCTTCCAATAAGGGGGTGGCGAACCTCATCTGTGATACCTACGCTTCCTCCAGGGGTCGGAGGGATCGAGTCAATCTCGCGTTGCCTGTATCATCCGAATATCTTTTAACCGAAGAGGTCCAGCTTGAGGAGGGCTGCTACTACCATTCCGAATCCTCCAACTTTGCGGTCGACTCGTTGCTTCTGATCCGTCCTCCTGGCGAGTCACCCATCCTCCTCATGTTTCAAATGACAGCAAACGACAACGAACTCGGTCTGAGCCCGGAAGGTTTGGATACAATCGACCGGATGTTGCCGGGTACCCGAAAGTATTATGTCGTGGTCACTCCTGAAACCGCCCACCCGAGGGTGAACATCCCTGCGAAGTATTCCAAGAAGACGAAGAAGCAGGCAGCGTTGGCTGACAAAGCATTCCTGGTTTTTCAATACTCCGTCCGTCTGGAGCAATTGTTCGGCAGGGATTCGTGACCGCATTTGTTCTTGTTGATGATAGCGGATAGTGACAATGTATTGAGGTAGCCCGTTGCGGTGGAAACAAAGCAGAACGTTGAATCCTCATTGGCGTTGCCTCAGTTGAGCACACCTCGTATTCGTGACTGAGAGTTTGAGAATTTCACCGGATAAGGACAAGAACCTCAGATCAATATCATGCAATTCCTACCCGTACACGGCATACACAAATAAGGTCCAAGATTCAAGCTTCGAGCAGTCCCCCACACGATCAACCACTCTCAAACTCCCTCCCAACACGTCCAAACTGTTTGTCCTCCTCAACGGTGTCCAATGTTAACCTGCCGGAGTCCATCGTCGCGTTCACGAGATCCGTTTGACTCCTGCTCTTCTGAATGATCTCCTAGACCTTGTTCAGCGCTGAGTGTCTCTCGTAGAACCTCTCTGCTGGCGTTCTCTTCGGTGGAGGGTCGCCGGGCAACTCGGAGATCATAGACACGGACGCAGTCGAGAGACGTCTGCCAGGTTCAGGTCTTGAGTCGTATTTTGTCAGGGAATGGTTCTCGTAGAAGCGTTCGACCCCATCGAGCTTGGGCGATGGAAGGGGGGCCGTACCAAGAGGTACGGCATCGAAATCAACCTGTTCCTTGCCCATCCCGAAGCCAGTCACAACTCGTGGCGACCTCAGATTGGTCAATACGTCTGTCCTTCCGGTAAACCCACCGACCTTGACCTCTCCTCGACTGGAATCGGACTTTCTCGCTTGAGAGAACGTAGCTGGGTTTCCGTGGAGACGATTCGGGGGTTCTGAAAGATCGAGAGCGTACCACGGGGAAGACGTTCCGGCTGGGACCGCCGCATACGAATCAGGTTTCTGAGTCGAGATTTTTGAGGGCCAGGCCTTCTCCAATGGATGTATGGGACTGATGTACCTCCAGATCCACGCGACGCGGAGTGGTCCTCTTTCGCATTGGCGACAGTCCTGATTCGTGCCTTTGAGCCTGGAGACTCACTCTGATGGGTATAAGGCGGCAGTTATGCAGGGTCATACCAGATCCATGGCTGGGAGTTGCCCTCCTCATCGAGGTTGCCTCTGGAAGCCGACCGAGAGCCGGGTCTCTTGGTCGGATCCGGGACAAGGCCGGCAGTTACATATTGCATCCTAGATACCGACGGCTGACACGAACTGCGTCATCCCCGAGAGCCATTGAGTCAGGCCTTAGAACTCCATCCCAACTGCTACTACATAACCTTGGTGGGGCCCACCCAGTCCGTCCGTAAATTCATGGGATCGTCAGCGCAAACAGTGTTCACAGAGGACTGGTGATTGAAACACACCTACCCCCGTGGTTCATTGTAGTCGTTGTAATTGTGATAGCATCGTGCCTGCCACGCGAGCGATGTCCATGCAGCGAGAAGTGGTGGACAAAACCGGCTCCTCTACAACGCACAGGAACAGAAGAACGGATGTCGCTGGTCGGAGCACGACCGCGGGTTTGGGGAAAGAAGTAAGGGGGTGAACCAGTTAGTTCTGGAACCTTTGCTGGGAGAGTTGGCCACGTCTTGCTCGGGTATGGTGAGAGACGGCGGGTGGATCCACCTCCAACGCGTTGACGAAATTGGAGGTAGAGGGAGAAGATGGATTTTCTCCCGTGGGACGCGTTTTACGGCTTTCTCGCTGCCAGCAACTTTCGTGGGGTCCTCGACCTCTTTCCAGGTTTCCTAGTTAATTTTTCGGTGAGCTAAGTCACAACAAGCGAAAATCGTCCGCTCGTTGGAAGCGTGGACACTGTACCTGGATGGGCTTTCACAAATGTTAACGTGCCACGGCGCCCGCTTTTGGCCCCCGTACGAAACTGGTCAAGCGTTCGGGGTTGGGGGGGGAGCTTTTCCAACTGATGGGTAAGTCCTCGTGATCGTCCGAAGGGGGCAGAACCGACCGGTGAGAGACGATGGCAACGGTCCCCCCGGTTAGTGCCATGATCATTCGCGAATACGATCGTTTCGAGGCAGTAGCTTCTTCGGTTTGTACATGGCGGACTGATCGCGGGTTCGTGAGAGCTCGACTTTATCGAAGCAGATGGTTTTCAACAATGCACGTTACTTCCGGAATTCAAAGTCACGTCGAAGCCTGAGACAACGCCCGCCGAAGGTCCAGCACTCCACTTTGTTTTCACCGCAACGGGATACATCAATACAATACACCACCCACTATCATCAACAAGAACAAATGCGGTCATGGATTTTTGGTGAACAAACCCTCCAGACAGACGAAGTAGTGAAACACCGGGAGTGCTTCATCGGCAAACGCCACCTGCCCCCTCGTCTCCTTGAAACACTTCGTGGGGATGTTCACCTTCGGGTAGACGGTCTCGGGGGTGACCACGACAAAATACTTTCGGGCACCCGGTGACATCCGGTCAATTATATCCAAACCCTTTGGGCTCACATCGCGTTCACTGTTGTTCGGTGCCATCTGAAACATGAGGAGAATGGGTGACTCGCCAGGAGGATGGATCAGAAGCAACGAGTCAACTACAAAGTCGGAGGATTTGGGACGGTAGTAGCGGCCCTCCTCAAGCCGGACCCCTTCGGTCAAGGGATATTCAGAAGACACAGGCAATGTGAGATTGACCGGATCCTTCCCATTTCTGGAGGCAGCATAGTTATCGTAGACGAGGCCCGCCATGCCCTTATTGGGGGAGCGAAGGATGGGGAACAGTTCGATGGTTTGCCCGTTCCTAAGCAGCTCATGCATCCGGAACTCGAAGATCCATGTGGCAGAGGTGGATAAAACTTTGCCGCCGCAGAACAGTTGATAGAAGTCCTCCATGTCGTCGATTTGAGAGTGGGCATGCTTCTCCCAGACTAACCTGGCCACGCGCCGCGCCGCGAATTCCACACGGTAATAGCAGTGATCGTGTGTGGGCCACATGGTGGTAACGTAGTGGGAGAAATTGTGGACTCCAGGGTCGTGGAATGCCATTCGTAGTTGACCGGGCTGTATTTGGTTTATTGTTTTCTGGAGGAGCGCTTCGTACTGGTCTGAGCAGATCGAATATTCGGCCAAGGCCCTGGGAGATGCGCCGAACTCGTAATAAAATTCCTTGTGTTGACGCTCTGTTGGCTTGTTCTGGAAGAATGGGCGACTACAGGAAATGTGAGTGTTGTGGACCTCTGGAGGTTAGATCCACATACGCTTGAAGAACTTCCGAAATGGACCATGGAGTCATGTAGAACATACGAGGAGCAAGTTTGTCGAGCCACCCGAGGTGTTTTGAATGCAGGGGCATCATATAAACAAGGAAGAAAGGTGATTGGTACTTGAAGACGGGGGCAGGTTCTAGGTCCGAGTCAATAAGAGCCCAGATTGGGCTTGACAGGCCCTCCAAGGCCAGATAGGACATCCGGTCGCCAAGCCTCGTGAGCTCAAGGATACCATCTTTGTGGAAGAGGATTGCATAGGAATGGTAGATCTGTAATACTGTGGGAAGCTTGAGTGCAAGACGGCGCATAAGAAGCCATTGCAAAAAGGTTGACTTCCCTGATCAAATATCAGATTACGGAAACAGCGGAGAGAAAAGGGAACAGACCAATGCCAGGTTGTCCGGAAACTACAAACGCATTGTAGCGTTTGCTGGACAACACAGCTTCTTCCTCAGCTTCATAGTACTCGGATCGCACCAAGATCTTTGAATTTTTCGGGATGAGGCCGTGGGGGAGTGTTGCAACAGTATTGTCCTTAGGGAGCACAACATCTTCCACGGGAATGGACCCGTCTCTCTCAACTGCCTCCGCCTCCTGAGAAATCTCTAGCCCTTTCCCCCAAACAGAATCTCTGAACTTTTCCCAGGCGATGTACGCATCAGTTTCTGGGCCGGTCCTCTCGTAAAGTTTGCCAACCACTCCCTCCTGATCGTTGACGTTGTCGGTGAGATTTTTGAATGACATGATAGGCGGGAGTGAGGAGAGACAAACACGTGAACAGGGGACATCGGCGGACATATGTTATTCAGCCTACCTCGTCGATGACATCATCCGTGTCAGTATGGTAATGACGCACCCAGAATCGGCCATGATCACTAGTGTAGCCCGTTGCAGAGGAAACAAAGCAGAACGCTCCCTCTATTCCGTCCCGTTGGACCCTCGGTGGCGTTGTATCGGTTCCCGTAGGTACTCGCCTTTGAAACACCGGGTGGCACACACAACACGGGCAGCACCGGGTTTTGAGATTTATACCAGTGTGTCATCCGCCCTGCCCAGGGCCAGCCTCTTAATCTTGTCCGTTTCGAGAGGGTGGGGACGAAGATGACGAGTCTGGGAGCCTGCCTGCAGCCACGTTCCAAGTAGGGCACGCGGGGGTCTTTACATAGAGAACACGACCGTAAGAAACACGACAAGGTCGGGCAAGGAACAACCGCGATCAACGGCCGATTACATTGAACAAACCAAAGAACCAAAGCTCATTATACAATTCCTACTCGTACACGACATACACAAACAAGCAGCTGGAATCCATCCAAGTACGCTACAAGACGAGGGTGTAGAAAAATTACTTACTATATGTACCGTACACCAATACAACTAAATATCAAAACCTCTAGAGGTATCCGAAACATACATCTCGAACAAAATGGATAAAACATGTCGCGCACCGGACGAGGCAAAATAAAAATAAGGTCCAAGGTTCAAGGTTCGGGCAGCCCCCCACTCGACTCAACCACTCTCAAACTCCCTCCCAACACGTCCAAACTGTTTGTCCTCCTCAACGGTGTCCAACGTCAACCTGCCGGGGCTCATCGTCGCGTTCGCAAGGCCCGTTTGACTCCTACTCTTCTGAAGGATCTCCTCGACCTTGTTCAGCGCTGAGTGTCTCGCGTAAAACCTCTCTGCTGGCGTTCTCTTCGGTGGGGGGTCGCCCGGGAACTCGGAGATCGTAGACACAGATGCAGTCGAGAGACGTCTGACAGGTTCAGGTCTCGAGTCGTATTTCGTCGGGGAATGGTCTTCATGGGAGCGTTCAGCCTCGCCGAATTTGGGTGATGGAAGGGGGGTTGCACCCAGAGGTAGGGTATCGGTATCATTCCATTCCTCGTCAATCCTGAAACCAGTCACGACTCGTGGCGACCTCGTGCGCTTGGGTGTCGGCGTGCTAGGGGGATCAAAGATGATCGCGCTCACGAAGAACTCCGATTCCAGTCGAGGGGAAGTCAAGGTCGGTGGACTCGCCGGAA
>Ga0307513_10012949_pt1 | contig 10255 bp, 10 predicted proteins | sample 15_EM_MG_FD_202174 | JGI IMG/M metagenome (GOLD analysis project Ga0307513, IMG submission 202174) | Populus trichocarpa ectomycorrhiza microbial communities from riparian zone in the Pacific Northwest, United States - 15_EM | ecosystem: Host-associated > Plants > Roots > Unclassified | place...
ATTATGCTTGAGTATTAGGTCCTTTGATCTCCAATGGGCTATGCTATTTCAATTTCAATTTTACATGTCAGATTTTAAAAAGTGTCCCATAACTAGTGAGTGTCCCATTACTAGGTCAAATACGTTACCCATTTTGCCACAAAAGCACGCGGAGGCTTGTTAAATTGCCAGATAACCTGTGCTTTGACCCTATGAAGGGATGTGACACTCAAGCCTTGTAAATAGGATCTTACTCACTCAGGACAATTATTGTAAACTTTCGGATCCTCAGCTTTCAGTATGTCGCCAGGTAACGGAAAAACTGAAATAAATGGGCATTACGCTGGGACGTTGGAGTGGCCTCCCATAGTAAGTCCTGTTGTCTCACTGAAAGTAAGGGCTCAAAGAGAATCTTCTCAGTGTTTTCTCCGCCTGATTCAAAGTTGAAATTCTGGACGTCCTGGCACTGTGTCTAATTATTCCGGTTTTTACAGCATGTAATAGTGTGAGTTGGGATGCTACCATGGCAGTGTTATGGATATGAGTTGTATCCTTATTGGAAACCTCCGAAATTTGGTGATCGGGACGTCGCTAGTGATAACCAGAAGGGCTCATGGATAGTGATACTGAAAGATATGAGATTCCAGTGAACGGTAATGAGAAATTACGATACATGGCCTTAAGCAAATCTGGAAAAGTTCCCTTAGCGAGGCTGACGATGCCTGCCATTCAAACTCAGTGCAGGAAAAGCATCAATTCGTCTATGATACCTGGAATTACATAGAGGTTGTTTGGATACCACTGCTCCTTTCTGCTGCCTCATACAAATGGTTGTTTCCGTTCTACTCAGAAATTCTGAAACCACCATTTCTACAGGTGTTACAGGTTGTCACAAAACAGAATGGTTAGCAGAGGAGGGTCAACGAACACGAGGCTTAGCGAACGCTGCACTCAAGCGACCTAGTGAATAATAATTGGTCTGTTCGTATACCAGCTTCCATGTTTGCCAAAGAGGCGCTTTACTTGTGTCAAAGTTGTGGCTGGGCGCTACAACTTCGGGTACTCGTATGCGGGCTCTCGGGGATGTCTGGCGGCTCAACAAAGTTTTACGGCTCAACATAGATTTCTGTGTCTTAGTGTAGTATTGTGTATGGACACAATTACCCGAACATCAACGAAGAGAAAACAGTTCGGTTATGACAACACCACTTTCCCACTGGGGCTATCATACTGATAGCTAAAATGAAAATAGAAAACACTATTGGGCCCAACTACTAGTACAGAAGAGGAAGCTTAGAATCTTGAACGGGAAGGGGTTGACAAAAAGGTTTGGTTTTGGTTGAGCCTAAACAATTTCTTGAGGTGGGGTTGGAGTGAAGGGTGCGGGGGAGTATTTGGTTGCCGTACATCTTTTGTGGTCAATTAATTTTGTCCACGCACACTAGCTTTGTGGCTCAACACAACAATAAGAGTCAACCATTAACCATTAGACTATTTCAATTTCCGCAGCCTCGCTTGTGGGTTGATACGGGCAATTATTAATTTGAATACATGCTTAGGTTGTATATTTTCCTTTTACCTTATGCCTTTATTCATCAAGTACTGGCTTGGGTCATGTTCCGCTGTTTTTGTTGCATTCCGAGATAGCTGCGGATGTGATGTTGAAGTTACTATGCGAAGGGACAAAGGCAAGTTGAGCCGCAGGTTCTTTTGAGTGGTTGCTATTCTTTCAATTGCCTCCAGTGGTGAGCCGATGAGCATTCTGGGGTTGTGGCGCTATGCGACAACCTTGGCATGCGCAATCTCTCTCTTGTGCTAGTATTGAACTCGAGATCTGCATGGGCACAGTAGAGGTCTGATAAAATCTGGAGGATTGTGTTGGGCAGGAACCCTTGGGCGCTAAGGGTGCATGGGATTTCACATTTCGCGAATATTTTTTTTTCAATGCATGTGTACGGGTACGATACTTGGGCGCAAACTGAAGATTTGGACAGAGAGAACCTGATATCTTGGTTGCGACTGTGGATTCATTATAGTTTATTGCACCGTCCAAACATTAATTCGCTCCACGCTGGAATTATACCCGGAGGACAAAAGTGCATGAGTTTTCCTACAATGGAACCATCGCCAAAAAGAAATCTTCGCATTAGGAATAAAACATCCAAAGTATCAACCACCACAACCACGCCTCTACGGATCCCCAGCCCGGAGTCCCAGCCTGCCCAAGTCAAGTCTCTCTTAGGACTCACAGTCCCAGTAAAGAAGATAGAGTCTCTTGCTGAGCTCCTGGTCATATGCACAACAGCTCTACCGCATTACCTGGTTTTTTTTCGCTTGCTGCTATTACGTTGAAATTAGAGTTTTCTTCGTAATCTGTCTCGAACTCGCAATAAAAGGAATTCGCTTAACCCTTTATAGCCAAAACTAGGCTCATTTTGGACTCTTCCTGACTGGGTTGAATAGAGGGTTTGCACAAGACCTAGGTGGTGAAAAAACAGGTTATTTTTTGTTAACCTAAAAGTCTTGGACACCCAGGGGGGTGGCAAGACCTGGGGGAAGTGTAAAATAGCGTTTTCTAGGGCTGGAGAAATTTGATCACAACGGAGCAACCAGCGAGTAACAATCAATACGGTGCAAATATTGTGATGTTGCCAAATACTATATCTAAGTCGGGTTCAAATAGGGGATATTTGGGTGAGGAGGATGAAAGAAGCGCCAAACCCTCTAACACCGGCTTTGATGAGCAATTCAATAACTCGGATACCCGAGCAAGAGGGGCAAAGTTACCTGGCTGGATGGATCGTGCCCTTGTACGACAAGTACTGGCGACCGACCCGATTATCTGTGGACGGGGCAATACGGTTAGCCAATCGGGAGTGGTTTCAGCCACTCAGCAAACCATGCAGCCTTACCCGATTGTCCGCAGTGGAGAGTCGTGGCGTCGGAGAATGAAGAAGTTAGTCGAGATCTATAAGGTAAGCCAAATACTCAGGGGCAAATCCAAGATCCGGCAAAAGTGACTTGAACTATCTGTGTTGCGACCAAAGATTTTGTTGGTAACCTTTGCCTGATCATTAATTTGCCTCCAGGTATGCCAAGGTATTCTAACCAAGGTACTAGAAAGTGAATACTAATAGGAAGAAATAGCGAGTGGAACTTCCCTCGTTGCGAACGACCGGTACGGATGAAGAATTCGGAGAGTTTGAGGTAAGTCTTGACGAACTGGCTACCTAGTGGAACCAGAGTATTACCGATCCGCATATGAGAAAGTTTGCTGAGCTGAAGGCTGCTGAGCTTGAACTAGATGGCAAGAGAGTACTGTAACATGTGTAAATGTTCAGGTACATCAGCAAAAATTATTATATGGGTCCTGAGCGTCCCGTGCATCAGACGCTCAGGACGCTCAGAACGTTAACCGTTACTCTGGATGTGACGTCGGTCGGACGTCACGTCTGGACGCCATTCCCCATCTAGCCCTGCGTCCTCAACGTGCCGACGACGTGCACCAACCGCATGCATCCAGATGCCCTCAGACCCTAAGCTCTCCCGCATCCTGACGACCTCCTTCCTGTGCCTCCCTCGTCAGTGCCGAATCCAACTCCACTCTAGAATCCCGAAGGCTATCTGGATGCTTAGTCTTCCGGATGCTACACAGCGATATTTGAACCCCCTCTGCATCAATTGCCATGTCTGGCTATAGGCTCCCAATGCCTTCCAAATAGCTCACATGTTCGTCGCGACGGCCTCGTGATGGGTCACTTGCATACTCATGACGGCGTCGTGATAGTACACATATTCCAGAGGCCATCTTGACGACGTTGTGATAGCTCACATGCATACTCTTGACGGCGTCATGATAGCACACATATTCCAGACGCCGTCTCGATCGCTCCACTATTCATTCGTATTACAGAGTGCCATTCACCAAAGCTTCGTGGCGCTGGTGGCCCTTGTATCGTGACTTTGAACCTCATCCGCATCTTGATATTCTAATATTACTAATCTACTGCCGTGACCAGGACGTTCAGGACACCCTGGCCATGGCGATTCTACATTTCTGAGCTCACGCTCAGATCTCGCTCAGAAATACACCCCAAATTGTCCTCACGGCTCCACAGATAGGCCAACCGAAATCTAATAGTTTACATTTCCTGCAAATCAAATTCCATAAACTCAACCATTCACACATCGCCAAGTCTACAAAAAACCATTCTCTCCCAGGCCTGGGTCACTTTCGTTCAAGTCATCCAGGCTCAACGATAGCCGACTGGCGAAACTCGGGGTCGCGGGCCCCTCTTGGGCTAGTCCCAGCGTCAGCTCCTGTGAGTTACCTAGGCTCACCAGATCTGAATCTAGCATCTGAAGTGCCTGGGCGAACGACCCCTGGCTGTAGTCAAACGACAGTTGGCTCCCCAGGGATGCATCTCGACTCTGCCGGTAGTGGTCTAAACCCCCGGCGTGATTGTTGAGCAGTGTCTGTTCCCGCACAGCAGCTCGTCTGGGATTCCGGCTGGATAGCCGATGCCTGGATAGCTGACGCTCCACTTCGGCATGAACTGCGTCATGATTGTCAGCAAAGCCTTCACAACTTTCCTGCATCATACGATGATTTTGCTGGATCCACTCTGTGATCATCCCCCGCAGATTCCTGAGCATGAGTTGCTGTGTTGGCCGCGGTACTGCCTGCTAGGTGTTCTTCTGCCGTAAGAAAAGGTCTTGCAAGATTGGTTAGTCATCAGAACAAAGACCAAGGACGGGGGGGACATTGAGGGTCTCCTACCTCCAACTGAGTCAGGCTTGAAGTCCGGAGGATCCTGATACACCCCAAGTCGATATGCGCGTAGTTGATGTCACAGGATTGCACAAGTGAGACACACCAGCGTACCATTGACACGATGGATGAATTCCGGGTCTAGCATACGAAGCTTTCTCTTGCCATTGAAATACTTACCATAGATGGCATCGGCAATCTGAGGCGCGAGGAACCGGAATGATATAGGCTGCATCCAGGTCATAGTTAGTCGTGATTGGAAGTCCTGGTTGGGTGACGGGTGACAGGCGGATACACACCTCATACCCATTTGAGGGGAACATAAACCTGTGATCCGCGAGAAGGTATTCGACTCTACGAGGGATGGCAGTGGGGTCACCCGGTAGTCCATATAATTCCCGTATATGACTTTTTATATACTAGACGAACTGCTCCCGCACGCCAGAGTGTTTTTGACGTATCTTTTGTAGTTAGTGCAGCAACCTTTTATGTTTGTATCCTGTGACTTACAATGTCTATACTCTTCGACGACGGTTCAATATTTCAAGCATCCGCAATCACATCTTGCCCGCTACTCCAAACACTATGCACCTCAGACGTCAAAGCAACCGGGTTCGGGAGTCTGTTAACATAAAGGGTGTACTGAAGCATCAGATCCTTTGCTACGCCTAGTATTTCCCCCTCCATACCTGTCACCGTGTTTCGCCGCGAATTGATAACATGCCGGACAGACAGAGTTGCTCTTGTACTCGGTTCGCCTGGTGGACTCGAGCTCCTGATACCAGACATTGTTGTGCTAGGGACGCCAAGTGGGGACGAATACCGTGCTAAGCTTGATGATGGGAATGTGGTCGGGGACAAGGGCCTACCGGGAGGTATGGTCACACGGGCCGCAGGCGTCTGTGGGACAATTGCTGCCTCCTGTGAACCAGAGTTGGTCGAAATTCGCACAGTCCTTGGGAGATTATTTCCATGTGGTTCCACCAATCGTGGCCCACGATGACGTCTAGGTATTGTCTCATCCGCACGACCGAGGTTTGCTCCTTCAGGTTCAGTGTGCGGTTCAGTTTTGTCACCCAGATGTGACATCTGATACGCATCGCTACTCTAGTCGCTGAGGCGGACGGGTTCCATACGCCCTTGTCCGTCAGCCTCCATCTCAGGTTCAGTATATGCTGTGGTCTGAATTGTGCTACTCCAGAGGCGCTTGGCCGGTCGTGCAAGAAGCCGTCTCGCGATTAGTGGTGGGGAAGAATTACGACCCGACGATTCCGCACTATTGGAGCTGCCGGATAAGGTCTGCTGTGTTACCGATCTGGACAGCCTATCCGCTAGATAGCCTATCCGGTGGTACGACGTCGCGTCTACGCCCGTTCATATTGCCCCCTCGTGAAGTTGGCTGATTCGATCCCATGGAGTTGGGTATGACGTGGCGCCTTCGCCGGCTTAGATTGCCCACACGTGGAGTTGGCTGACTCGACCCCATGGAGTCGGGTATGATGTCGCGCCTGCGCCCGTTAAGATCGCCTACCCAAGGTGCTGGCTGACTGCTGGAATTCGGATGCATGTGGGATATAGGGCGGGTAGTGAACATTGGTAAAGATTGGAGTCAATCTGACAATTGGATGTGTCGAGTTTGGTGGAAGCAAGGAGTGAGTATTTTCCTTTCGTCGAAGGGGACGCGTTAGGTCTTAGACCTGTACGCTAGGATTTAGGGGTGTGGTAGGCTCACTTACTATCACTCGGTATGCAAGGAAGGGATGTGCCTACAGAAAGGGGTTTAAACTTTCAATACTGTATCCGCGGTCAGGAATTAGGGCTCACAGGTCTATTGTGAGAAATAATAGACGAAATGAAGGTGTCGCTAACGTCGCCGGACATGCAAAATCTATCTGCAAGCAGTATCGGTTAGCGACGAGGGCTGTTCGCGAGACTCTCACTACGACAAAAGAGGATTAGGAGCATCTACTCTCATCTCCCATGGTCGAATCATCACCACCAACCGAAACTGTATTCAAGGAATGCAGTACTGCCTTGTGAATAATCTGACGCAGGCGGTTGGGCCAGACCGGATATAACAATGCACAGACTATCACTCGGTATGATAGTGAAAGAATTGCACGCGATCGGTATTGGAATTATTGCCATCGTGGCCGCGCCCGCGACGCAGACAATCGCAGCATTGGTAGGGCACATCATCCTGTTGTCAGGAGAGTTAGACGGTACGTCCGATGCAGGAGATTTCGCTACAAGATAGAGGTTTGAGATCGTGAAGCCTGAAGTTGGGCTTTGGAGCTGAAATTCAAGACCTCCATTGGACCCCACACACGGGGGTCGAGCGTCAGCAAAAAACGTGAAACCAGAGTGGTGTCAATGTCGCTGGACGAAGGCTAGCTACAAGCAGCATGGGCTTACGATGAGGTTGCCGGGGAAATACACTACGCCAAAAGAGGATGATCAGGAGTATCTACTCACATCTCCGAACGGCAAATCTACTCCACTTAGCTCCTTGAAAACCTATTGAGAGGAATACAACCTTGTGGTTCACGCCGGACAGGACATAACTATGCACAGACTATCACTCGGTATGAGAGAGAAAGAATTGCCGATGATCTGTATTCAAGTTGGAATGATTGCCATCATGGTGGCGCCCGCTATACGGACAATCGTAACATTCATACGACATATGATACTGTCGTCTGGAGAACTACAAGGAACGCAGAGTCCGAAGGTCGAGATTTTCCCTACGCAATGGGGCTTTGGGATCGTGAGGGTTCAAGTTGGGCTTTGGAGCTGAAATCCATAGGACCCCAAACGCAGGTGTCGGGCGTCGGAAAAAATAAGCGAAAAGATGGTGGTGCAAATGTCGCCGGCTGGGCGAAAGCTAGCTGCAATCAGCATTGATTGACAACGAGGTTCTACGGCAAACACGCACCATGCCCAAAGAGGATTAGGAGTATCTACTCTGATCTCCAAACAGCGAATCAGCACAACTCAGCACCCTGAAATCTGTATGCAAGGAATACAACCTTGTGAATAATCTGACGCAGGCGGATGATGTCTACTAATGCGATGTGCACAAATACAGTAACTTGCAACGAGATTCTAAAAGTAGCGAATACCAGATGCCAAAGTAAGGTGGTACAAGGAATTGATGACTATTATACAGGGGATAGGAACCGGAAAATGTAAAGAATATGAGGTGTCTAGGAAGTGTATAGCTGACACGAAAAGGTAAGAGAATACAGGACGTCTTGGAAGCGTGTAGATATAATCTGGAATTTTTGGGGGAGTGTGAAAAAAATAATCACGAAGTGGCAAGAACATTCAAGTTCATGTTCTGTGACGCCCTCGACGGCCTCTCCTATGTCGTGGGGCAGTGTGCGTCGAGGGTTCAGGTTTGTTGTGTGGTTTGGGGCTGGGCGAGTGGGCAGTATTCGTCGCATTTGGTGGGTGGGTATCCCGAGATCCCCCTGCTGCAATTTGCTGCAGTGGGTGGGGGTTTGTGGTATCATTCGGAACGCTCAGCGTAGGCGCAGAAGAAGTGGTGGCTGAGTGCGAAGGGGTAGGAGGGGGGGGGTAGACTCTGCTCGAGTAAAAGTCTCACTGGCAGGCACAGAGGTGGGGGACTTGGCCCGATGAATATCGCGATCTTCTGCTGGTTCTGATTGGGCAGCACGTGTGTCTACAGTGCTGTCGTGCCCACGTGCTGGGCCACGATGCTCTCTGGTCCTGCACGCCACACCTCGCGTCCCTGGTCGGAGCGCCACAGCCTCTTGTTCAGGAGTCTTCAAGAGTTTGGCAAGCCAGAGATCCTTTTGAACACTAGCCCTCAGGCCTCTAGCCCGCTCCTTCTCAGATGGGCCAGTGTCTGAATCCTGGTATCTGAATCTCCAGTACTTCTGCCTGGTACATCGCCGACAGGAGAATAATCGCTCCCTGAGGTGTTCCCACCCTCTGATTCACCGCTGTCCCCGTCGTCGTCCTAGAAATCTGATTAGATAAGATGTTGAATGAAAATAAAAGAAAACTTACTTCGTCACCTTGAATAATGTCTCTACTATAGCTATTAGGAGTGAGAACCTGTCCCGGCAGGACGCAATTATCGTCGTGGTGCCTGTGATCGACATTGTCTTCGTCTTGGCAACCGCTGCCGTCGTTGAGACTCTTGTCGTTGTCGTTGTCGTCCCTAGCTCCGATGTCATCCCAATGCCCCCACCGGTCCCAGGCCTTACGACCGAAAAACGGATGTCCACTGGAGGCTGGCGCCGGGGTTTCGTCTCCACCCTCTCCCTGATCCTGGCCTGACTCGAGCTCTAGGAGATCAAGACGATCTTGCCCAGGGTTAGAGAGCATCCACACCTGGACTCGGATGTCATCCTCAGTATATAGAAATATGAGGTCCGGGAGGGGGAGGGGGTCCGACGGTCACCGACATAACGGGCTGGGGCCTGGCCCAGTTGCCCCGATGAGATATCGGGAATATTGGACGGGGTCCTCCACATGGTGTCGCTTGAGCACGCCGAGTAGGGATTGCAAGATCGGGGATGCTATGACTCCCCACGCAATCCCGCCGCCCAAGTCTTCGTCATACCAGGGGTAGTGCAAGAAGGGGTGCCCGGCTTTCGTTGCGCCTATTCGTCGAATAATGTGGATCCTGATTGGCCTTTGGCAGTACGGAGAGGCCCAATCTTATCGGGCCACTGGAATAACTGTGAGTACTAGTCTAGAATCGCAAAATTGAAAGGGGGGCGAACACTTATTCTGAACATCACAGACTTCTGCATCAATTGGATCCACTGCCCATTCCGCATGGAGATGATCGTTTGTCGCCGCAAGCTTCTTGGCTGTATCTCTAACCTACACTCTTATTTGACGTTCGACTTCATGGACGTTTTCGGGGTGGTGGTTTGTTTTGATTAATTTAATTCGGCCTTTGACGGGCGTGAGGGAGTGTGTGAAACTTAGTACCGAGTCCATTTGGGTGCCAGTCAGACTCGGAGGGTTCCACCCAGGCACCGTGATGTATGCTTTGACTTGTTCGCGCCATCCCTTGTACGCAGCTGTAACGGGGGCACACTATCGGAAGACGGATCCTAAGATTGCGACCGCACCGAAGACTCAAAGTAGAAGAAAGGATCAAAATAAAGAAAAAGATAATTCAAAGTAAAATCAAGCTGTAAAACTTAATATGGTTAAGCCTGAAAGCTTCACTCAATAAGTTCTCTCGAGGATCGTTGGTTATCAGAATAGGGTGTCTCTCGCTTTAGTTAAGTAGAATAATGTAAAGCCAGAGGACACCCGTCAACGATTCTGACCTTTCGCGAGCACCCTGCTCAGCTCAGGGTTGTCCAACTCACCCGCCTAGAGTGGGCTAATACTCGGAGGCAGTCGGACCGCTCGGATATTAACTATCTCCACAAATAGGAAGTGCTTCCGGTGATGTCTCTCCAACTACATCTGCATGAGCGAAAGCCCTTTCCTATCGGTAGCATATCAGTGGCC
>Ga0307513_10012950_pt1 | contig 10255 bp, 10 predicted proteins | sample 15_EM_MG_FD_202174 | JGI IMG/M metagenome (GOLD analysis project Ga0307513, IMG submission 202174) | Populus trichocarpa ectomycorrhiza microbial communities from riparian zone in the Pacific Northwest, United States - 15_EM | ecosystem: Host-associated > Plants > Roots > Unclassified | place...
CCAGCACGCTGGCACGCCTCCACTAGGGCAAGACGATCCCGCGCGGTCCGCACGAGGCGATCCAGCGACCACGCCACGATGGCGTCCACCTCGCCGCGATCGAGCGCATCCAGCAGCGCCAGGAAACCAGGCCTGCGCACGCGGCCGGCCGCACTCGTGTCGTTGTCGGGGTGCTCGGCGACGACGATCCAGCCCCGCTGTTCGCACAGCCGCCGACAGTCGTCGCGCTGGCGCGTCACGCCCAGCTCCTCGCCCGTCCGGTCGAGACTGATGCGGAGGTAGACATGGGCCCGGGTCACGTGTGTAGTCTAGCCATCAGCCGCTCGCGGTTGGTCGTGTGCGAGGTCAAGACCCGTAGCAGCGAGCGGTTCGGCGGTCCGGCCGAGGCCGTCGACCTGAAGAAGGCTGCGCGCATCAAGCGCGTCACCCAGGCCTGGCTCGCCACCCATCGCGTGCGCTGGTGCGAGCTGCGGTTCGACGTCCTCGCCGTGGTGGCCGAGCCGGGCTCCCCGGTCCGCGTCACCCACTACCGGTCGGCGTTCTGATGGGCATCGGGCGGGCGTGGTCGGTGGCGTTGCAGGGCGTCGACGGGCACGTCGTGGAGATCGAGGCCGACGTCGGCGACGGGTTGCCCGGTGTCCACATGGTCGGCCTGGCCGACACCGCGCTGCGCGAGTCGAAGGACCGGGTCCGCGCTGCCGTGGTCAACTCGGAATGCACCTGGCCCAACCGGCGCATCGTGCTCGCGCTGTCGCCGGCCACGCTGCGCAAGGCCGGCAGCGCGTTCGACTTGGCCCTGGCCTGCGGCATCCTCGCCGCCGAGCAGGTCGTCGAGCAGCAGGCGCTCGCGGGCACCGCGCTGCTGGGGGAGCTGGCGCTGGACGGGCGGTTGCGTGCCGTCCGTGGCGTGCTGCCATGCCTGCTGGCCGCCCGCGCCGCCGGTCTGCGCCGCGTGGTCGTGCCCGAGTCGGTGCTCGACGAGGCGGCGCTCGTCGACGGTGTCGAGGTCTTCGGCGCCGCGTCGCTGTCCGATGTGCTCGTGTGGCTGCGCGGGCTCTGCGAACTACCGCGGCCGGCGCGGGTCGTCGAGGCCGTACGAGCATCCGTCGAGCCCGATCTCGCCGACGTCATCGGGCAGGAGGATGCCCGCTTGGCCTGCGAGATCGCCGCCGCCGGCGGCCACCACATGCTGATGCTCGGCCCGCCGGGCACGGGCAAGACCATGCTGGCCCGCCGGTTCGCCGGGCTGCTGCCCCCGCTCACCGACGAGGATGCACTCACGCTCGCCACTGTTCGGTCGGTAGCCGGTCGCCTACCGGAGGGGCAGGCGCTGTCGCACAGTCCGCCGCTCGTTGCGCCGCACCCGTCCAGTTCTCTGGCGGCGCTGATCGGCGGCGGCAGCGGCATCGCCAAGCCCGGGTCGGTCTCGCTCGCCCACCGCGGGATCCTGTTCCTCGACGAGGCGCCCGAGCTGAGTCCCCGCCTCCTCGATGCGTTGCGCACCCCGCTGGAGGAGGGCGAGGTGCGGCTCTCCCGCACAGAAGGCACCGTCACCTACCCGGCCCGCTTCCAGCTCGTACTGGCCGGCAACCCGTGCCCGTGCGCGCCGGCGCACGATCGCGACTGCATCTGCCCGTCCGTGGTGAAGCGCCGCTATCTGAGCCGCCTGTCCGGTCCGCTGCTCGACCGGGTCGACCTGCACGCCCGCCTGTTCCCCGTCACCACCTTCGCCGTGCCCGACGACATCGAGAGCTCCGCCGTCGTCCGCAGCCGGGTACTGGCAGCCCGCGCGGCGGCCAGGGAGCGGTGGGCGGGGGAGGGCTGGCAGACCAACGCCGAGGTGCCGGGGCCCGCGCTGCGCTCCCGGTTCGCGCTGCCCGCGAAGATCGTGCGCCCCCTCGATGCGGGTCTGCGGTCCGGGCAGCTCAGTGCGCGCAGCGCCGATCGTGCGTTGCGGGTCGCGTGGACCCTCGCAGATCTTGCCGGCGATTCGTTCCCCGCCGTCGAACAGGTCGAGTCGGCGCTGTTCTTCCGGGAACGGAGAGCGGCATGAACCCCGCAGCCCGCCCTGCGATGTCCGGCCCGGCCCCCGATCCGGGCTGGGTGCCCGGCGCCGGCGCGGCGATCTCCGGCCTGGCATCCATTCCGGTTGCGACCCGGCAACCGACCGAGCCCACCACCACGACCGACGCGCAGGCCACCGCGCCGGCACGTGACCCGGATCCCGGGTCGATCAACAACGGCCGATCTGCCCTGTCGGGGTCGGACGGCGACGCCGCCCTGGTTCGCGCGGAGACCTGGCTCGATGCGCAGGATCGGTCCGCTCGCCCCGACCCGGGTGCTGTCCCGGAGAACACCGATGTGCCCGAGGAGATCCTCGTGGCCAGGGCGTACCTGTCCCGGGTCGCAGAGGCCCCGGCGCCGGCACTGGCACGGTTCACCGCGCTCGTCGGCGCGATCGAGGCAGCGGCCCGGGTGCGGGAGGGCAACGTGCCCGAGGAGGTCGCGGCCGAGACGGCAGGGCGACGCGCCACCGACCGCGCGGAAGCCGATCTCGAGGTGGCCCGCCGCTGCGGGGCCCGGTTGCTCGTGCCGGAGTCGCCGCAGTGGCCGGGGTGGCCGTTCGCGGCCTTCGAGGTGTGCGGGGCGCCCACGCTGGCCCCGCCGCTCGCCCTGTGGGTGCGTGGCCCTGGCGATCTGGCCGGACTCACCGCCCTGTCGGTCGCTGTCGTCGGGGCCCGCGCGGCCACCGGCTACGGCCTGCACGTCGCCGGGGAGCTCGGCGCCGGCCTCGCCGGCCACGAGGTCACCGTCGTGTCCGGCGCCGCCCTCGGCATCGACGGCGCGGCGCACCGCGGGGCGCTCGCCGGCGGTGGGCCGACCGTGGCCGTGTTGGCGTGCGGCATCGATCGCGCCTACCCGTCGGCCCACGAGGCGCTGCTCGTGCGGATCGCCGCCGACGGACTGGTGGTCAGCGAGTACCCGCCCGGTTCGGTCCCCGGTCGCCACCGGTTCCTGGTGCGCAACCGGCTGATCGCGGCGCTCGGCACGGCCACCGTCGTGGTCGAGGCCGGGCTGCGTAGCGGGGCCCACCGCACCGCGGCCGATGCGCTCGCCCTGGGCCGGCCCTTGATGGCGGTGCCGGGGCCGGTCACATCCGGCAGCTCCGCAGGCTGTCATCGGTTGATCCGCGAAGGTGCCGAGCTCGTCACCCGCACGGAAGAGGTGCTGGAGATCGCCGGACCGATGGGCCAGCACCTGCTCGACGTCGCGCCGACCGCCGTCCCACGGCCCACCGACGGCCTGGCGCCGGTGGCTGCGCTGCTGCACGACGCGCTCCCGGTACGCGGCGCGCGAGCGGCCCAGTGGCTCGCTGCGGAGGCCGGGGTTCCGCTGCCGGCCGCACGGGCCGCGCTCGTCGATCTCGAGCGCCGTGGCCTCGCCGTCGCCGACGCGGGCCGGTGGCGACGATGCTGAACCGATGTTGTGGGGCCCTCGTCCGGGCCGAGCACCCCGACGCGCGGGCGCGGTGCTTGACCCGGGCGGGCCCAACCCCGACCGTCGGGAGGTGGCCACCCAGCCGGCATCCGACGAGCTCGCGCCACCAGTGGCGGCGGCGCTCGAGAAGTTCGCCGAGCACCTGCAGTTCGAACGCGGCCGATCGGCCCACACCGTCCGGGCCTACCGCAGCGACCTGCGCGCGATGCTGGCCGGCCTGCCGGGGATCGCCGCGCTCGATCTCGCGCACCTGCGGCGCTGGCTCGCAGCGGGTCACGCGGCCGGGCTGTCCCGCACCACGATCGCCCGGCGGGCGGCCGCGGCACGCACGTTCACGGCCTGGGCGAAGCGCACTGAGCTCCTCGCCCTCGACCCCGGGGCGCGCCTGGGCTCGCCGCGTCCGCACGCGAACCTCCCCGCGGTCCTCGGCGAGCAGCAGACCTCCGACGTGCTCGCCGCCGCGACCACAGGCGCCGAGGAAGGCGAACCCGTCGCCGTGCGCGACCTGCTCGTGCTGGAACTGCTGTACGCCACCGGGGTGCGGGTGTCGGAGCTGTGCGGGCTCGATCTCGACGACGTCGACGCCGGACGGCGTGCCCTGCGGGTGCTGGGCAAGGGCAACCGCGAACGCACCGTCGTCTACGGGGTGCCGGCCGAGCAGGCCCTGTGTCGGTACCTGGAATCCGGGCGGCCGGCCCTCGTCACCCCGCATTCGGGGCAGGCGTTGTTCCTCGGGGCCCGCGGCGGGCGGCTCGATCCGCGCATCGCGCGCACGGTCGTGCACCAGGCCGTCACCGCCGTGCCCGGTGTGCCCGACATCGGTCCCCACGGCCTGCGGCACGCCGCGGCCACGCACATGTTGGAAGGAGGTGCAGACCTCCGTTACGTACAGGAGTTGCTCGGTCACGCTAAGCTATCAACCACTCAGCTCTACACGCACGTCACCGTCGAGCGGCTGAAGGTGGTTCATGAGCAGGCGCACCCTCGAGCTTGAGCTCCCGCGAGTCGAAGATCTGCAGCTCAGGGTGCATGTCGATGCCGTCTCGACCGAGCGTCGGCGACGCAGCCCGGGTCGCCGCTCCGAGGTCCAGACTCTGCAGCTGCCGCCACCACCACCTGCCGAACCGGCCGAACCGGCCGCTGAGGAATCGACACGCACGGCGACCGACGAACTCTGGACGGCGTACCGGGTTGCTCCGACACGCCCGACCCGAGATCGACTTCTGCTGCAGTACGCACCGCTCGTGCGCACCGTCGCGCACCGGGTGGCGGCCGGACTGCCGGCTTACGTCGAGGTGGCGGATCTGGCGCAGATCGGCTACTTCGGGCTGCTCGCCGCGATCGAGAGATTCGACCCGGAACGCGGCCTGCGGTTCGAGACCTACGCCGTGCAACGCATCCGTGGCGCCATCCTCGACGAGCTGCGCGCCCAGGACTGGGTGCCGCGCACCGTGCGCGGTCGTGTGCGCGACCGGGTCAGGGCAAGCGAGCTACTGCAGTCGCGCCTGCGCCGCGCCGCCACCGACGACGAGGTGGCGGCCGAGCTGGGGATCACGCTCGAGGACCTGCGCTCCCACCGGCAGCCGGTGCAGCTGGTGTCGGTAGAGGCGCTCGACGAGCAGGGCGGCAGCATCGCCGATCTCGTCGAGGCCGAGGAAGCCGATCCGGGTGAGCTGCTGGACGCCCGGGAGACGGTCGCGATGCTGCGGTCGGCGGTGCTGCTGCTGGAGGAGCGCGACCGCACGGTGATCCGGCTGTACTACGCGGAGAACCGCACCCTGGCCGACATCGGGCGAGCGCTGGGGCTGACCGAGTCGCGGGTCTGTCAGCTGCACTCCCGGGCTGTGCTGCGGTTGCGCGGGAAGTTCGACGAGCAAGCAGGTTGATCGGCCCTCATTCGGGCCGAGGTGGCCACTGCTGCGGCACCGGCAACAGCCGGACGTGGGGTGGCCGCAGCAGCACCAGCGGATCCACGTAGACCAGCCGATCACGGCGCGCGCCCCAGTGCAGGCATGTGCCAGGGCAGGAGCCGTGCCCCGGTTCCAGCAGGCCCACGACCTGACCGGCTGCCACCTGCTGGCCGGCCGTGACGACGGGTGTGACGGGTTCGTAGGTGGTGCGCAGCCCCGTGTCGTGCTGCACCGACACCGATCCGCGCCCGGCGACCGGTCCCGCGAAGATCACGATCCCGCCGCGCGCGGCCAGCACGGCCTGACCGGGCGTGCCGGCGAGATCTGCGCCGCGATGGCCCGGCCCGTAGGGCTGGTCCGGCCCGCGGAACGGGGTCAGCACCGCCGGTGCCGGGAGAAGAGGCCAGGAGTACCCGGCGCCCGGCGCGGGCACGCCGGCGCCGGCTGGAGCCGGCGGGATCGGCGGGGGAGCACCGGCACCAGGTGCCGGCGGCTCAGGGCCGGGTGTCCCGGTGTCGGGTGGTGGATCGGGGCTGGGTGGATCGGGGCTGGGTGCACCGATGTCGGGAACGCCGGATGCGAGCAGCGCCTGCTGCGGTAGCTCGGCCACCGGGGTGGCGCCGGCGCCTCCCAGAGCTGCGGCCACCGCCATCGCGACCGCGATGGCGACGAGATGCACCGCCACCGGTCGGGACGTGCGGCGATACGGTGTCGCCGGCACCGCCACCGCCTGTTCCCGCCCTGCTCGGTCCATGTCCCCACGCTGGCACGGACCAGGCCGGATCGACCCCCCGACTGTCGTTCTGTGGATGGCCGGGCCCCGATGTGGACAACTGCAGGCCTCGCGGCGGACCGTCGGTACCCCCGGCGTACACTTGATTTGCGCCTCAGCACGCCTGAGGTGACTTCGCGCGCTCGCGTGGCCCCGCTCGATCGGGGTGCGGTGGACGGGCGGTCCCGTGCAGTTTCGCGGGTCCGGACACCGGCACGAGCGCCAGGGCGTTGCCGCCACCCGGAGGCATCGCGACCAACCGCAAGCGTGCCCGTCGAGCGGACACGCCTGAACGAGAGGTGAACGTGGCAGTGGCCGTCGTCACCATGAAGCAGTTGCTGGATTCGGGGGTCCACTTCGGGCACCAGACCCGGCGCTGGAACCCCAAGATGAAGCGCTACATCCTCACCGAGCGCAACGGCATCTACATCATCGACCTGCAGCAGACGCTGTCGTACATCGATCGCGCGTACGAGTTCGTGCGCGAGACCGTCGCCCACGGCGGCACGATCATGTTCGTCGGCACCAAGAAGCAGGCGCAGGAGGCCATCGCCGACGAGGCAGGCCGCGTCAACATGCCGTACGTGAACCAGCGCTGGCTGGGCGGCATGCTCACGAACTTCCAGACCGTGCACAAGCGTCTGCTGCGCCTCAAGGAGCTCGAGGCGATGGAGCAGTCGGGCGGGTTCGAGGGTCGCACCAAGAAGGAAATTCTCATGCTCACGCGTGAGAAGGACAAGCTGGCCAAGACCCTCGGCGGCATCCGCGACATGTCGAAGGTTCCGAGCGCGGTGTGGATCGTCGACACCAAGAAGGAGCACATCGCTGTCGGCGAGGCCCGCAAGCTGGGCATCCCGGTCGTGTCGATCCTCGACACGAACTGCGATCCCGACGAGGTCGATTTCCCGATCCCGGGCAACGACGACGCGATCCGTTCGGCCGCGCTGCTCACCAAGGTGATCGCGCGTGCCGCGGCAGACGGCCTCATGGCCCGTGCCCAGCGGGCTCGTGGCACCGACGCCGACAAGGGCGAGGGCGGCGTCGCCGACGAGCCGCTTCCCGAGTGGGAGAACGAGCTGCTGCAGCAGAGCGCAGGCTCCGACGGCGCGAGCCTGACCGACGCCGCTCCGGCCGAGGCTGCGGTCGCAGCCGCTCCGGCGAGCACGACGAACGGCGCGGCGCAGCCCGCCAGCTGAGCTGCCGCAGGGCCGGGTCCGATCGGGCCCGGCCCTGCGCCCTCCGCTCCTGATCAGCTCCGATCAGCCGACCCCATGCACCGCCCCACAGAACGGACGAAAGGCAGATGGCGAACTACACCGCCGCCGACGTGAAGAAGCTCCGGGACCTGACCGGTTCCGGGATGATGGACTGCAAGAAGGCGCTCGAGGAGTCGGACGGCGAGTTCGACAAGGCTGTCGAGCTCCTGCGCATCAAGGGTGCCAAGGACGTCGGCAAGCGCGCCGGCCGCGAGACCGCCAACGGGCTGGTCGCTGCCGAGGGTGGCGCGATGATCCAGCTCAACTCCGAGACCGACTTCGTCGCCAAGAGCGCCGATTTCCAGAAGCTCGCGGCCGACATCCTGGCCGTCGCGGCGGAGAAGACCCCGAAGGACCTCGAGGCGCTGAAGGCCGAGTCGCTGGGCTCCGCCACCGTCGCCGACGCCGTGCAGGAGCTCTCCGCCCGCATCGGTGAGAAGCTCGAGCTCAAGAACTACGTGCACGTCGACGGCCCGGTTGCGCTCTACCTGCACCGCCGCGACCCCGACCTGCCGCCCGGCATCGGCGCGCTGGTCGCGTACGAGGGCGGCGGAGACGCCGCCGCGGCCGACGAGACCGCCAAGTCGGTCGCGATGCACATCGCTGCCGCCCGTCCGCAGTTCACCACCCGCGAGCAGGTGCCCGCGGATCTGCTGGAGAACGAGCGCCGCATCGCCGAGGCCACCGCCCGCGAGGAGGGCAAGCCGGAGCAGGTGCTGCAGCGCGTCGTCGAGGGCCGCATCAACGGCTTCTACAAGGACGTCGTGCTGCTCGAGCAGGCCTCGGTGCACGACGCCAAGAAGACGGTCAAGAAGCTGCTGGACGAGGCCGGTGTCGAGGTCAAGGACTTCGCGCGCTTCGAGGTCGGCCAGGCCTGATCAGGGCCTGCGCAGGCACTGCTGCCCGTCTCCCCGTCGAGAGGAACCCGCTCCGATGACTCTGACCGACCCACGGATCGGCCCCAACGGCACCCGAACCGGCTTCAACCGCGTGCTGCTCAAGCTCGGCGGCGAGATGTTCGGTGGCGGTTCGGTCGGGGTGGATCCGTGGGTGGTCGAGACGGTCGCCCGCCAGATCGCCGAGGTCGTGCGGACCGGCGCCCAGGTGGCCGTCGTCATCGGTGGCGGCAACTTCTTCCGTGGTTCGGAGCTGCAGGAGCGGGGGATGGACCGGGCGCGCGCCGACTACATCGGCATGCTCGGCACCGTGATGAACTGCCTCGCGCTGCAGGACTTCCTCGAGCGTGAGCACCACATCGAGACGCGCGTGCAGACGGCGATCACGATGGGGCAGGTCGCCGAGGCCTACATCCCGCGGCGGGCGATCCGGCACCTGGAGAAGGGCCGGGTCGTGATCTTCGGCGCCGGCGTGGGGATGCCCTACTTCTCCACCGACACCGCCGGTGCGCAGCGCGCGCTGGAGATCGGTGCCGAGGCGTTGCTGCTGGCGAAGAGCGTCGACGGGGTCTTCACCGCCGACCCGAAGATCGATTCGTCGGCGGAGCTGTACAGCGAGATCACCCATCGCGAGGTGCTGGAGCGCGGGCTCAAGGTCGCCGATGCCACGGCGTTCAGCCTCTGCATGGACAACAAGATGCCGATCATCGTGTTCAATCTGCTCACCGAGGGCAACATCGCCCGTGCCGTCCGCGGCGAGCGGATCGGCACCCTGGTCGCCACGCCGGCGCGGCCGCAGGACACCGAAAGGGACGAGCCATGATCGACGAGGCGCTCTTCGACGCCGAGGAGAAGATGGAGAAGGCCGTCACGGTGGCCAAGGAGGACCTCGCCGGTGTCCGTACCGGACGGGCGACGCCGAACATGTTCTCCCGCGTGGCTGTCGAGTACTACGGCGCGATGACCCCGATCAACCAGCTCGCCTCGATCAACGTGCCCGAGGCCCGCATGGTCGTCATCAAGCCCTACGACGCCGGCTCGCTGAAGGCGATCGAGAAGTCGATCCGCGAGTCCGATCTGGGCCTCAACCCGTCCAACGACGGCCAGATCATCCGCTGCGTGATCCCGCAGCTGTCGGAGGAGCGCCGCCGGGAGATGGTGAAGGTCGCCCGTGGCAAGGGCGAGGACGCCCGTGTGGTGATCCGTGGCGTGCGCCGCAAGACGATGGACGAGCTGCACCGCATCGTCCGCGAGGGCGAGGCCGGTGAGGACCAGGTCTCGCGCGCCGAGAAGGAGCTGCAGGCCGCCACCGACAAGTACGTCCACCAGATCGACGATCTGGTGAAGCACAAGGAAGCCGAACTCCTCGAAGTCTGAGTCCGGTGTCCAGTATCCCCGCATCGGGTGCCGCATCAGGGGCCGTGTCCGAGCCGCCCCGGCGGTCGCGCGCCGGTCGTGACCTCGTCGCCGCGATCACGGTGGGCCTGCTGCTGGGTGCGGTGATCCTCACGTCGTTGCTGATCCAGCGGCACTTCTTCATCGGGGTGCTCGCCGTCGCGGCCGCTGTCGGCACCTGGGAGCTCGCCGGCGCGCTGCGCCGTGGTGCGGGCATCGCGGTCCCCCTGCCGGTCCTGTTGGTGGGCGGGCAGGCGATGGTGTGGCTCGCCTGGCCGTTCGGGCTCACCGCGATGGCCGTGGCGTTCGGCGGCACCGCGCTGGCCGTGCTGCTGTGGCGCATGCGCAGCGGCGCCGAGCACTACCTGCGCGATGTCAGCGCGGGCGTGTTCACCGCCGCCTACGTGCCGCTGTTCTGCGCCTTCGCCACCCTCATGACCGTCGCGCCCGACGGCACCGGCCGCATCCTCACGTTCATGATCTGCGTGGTGGCCTCCGACGTCGGCGGCTACACAGCCGGTGTGCTTG
>Ga0307513_10012951_pt1 | contig 10255 bp, 10 predicted proteins | sample 15_EM_MG_FD_202174 | JGI IMG/M metagenome (GOLD analysis project Ga0307513, IMG submission 202174) | Populus trichocarpa ectomycorrhiza microbial communities from riparian zone in the Pacific Northwest, United States - 15_EM | ecosystem: Host-associated > Plants > Roots > Unclassified | place...
AGCGCCGCAGCGCTCGTCGCCGTTCCGGCGCACGCCGGTGACGTGTCGTGGTCGGTCGGCATCAACCTGCCGCTGCCCCACCTGGTGCTGCCCGCGCCGCCGGTGTTCGTCGCGGCGGCACCGGTGCCGGTCTACGCCCCCGAACCGGTGGTCTACCAGCGCGAGCCGGCCTACGCGCCCGCACCCGTCTATTACCAGCGTCAGCCGGTCTACGTGCGGCCCGTGCCGGTCGCGTACCCGCGCTACTACTACCAGCAGCCGGCCTGGCAGCACCATCACCGCGACCATGACCGCTGGGACGGCCGGGGCTGGCGCCGCGATTGATTCGGCGCCTGTCGGTGCCCGCCTACGCGGGCACGGCCGTCGATCCGATGGTGGAACAAATTCATCGCCCGAGAATCGATAAGACGAGCGCGCCATCCGTGCGCGTCGTCGTTCATTGCTGAAGGAGTTTGATCATGTCCCTGCGCCCTGTCTCCACTCTGCTGGGCGTCATCGCGCTGGCCGCGCTCTCGGCTTGCGCGGTTCGCCAAGAGCGCGTCGTCTATCAACAACCCGTGCCGGTGGTTCGCCCGGCGCCGGTGTACGCCGAGTACGGCCGCGTCGAGAACATCGGCTACGTCCAGATTTCGCAACGGCCCAGCGGCGCGGGCGCGGTGCTGGGCGCAGTGATCGGCGGCGTGGTTGGCAATCGGTTCGGCGGCGGCAGCGGCAGGGCGCTGGCCACCGGCGTCGGTGTGGTCGGCGGCGCAATTGCCGGCAATGCGATCGAAGGGCGCCAGCGCCGCGATGACGAGCTCTATCGCGTGCAGGTGCGCTTCGACAACGGCAGCGTGCGTGACTACGACTTCCAGCGCATCGACGATCTGCGCATCGGCGATCGCGTGAAATTCGAAGGCGGCCAGCTGCACCGCGTCTGACGCCCGGCCGTTCGAGCTCAGCGCTCGCTCTGGCGGAGGTGTTCGATTTCGCGCGCGAGCATGCCGCGGCGCACGCCTTCGCCCTGCAATGCGACGAAGGTCACGATGCCGTGGATCGCCAGCCCCAGACCCCAGCCGAAGAGCGGGAAGTGCGCCCAGCGCGGTTCGCCGGTCACGCTGTTCATCGCGTAGAGCCCGACGTTCACGACGACGAACACGAACGCGTGGATCAGAAACCCGAGCTTGCGGCGCACGCGGCGTTCGGCACGGGATTCGAGGCTGTTGTTTTCTTCAATGCGGTGGCGGCTCATCATCGGCTCCTTCGTGAGAGGCCACCGACGCGGCAGCCATGGACGAATCCTGAGCTCGATCGCGCTGCGGTTGAACCGCGCTGCGACCAAATGCGGATCGCCGCCGTGAAGCGCCGGCACGGCGGCGCCGGATACCTGCTTGTCCGCTCACATCGCCTTGAAGAGCGGCGCGTAGAGCCGGCTCGCCACCAGCTTGTCCTTGCTGCCGCGCAGCGTCAGGTGCACCTTGCCGGATTCATCGCGCACCGCGGTGGCGATCGCGTCGGCACGCACGACGGTGCCGCGGTGGACCTGCCAGAAGCGCTGCGCATCGAGCTGCGGCAGCAGTTCGCGCAACGCGGTGCGGATCAGGTACTCGCGCTCCGCGGTGATGACGCGCACGTACTTGTCGGCGGCCTCGAAGTACAGCACGTCGGCCACCGGCACCATGTGGATCGCGGCGCCGACGCTGGCCTGGATCACCGTCAGCAGCGGCAGCGCTGCTGCCGACGCCGCGAGGCCGCCGGGCGCACCGAGCAGGCTGCGCAGCTGCGACAACGTCGCCTCGATCGCCGCCGGCGCACCGGCGGTCGCCGGCTCGCGGCGCGCCTTCAGCGCCGCCTGCGCCCGCGCGCAGGTCTGCGCCAGCCGCTCGGGCTGCACCGGCTTGAGCACATAGTCCACTGCCGCGTGCTCGAAGGCCTGCAGCGCGTACTGGTCGTAGGCGGTCACGAACACGATCAGCGGCAAGGGCGTGCCGGTCTCGATCGGCCAGTCTTCGGCCAGCGCCTGCGCCGCCTCCAGCCCCGTCATGCCGGGCATGCGGATGTCGAGAAACACCAGGTCGGGCCGCAGCGCCAGGGCCTGCTCGACCGCCGCCGCGCCGTGGCCGACGTTCGCGACGATGCGCAACTCGGGCCACGCGCGTGCGAGTTCGGCTTGCAGGTTGGCCGCGAGCAGCGGTTCGTCTTCGGCGATCAGGGCGGTGGCGTTCATCGTTAGAGGTGAGAGGCGTGACCCCGGCTTGCCGGGGTGCGTCCTCTCTATCGAAGGGTTAGACCTCAGTACCAGTTAAGGCGGCCTATAAGTTGAGAGAACTGCTCGGCGACCTGCTTGAATCGATTTGTGTCTCCTCCAAACAGGCCGGCCTTCAACGGCGCCCATTCGGCTTTCTGTGCATCCGCCTCTTTCAGCACGCGCTCAAGCGGCGAGTTGTCTCGCCCTCGCTTCCATCCGAATCGGCCGATTGGTCCCCACGCATCTTGACCATTCACCAAGCGAGCGTCTGCGGCACAGAGTGCAAAGTAGACCTCAAATGTGTCGAACGCAGCTTCATAGTTCTTACCTAGAAAAAGGGTGTCATCCAACTTCGGCTGAAGAACCTTCAGTAGATAGTCACTCAATGGTGTGTAGTTGCGTTCGTGACCTGGAATCTGCTTCAACACGTTCGTTCTGTTCAGTTCCAGCACGGCCGTCGACGCCGCCTCAACAAAGGTATCGGAGGTTCGCTGATAGTCTGAGCTTGGCAACGAAGTTCCAAAGACCGCTGCCAGTGAGTCGAAGCGCCGAGCATCCACCGCAGCAATACCGCTGCAGTACAGCTCAAGTAAGAGCGGATACCAGCGAAGCGCCAACCAGACCGTGAGCCCGCCAGTCGACTCTAGGCGATCACTAGAGCGCGCTATGCTCTTTTGAAGGGTGGCCAGATGGGACGAGCGACCCCATTGAGCGACACATGCCAGGAGAAGAGCGAGATCCTGTGTCGCCTCCTCGTACCGCTCCAAGCGCGCTACAAACTCCGCGAGGGTGAACTGTCCCGAAGGTGCAAACGCGTCTTCAGTCGTAACGGATAGAAAGCGCCTGACCTCCGAACTGAGGACATCGTGAAGTTCGATTGCGCCGGATTCGCTCGCGAGGAGGGTCTTGACGCGCTTGACCTTCGAATCGGTACTGTCGAATTCGACTGTAGGGTCAGCGAAGGGCACTGAGACAAGGCGGTCGATGTCTTTGGTCTCGCTTTCCTCGAGCTCACTGAGCCCCGGTGCAAGAAGGACCATGTCGCCGTCGCCATCGATATGCCCATAGTGGGGAGTTTGATGGGAGTTCTTGTCGCTGGCGACCTTGGCATACACGTAGGACATTACGGCACTCGCGGTCAGTATCCCGTCGGACGTCGCCGCCTTGCCCTGGAGCGCTTCGATCAGATGGCCAGTAAATACCGAGTGATTCGGTACGGGGCCACCCGAATCCGACACAACTTCATCTGCCTTTCCGGCGGTTAGAACTTGCCGGGATGTGCGGAGCATCATGTCCTTCAAGAATCGGGTCGTTCCCGGGCCTGCTGTTCGGACAAGCGCTAGACCACCGTAGCACGCGTCCATGATGAACAGGACATGCTTTGCGCGGATAAGGTCAGCGTTGCGGGTCAATTCATCCCATCGAATGAATGTTGAAAAGTCTTCCATGTCCGCGTCGTGCGGAACGAGGTAGCCGACTTCTCCGCGGCTTCCAGTGCGCGTGTGGCCGTGCCCAGCAAAGAAGACTATTAACCGATCGTCGAGGCCAACGTCGTCGTTTGCGAATCGAATGAAGGCCTTGTTTATCGCTTGCCTCGTCGCGGCCGAGTCGGTCAGCAGCGTGACATAGGACTCTGGAAAATTGAAGTCGACAACGAGGAGGTCTCTAATAGCCACTGCGTCGCTGACAGCGTAAGACAAGGGTGAAGCTGTCTTGTACTTGTCGATGCCGATGACAAGTGCTCGACTGGCGCCGTAATGTGTCTTGAAGAGGAATCGCAGATCGCGCATTGTGGATTCTGAGGTCTAAGGTGTGTTCAGGAAGGTGGCGCAGCCGCGAGGGGCAATCGAATCGTCGCGAGCGTGCCACCGTCGGCATCGCCGGCGTGCTGCAGCGTCAGCGACGCGCGCTCACCGTACAGCCTGGCGAGCCGCTCGCGCACCTGCACGAGGCCGAAGCGGGTGCTGTCGCTGTCGTGGGCCTCGGACAGGCCGGCGCCGGTGTCGCGCACCTGCAGCACCAGCTCGTCGCCTTGCCGGGCGGCGCTCACGCGGATGCAACCGCCCGCCACGTTCGGCTCCAGCCCGTGCTTGATGCAGTTCTCGACCAGCGGCTGCAGCAACAGCGCCGGCACCGGCGCGGCGCCGAGATCGGCCGGCAGCTCGAACTGCGTCTGCAGCCGTTCGCCCATGCGCACCTTCATCAGCGCGAGGTAGTCGGCGAGCCGCGCGAACTCGGCCGACAGCGGGTGCTGCGACACGCGCGACGCGTTCAGCGTGGCGCGCAGAAAGGCGATCAGCTGGTCCAGCATCAGCTGCGCGCGCGGGGGGTCGATGCCGATCAGCACCCGCAGGTTCGCCAGCGTGTTGAACAGCATGTGCGGTTCGAGCTGCGATTCGAGCAGCTTGAGCTGGTGCTCGGCGGCCTGGCGCTGGGCGGTCTGGATCGCCGCCTCTTTCCCGGCGATGGTCTCGCGCGAGTAGAAGTAGTAGGTGATCACCAGGCCCGGCACCAGCGAGCCGATCAGCAGCGCGAGGGCCTGGCGCCAGCTGCCGCGGTAGAAGCCCGGCGACGCGATGCCGGTGATCCAGCGCGCCAGCTCGTTGCCGACGCTGAAACCGATGATCGTGCCGATGACGACCGCGACCAGCATCAGCGGCCAGCCCGGCCACTGGCTCTGTGCCTCGGTCGTGTCGGGTGCGGCGTTCCGGTGCTGCCAGCGGGCGAGTGGGATGCGGCCCAGGTCGATGGCCAGCCAGCAGCAGGTGCCGATGCAGACCGAGTGCACCAGGTTGATCCAGAACGAACCATGTCCGACGCCGGTGATCAGCGCCGCGATCACGACGCAGGAGATCAGCGTGCGCAGGCCGCGGACCGCGAAGCGCGCGCGACGGTCGGCCACGGTGGCCGGGGTGGGCAGATCGAGGACGTGGGGCATGGAGACCGATTCTGGCTCAGGCGGCGCTCAGGCCGGGGCGGCGGGTCGCGAGGCGCCGCAGCGACAGCGCACGCGCCAGGAACAGCCCGCTGAAGCCGCCGTACGCGAGGCTGCACAGCCCGGCGAAGCCGGCGTCGACGGCGAGCGCCGGGTGCATCGCCAGGCTCGCGCCGGCGACGTACTTGACGCAGAACAGCCCGACGATCAGCACCAGCGGCAGCCAGCTGCCCGGCACGTGCAAGGTGCCGGCCTGCGCCGACCAGCGCGCGCCGCGCACCGCGACGAACTGGCGCGCGAACACCAGCGCCGCGCCGACGCCGGCGCCCCAGCCGCCGAGCGCGATCGGAAAGTGGCCGAACGCGCTCAGCACGCCACTCAGCGAGAGCCCGATCAGCACCAGCGGCAGCACGGTGACGCGCGCCAGCGTCATCTCGCGGTCGCGGGTCTGCCACAGACCGAGCCCGATCAACGCGGTCAGCAGGCCCCAGACCCAGCCGGGGGTGTGTTGGAGGATGGCGAGGAACATGGTGGACTCCTTGATGATTGAGGCGAGGCGCACGGTGCGCCGATGGGTGCACTGTGCGGATCGGCGCCGCCGGTCGCCACGCCGCTGCGACGAAACGTCGCCGCCCGGCGCGAAGCGGCGCGTGGCGGCCGTGAAGCGCTGCTGCAAAATGCCCGCATGAACCCATTGCTCAGGCACGCCGCGGTGCTGCTGCTGACGGCTTGGGGGCCGACCTTCGCGCAAGGCCCGGCACCCGAGAGCGAGGCGCTGGCCGCGCGCTTCCCGGAGCCGGCGGTCAGCTACCGCACGCCGGCGTTTGAGCCCGGCCACGACGGCGTCACCAGCAATGCCGAGCTGCGCACGCTGGTCCATGCGATCGCGGCGGACGCGGCGAATATCAGCGCCGTGAAGCTGGTCCAGGTCGGCAGCTCGCAGACCGGCGTGCCGCTGGAGGCGCTGCATTTCAGCCGGCCGGCGGCGGGTGCCGCCCATCCGGCCGTGCTGCTGATCGGCCAGCAGCACGGCGACGAGCCGGCCGGCAGCGAGGCGCTGCTGGTGATCGCTCAGGAGCTGGCGCACGGCGGCCTGGCCGGGCTGCTCGACCGCATCGACGTCGTGATCCTGCCGCGCGCCAACCCCGATGGCGCGGCCGCGAACAAGCGCGGCACGGCCAGCGGCATCGACGTGAACCGCGACCACCTGCTGCTGCGCACGCCCGAAGCGCAGGCGCAGGCGCAGCTGGTGCGCGACTTCAAGCCCGTGGTCGTGGTCGATGCGCACGAGTTCGCGGCGCTCGCGCGCTATGTCGAGAAGTTCGGTGCGGCGCAGCGCTTCGACGCGCTGATCCAGTACGCGATGGTCGCGAACCTGCCGCCGCTGGTGACGCGCGCGTCCGAAGAATGGTTTCGTCAACCGCTGCTGCAGGCGCTGAAGGCCCAGGGGCTGAGCAGCGAGTGGTACTACACCAGCTCGACCGATCCCGCCGACAAGAAGATCTCGATGGGCGGCGTGCAGGCCGACACCGGGCGCAACGTCAACGGGCTGCGCAACGCGATCAGCTTCCTGATCGAGACGCGCGGCGCCGACCTTGGCCGCGCGCACCTGCTGCGCCGCGTGCACACGCATGTGAGCGCGATCACCAGCATCCTGAAGAGCGCCGCCGCGCGTGCCGACGACCTGCAGAAGCTGCGTCGCTTCGTCGATGCCGAGGTCGCGGCCCAGGCCTGCCGCGGCGACATGGTCGTCGAGGCCGCTGCGACGCCGAGCGAGTACCCCCTCGCGATGCTGGACCCGCTCACCGGCGCCGACAAGACCGTCCACGTGGCTTGGGATTCGGCGCTCGCGCTGACGCCGGTGCTGAAGCGCACCCGCCCGTGCGGCTACTGGCTGGACGCCGACCAGACCGACGCGGTGCTGCGGCTGCGCGCGCTGGGCGTGCAGGTGCAGCGGGTCGACGAGGCCGGCGAGCTGCGCGGCGAGGCCTACACCGAGACCGCGCGCGAGTTCGGGGCGCGCGCCGATGCGCGCGGCAACATCGCCGACGCCGGCGGCGTGCTGCGCGTCAAGGTCGCGCTCGCACCGGCCTTGATCGACGCGGTGGCGGGCAGCTACTACGTCGGCCTCGACCAGCCACTCGCCAACCTGGTGGTCGCCGCGCTCGAGCCCGACACACAGAACAGCTTCGTCACCAACCGCATCGTCGACGGCGTGAGCGCCGGCGCACGCGTACTGAAGCGACCCGAGCTCAAGATGAGCGCGATGCCGTGACGCCGCTGTAAGAACATCGGCACCGGCAGCGACCGACCGCAAAGGCCATCATCATGAACACCACCACGCCACCTCCACCGCCGCCGCGGCGCTTCTATCGCCACCGGCTGCCGGTGCGCGTGATGCACTGGATCAACGTCGTCTGCCTGACGATTCTGCTGATGAGCGGGCTGTCGATCTTCAACGCCCACCCGGCGCTTTATTGGGGCCAGGGTTCGAACTTCGACAAGCCCTGGGTCGCGATCACCGCGCAGCAGGGACCGAACGGCCCGGTCGGCGTGACGCGCATCGCCGGCCGCCAGTTCACGACCGACGGTGTGCTCGGCCATTCGCGCGTCGGCGACGCGGCCACACCGAGCGTGCGCGCGTTCCCGTCCTGGGCGACGATTCCCGGCCCGCAGTCGCTGGCGACGGGGCGGCACTGGCACTTCTTCTTCGCCTGGCTGTTCGTGATCAACGGCATCGCCTACGTGTTGTACGCGCTGTTCAGCGGCCACCTGAACCGCGACCTGCTGCCCACGCGCACCGAGCTGCGCCGGATCGGCCGCTCGATCAAGGACCACCTGCTGTTCCGCCACCCGACCGGCGAGGCGGCCAAGCGCTACAACGTGCTGCAGAGCCTCACCTATCTGGTCGTGATCTTCGGGCTGCTGCCGCTGGTGGTCGTCGCCGGCCTGGCGATGTCGCCGCGGCTCGATGCGGTGTTTCCGGGCTGGGTCGAGTTGCTCGGCGGTCGGCAATCGGCACGCACACTGCATTTCCTCGCGGCGACCGGGCTGCTGCTGTTCGTGCTGGTGCATCTGTTCGAGGTGCTGATCAGCGGCGCGTGGAACCAGATCCGCTCGATGATCACCGGCTACTACCACGTTCCCACCGACAAGGAGCCGAGCGCATGAGCCGCCGGGCCGTTCCCAAGGCGAATACCGTAATGCGAAGCATGGAGGTTGCCTGATGAACCCCGTCAAGACACGCGCCATCAAGAGCGGCCATCCGCGCCGCGCACCCAACCGCCGCACCGCGCTGCGCGCGGCGCTCGCGTCGGTCGGCACGCTCTCGCTCGCCGGCTGCGACAAACTTTCCGGCCAGCAGGGGTTCGTCGACGTGTTGAAGAGCGTGCAGCACCTGAGCCACTCAGCGCACCGGCTCGTCGCCGGCCGCCAGGCGATGGCGCAGGAGTTCACGCAGGCCGACGTCGCCGCGCACTTCAAGGCCAACGGCACGCTGGTGCCGGCCGATGCCGACTACCACGCGTTGATGCGCGGCGGCTTCAAGGACTGGAAGCTCGAGGTTGCCGGGCTGGTCGAGAAGCCGATGGCCTTCTCGCTCGCCGAGCTGCGGGCGATGCCGTCGCGCACCCAGATCACACGCCACGACTGCGTCGAGGGCTGGAGCACGATCGGCAAGTGGAAGGGCGTGCAGCTCAGCCGTGTGCTCGAGCAGGTGAAGCCGCTGCCGAGCGCGAAATACGTGGTGTTTCGCTGCGCCGACTCGATGGACGGCCCATCGCTCGACGGCCGCGATTCGCGGTATTACGAAAGCGTCGATCTCGACGACGCCTACCACGTGCAGACGGTGCTCGCCTATGAACTCAACGACCAGCCCTTGCCGGTCAACAACGGCGCGCCGCTGCGCGTGCGCATCGAGCGCCAGCTTGGCTACAAGCACGCCAAGTACCTGATGAAGATCGAGCTGGTCGAGAGCTTCGCGGGCATACGCGACGGCCAGGGCGGCTACTGGGAAGACAACGGCTACGAGTGGTACGCGGGGATCTGAATCCCTGTCATCAAACTGCCATGAAGCGCGGCTAGGGTCACCCGCATCACGCACCCGCGTGGCAGGAGACCTCTTTGACCGCGAATGACCACGAACTGATCCGCCGCATCCACGCCGACCTGGCCGACAGCTACGACGAGGAGCTCGAACTCGAGCTCGACGACCGCCACGTCGACGACATCGCCGGCCGCACGGCCGGTGACTCGGCCTTGCCCGACGACGACTACAAGGAAGCGCGGCGCCGCTACTTCCGCGAGCTGTTCCGCCTGCAGGGCGAGCTCGTGAAGCTGCAGGACTGGGTCGTGGCCAAACGCCACAAGGTCGTGATCCTGTTCGAGGGCCGCGACGCGGCCGGCAAGGGCGGTGTGATCAAGCGCATCACGCAACGCCTGAACCCGCGCGTGTGCCGCGTCGCCGCGCTGCCGGCGCCGAACGACCGCGAGCGTACGCAGTGGTACTTCCAGCGCTACGTGTCGCACCTGCCGGCGGCCGGCGAGATGGTGCTGTTCGATCGAAGCTGGTACAACCGCGCCGGCGTCGAGCGGGTGATGGGCTTCTGCGACGACGAGCAGTACGAGGAGTTCTTCCGCACCGTGCCGGAGTTCGAGAAGATGCTGGTGCGATCCGGCATCCAGGTCATCAAGTACTGGTTCTCGATCTCCGACGAAGAACAGCACCTGCGCTTTCTCGGCCGCATCCACGACCCGCTGAAGCAGTGGAAGCTGAGCCCGATGGATCTCGAATCGCGCCGCCGCTGGGAGGAGTACACGAAGGCCAAGGAGATCATGCTGGAGCGCACCCACATTCCCGAGGCGCCGTGGTGGGTGGTGCAGGCGGTCGACAAGAAGAAGGCGCGGCTGAACTGCATCCACCACCTGCTGAGCCAGATGCCTTACGAGGAGACCGAGCACACGCCGATCGTGCTGCCCGAGCGCGTGCGGCATGAAGACTACGTGCGCCAGCCGGTGCCCAACGACATCGTCGTGCCGGAGGTGTACTGAGATGAACACCGCTGCCACCCACACCGTGCTGCCGGGTCACGCGC
>Ga0307513_10012952_pt1 | contig 10255 bp, 8 predicted proteins | sample 15_EM_MG_FD_202174 | JGI IMG/M metagenome (GOLD analysis project Ga0307513, IMG submission 202174) | Populus trichocarpa ectomycorrhiza microbial communities from riparian zone in the Pacific Northwest, United States - 15_EM | ecosystem: Host-associated > Plants > Roots > Unclassified | place...
TTGCATACTCGGAGACATGGCTCGGGTCTCGCCCATCTGGGGCGGTGAACCTGCCTGTATGGGCGTTGAAGCGCGCCGAATAGGACCCCGGACCCGCCGAGAGGGGTCCATGGGCGAGCGAGGGATCCAGGTAGGCGAGTTCGGGGTCGATGCCCTGCTCGAGTGCTGCTTGTCCCATGGGAGTCATAGTCGCCGTTGTAGTTGAGGAGGGTGAGGCTTGCGTGGTGGCTGAAGAGGGGTCCGAGGGAGGTTGAGAGGTGGACGCGATCGCGTTAGGGTCTTGGAAGGGATTCGTCCAGGTGGTTTCACCAGTACTTGTATTGAAAAAGTACCAAGCGTTGTGTGGTTGTGAGTAGGCCGTCTGCCATTCGCCTGGTACTGGTTCTGTTTGGGATTCTGTCGCCGCGGGTGACTTGGAGTCACCATCCTTTTCATCTCTGTCTTCTTCTGTACTTTTTTCCTCGTCCTCGTCTTCGTCGTCGTTGTCCTCGTTCCTCTCGGGTTCTTCCACGGCCGGCTCATTGGATTCTCCCTCTTCTGCTGACGGCTGGGACTGTTCTCGCTCGTCGTCTCCGCTTTCATCTGAGTGTTGTGGTATGGGCGACTTGTGTTCGACTGCCATGGACACGGACGAAGTCAAGATGGTTCAGCGAGCTCGTGGCCAAAACAGCCAAAACATTTCCCAACTTGAGCTCCTTCTGCCACAGGCAGAATTTCTGATAATTTTCTAGATAATCGCCAGCCTCAATAGATGTCTCACTCGCAGCTGAGCCCTTCAGTCCCGCTGCGATCTGCTCTCCGCCACTCGCGTCCGCCGTCGCCGTCGGATCCTCCAGCCTCGGCCCATCCCCACGTAGCCAGCCTCCCTCTACCAGTCCACGCGTCGTCGAGCAGCGGCGGCACGGGCAAGCTACCCCGAACCCACACAGGCGGATCGACGTTTTCCCCGCCTCTCGGCTATACTCCTAAGGTTTCCTTCAACACATTCGAGAACCCAAACGACGACGCTCTCTTCTCTTACACTTTACAAGTAAGCAGCAAGTACTGTCCTGCCTTCCTCACCGCTAATTACGCCTACCTTCGCGTCGTCCAGGTGAAATCCGACGGCTACAAGCGCACACGACGCACCCGCGTCTTCCTCTGTGCGTCCAGTCCCGACGAAAGCGGTTCAAAGGCCCTCGAGTGGTGCATCGAGGAACTCGTCTCAGATGACGACGAGCTCGTCGTTGTTCGTGGCTTCGATGCCGGTGATCTTGGTTAGTCTTTTACCTTGGTGTTAACTTGCACAAAGAACCGTGCTCCTGTCACCTGCTCAATGAGCTCCTGCGGAGTTCCTTCTCCATTCGGCCAGACGGATGCCAAGAGCACGCATATGGTCGATGTAGAGACCATGTGATATGCCGAACATCAGTGGCAATACGGAATTTTCTATCCGATGTCTGCGTTTAATACGCTTGGGACTTCAACGTTACTTCCACAAGTATTCTTGCGTAGAGCTCCTCGTCCTTATTGCTTGTCCTTATTGGTGCTGCCGCCCAAAATGATACATTAGTTGCGGCTCGATCCAAAGATTGTTTCCTAACTCACCACCAATATACGATGTGATACAAAGTCTTTGCTCAAGGCATTGCTGAACTCAGCTAACAGTATGTCGGTCTGGGTCATGCGGCTAAAATGCATAACATGGGTCGATTGGGCTCTTCGCCAAAAAAAACAAAAAATCGCCCTGTTACACTTCCCCTTCTCCTTACCCACCGATCTCACACTAATAGCGGAGCCGCAGGTAAACCGCACGACCATCTCCGTGAAGAAGCGCAGGACCTGATGCGGTTCATCCAAGAGAAGAATGCCGAGCTCGAAGACGGCGGGAACAAGCTCTCCATCGTTGTCGAATTCGTCGCGGGCAAGATTACGGACACGATCGAACGTATGATCGCGCTCTATCGGCCTGATTCGCTCATCGTCGGCACACGGGGGAAGCAGAAGCTGCTCGAGAGCGTCGGGGCGGCGTTCGGTGCGGGAGTAGGGAGTGTTTCCAGGTGCGTTATCACCCGCCATCGATCTGGTGGTGGGGGAGGGGAGGAGCGGTTCTTTGTGTGTAGCGGACACTGACCAATTGGATGGCGAGCAGATACTGCATGTCCCACTCGCCCGTTCCTGTGATTGTCGTCCAGCCCGATCGACGGCGCGCACGCGCAAAGGAGAAGAGACAGGCGAATCCCAAGCGTCGCAGTGGGTACGACCAGGTTGCCCAGGCGTCCGGGCGACCACTAGCCTTGCCACATGTTGAATCGCTGCCATAACATTGGCAGAAAGGCTTGAACGTGCGAGCGGTGAAGAGGGGGTTGGGTTGACCAAAGATGAGAGGGAGAGACTAGGAGGGAGAGACCCCCCGATGTAATGGTGGAGAAGTTGGAGAGCCATCTATGCAAAGGTAGAAACCTTAGGTCAGCCAGTCGATGGCTGCGACGCAACTCGAGGGTAATTAAGATATCGTGTGTTATGTGCTACGCGCTCTAACTTTGAAGCGCGCCTCTTTTGGGCTTTATTGATTGTGTCCTGTACGAAGGGAAATTATAATCTTGCTATCAGGCATGTAGCTTGGCCCACCTTCCTCAGTCCGTTGTCGGGCACGCGCCGATTACTGGTGGTTATAATCAAGAGCTTATGGCATTGAATGGGATGTACTCAGGGGCGTTAGTTTTCGTCTGTCCTTGAGCCATAAGCCTGGAAGGGATAAAGGTGGAGTGTGCAATGTGGTTGGTACTGTGTGACAGTGTTCATTCAGTCAAGAAAGAGGTTGAGCTCACCTGAGCACATCATGAGCGGACTGGTTTATGGGTGGACACTCTGCAAGCGTAAACAGTCTTTCTATACTCATGCCTACAGGCACCTAGGACACCTGCGTGTTGCCAAGTAGGGTCCAGCCTCGGGGTTAAACAGATCATTTCATTTCATTTGCCTTATTTTTTCATATGAGGAAATCCTAGGGAGAAGTTCGAAACTGCTGTGCATGATCATGTGAGCTCGGTGGGAGGAGATTTGGCCATTTCAGGCTTGTTATTCTATCTTCTCCATGCGCGCGAGTATCGCCCTCGGGACCACGAGCCTTGGGGTATATGAAGTGATATGAAATGAAAAGGCCTTCGGGAGTGATTAAAAGTGAGAGTTGAGTGTGGAGCCTGACGAGGAAGATACATGCAAGCAAATTAGCTTAGGTGGAAGACCTCCAAGCATATGGGACGAGGCATGTAAGAAACGACAGGAAGGGGCGTTCCATAAGAGAGATCCGTACAATAAAGGGGGAGCCAATGCTTCAAGCTACAAGGATATTCCTCCAAAGACAAACGATGATGGGAGGGAGGGGAGGTTTGCAAACCTAACCACAGGAGGCAATCCGGGTGCGTGTCCACATGCTCTCCAATAACTCCGTCGGGCTGATTCTGATTCAACACCGAGGCGGTACGCCGAAAGCTTTCCGTCCGATGTAGCGCGGCCACTGATCTCAATCGTGGGGTTGCGAGGGCAAGGGACCAATCTCTTTGCCGACGCATTATATACATATTATATGAGAAATGAAACGCCACAGCTGGGTGATCTCGCGAACTCAGTCACTTAGGTCCCGAGAATATGTTGATATCCGTATTACAATCCTGCGTCTGTAAAAAACTCAAACGTGATGACGGAGTATGAGGTCTCATATTCTAACGCGCGTCTGGAACTACTAGCATGACCACCAGTTTTCTGGGAACTAAGCGAACACTTATTGTTCCATCAAACCTGGCAATTCATTGAAATGACGCGCTTAGAGCGGCGCTTGAAATTTATTCTTAGATCTAACCTCCGCTTCCGTATATCGAGCAATTTATTGATCACTCCGTCGCCGGCTCTCACCTATCGCATTACCAAACCTTGTATCCCTGATAGCGTTTTTCCGCTGGAGCATCACTGTCATTATGTAAATGCCTCAGACTACCCAGGGTTAGGTGCATGTGCCTGTGTAGGAAGCAGATTGGAAATATTTTGGGACAGGTACCGTGATAGCACCCTCAACAGCACAAGAACGGGCTGTTAGGTGCAATAAAATTGAATGGTCGGTGAGGTGACGACATGCGCTTCCTGAATTGGCGACTCGCAATCTTAGAGGTACCAGGGACCAGAAGCGGTACCTCCCTCCCAGATCTCCTTTGTTCGGGTAATGCAGGGTATTCAGAGTCTTCATATCTGGAAAGCGTCGGACATCGGCTGCAGTTTCGCGGCTGGGATCCCAATTGGGTGCCCTGTGGTGGTGATACGCGCTTGCTTGTGTGGTTTTGATATGCAGGAACACTTGAGAATTGGGCAACCTCATTCCGGTTATTGAGATACGAAGGGGTTCCTAACCGGGTTTCTAGCCAGCACGCAGACGAGTTCGCAGAGTTTGAGTCGACGCGCTTGACTAACATGGTGTAGGACAAGCATCGCAGTAGCGCGTTCAAATATATGTTCTTGCCCTGGAGTCCACTGGTGTTTACGCAGTCCTGTCCGGCAGTTGCTAGCCATGCCTCTTTCCACAGACTCGATTGATGCAGTCGCATTTAGTGGGTGCACTCTCCACAATGCATCCGCCTCACCGGGCAAGACCGTTAGTTTTCCACGATCCAATTCCCGGTCTCCATATATTATCTGCTTATCCAATGCCGATTGTGCGGGGGGGACTGGGGGGGATACCACACGTGATAGAGCCTGGGGTATTCCGGCCGTTGCCCCGAAGCGAGTGAGCGAACCCCATGAATGCTTGACTAGGATGATGAGGATGATGTCCGGAGATCCACAAATAATCCTCGACCCTGTGTATGCAGGCCGCTCGCTCGTCGATCAGGTATGAGCGAGTTTCTGCAGTGGACCCGTGCTGTCCCTATCTAGTCCAGAAGCTGCTCCGTGTGTGAAGACGAGCGGTTCAGCGAATCCTGAGCGAGCGAATTGAGGTTTGATTTGGGACTCTCGATCTTGTTGTGTCGGATGATGTCGGGTTGTTACTGGCACGCACGTAGCAGGTTGATACTTTCTCGGAGTGAGCCTGGAATTTGCGTGTGCATCTTTCTTTTCAGATTTCCCGATCCCCCAATGATGCGTCAGCCTCGCCGTGTGTCAAGCACTAGTTGTCACCCTTGAACGATGGGAAGGTAACATATGGCATCGTGGAGCGACACTAATGAACAGCGGATCTACTTCTCTTCGGGAGCGGGCTCACTTCGCTCGTCCGAGCAATGTCGGCGGTGCCGGCTACAGCGTTTCATAGCATTGTAAACAGGTCAGGGTCACCGAACCAACCACTATTACTACGGCTACTGAACTGCCGAGGAGGGTATGGTCCTTAGCTCAACTGATCTTACGCCGGGATCATTGTTGGACTTGGAAACTCGGAAGAAACAGCCAACACGAGACCAGGGGTGTGAGATGGTGTAGCTGTTGGCCAGGGCTAGCGACCTGCATGGCCTTCGCAAAAAAGGTCCACACGATCTCCTGGATCAGACTTCGGCCCTGCAGCGGCAGCTGTCGTCTCTAATGAAGCTTCTAGGCTTCTAGGGGAGACCCGAATCTGGTCCCTCAAGTCTTTAATAACCACGTCCTGTTTGACCGTTGGCTCGCCACGCTGCCAGGGCTGCCTGCAACAGTCGCTATCTGCACACTGCGCGCAGGCCACCCCCCGCGCTCGCTCGCGCTACCACTGACCAGCTCGGCGTAGAGGTGCCAAGTCACAGTACAGAGACCTAGCTGTCCTGACGCTGCTAGCTTGCTGGCGCTTGTCCTCCCCGACCCAAACGCATTGCACCTCTCCCTCTTCTCCCCTTCCACTCGTTCCCAAGTCGGCCCAGTTCTCACTGTTTTGATACTGGACATTCAGCGAGGGTACGTCGCTGCATAGATTGCCTATAGGAGGAGGGCGGCTCATTCCCACACAATTGGATGGTCTACGCCCCTTCTTTCCTTCTTATGAATTCTGCCGGTTCTGGCGTCATCTTCTTGTCTTTCGCACTGACTTAAGTTATCTGACAGAACGTGCTCTCCCTCGCAGAACTTCCCCAAAGCCTTTGGTCCTACGAACGCCTGGGCGTATCACATTCCCTCAGGCCATTTCCTCCTTTCCTATCCCCGCTGTCTGGACGCCCTTGCACTCTCCTTGTTCTTCGATCTTAGGTCCCGCAGTCCCACTTCGGCTTCACCTCCGGTCTCGTTTTGAGTCTCGACACAACGCCCATAAGCTTACCTGCAATATGCCCGAATTCAAGCTTTCTCTCTCGGCCAAGCCACCCAAACCCAAAGCGAAGAAACCGGGGCGGAAGCGCGTAGTCGTGAGTCGTGACGTTTGCTTTATCAATCCACACTCTCCCAGTGTTAATCTCTGGGGTCTCATAGCACGCTGGTGGACGTGGAGGCGCTGGGAACATCAGCCGTACCAAAGAAACGGCAGCGCAACCCCCATCCAACGGCCTCGTCCAGGTTAAAACGAACAGCACAACGGCTACTGCTGCAACTGCCGGGTCTAGCGCCACCCAGCGTAGTACCAAAACGAGCTCTTCGACTAAATCCCTCAGCAGCCTACGGGAAGAACATACCATCCACCCCGACTATGGATGTACTGTAGTATCACCCGCAGGCAGAGAAGTCGGGGTCCCCCGTAACAAGGTATGTCATTCCATCAAACATTCTAGACTCGGCCGACCCAACCATCATGCTTTCATCCAGACCACGACTTCTGGTAGGGGAGGTATGGGCAATGTCCACGATCATGTCCTTGAGAAAGGCGTTTTTGAACGAGTTCTCGCACATGAGGATGCGGTTATCCGGCCACATCTGGAGATGCAGGGCTTCAAAGCCAGTCGGAGTACTGGTCGAGGGGGTGCAGGAAACATAAAACGTTCGAAGGAGGATAAAGATGGCTGTGAGTGTCACCCTTACACATCTTATCTCTCATCTCCTGTAGCTCTGTGCCCTACTAACGACGGTGGCTTCCTTCAGCGTCCTCCAAGCGGTCGCTTGGTTCGAGCTTTTTGAGCCGAAGAATGAGAAGCGGGAGTCTCAGCACAAAGAGCTCGGAAACAAGTTCGCATGAACTGGGTCGTGTTGAAACGGGGATCTCCGCGCGAAGCACCGATACAAATGGCGCTCCGCTTTCCACGATATCCCTTCCGGACCAGATTCCCGAATCCCTCCAAGAAGAAGGGGGTACAGATAGTAACGAGGAGGATGAGCAAGGCGAAGAGCTGGAGAAACTTGTCGCGAGTGTTCGGCGGATCAAGGCGTGCATTTCCAACGGGTCACTGAGGAATTACAGCCGGCCAACGGATACGGAAATGCTAGGGGCCAGAGACCCCCCTGGTTATGGGCTGTCTCCTTTCCGTCCGAGTGCAGAGTCATGGGGAAATGCGACAGCAGAAGCCATTGCGCATCTCGAAGCGACCGGCGTGATCCCGGAAGTACCAGAAGTACCAGAAGTACCGCACTTTTCTAAAAAATCGTCACTTTCCAACAACTGGGTTACATCTTCCTCTTCTTTTTCCCCCAGCCGCGTGGGCGAATTTCAAGTCGAAATTTCAGCCGAATCGCACTTCAAACAGGTTGCCCCTGGAGTCTCGCTATATTCGCCTAGTCCCAGCAAACAGACTGGCCTCACTTCACTGTATCAGACATTCCAGTCGCAGCAGTCGAGCAAACCGGTCAAACACTACTTGCCCGAGTCTCATTCCCCAACGCCATCGGACAGGTCAACTGAACTGCCATATCGACGAACACGCGAGAAGAAACAACCCCGCCAGAAGGGAAATGTCGCCGTTTATTCGCCCATCCCCGGTTCTGACCACTCAGCGGAACATGAAGAAGAGGAGAAAGAAGAGCAAAAGCTTGCCCTACCCAGAGCACCGTATCGCCCCCACCGGGCTGAGGGTTATCCAGGGCGTCCTGCGAGTAGACAGAAAGACCCTCTTGGTGACCCGCCGCGATATGCGGCCAGATCCCCTATCCCTGGCCCCACCATCAATGCTTCTCCCCACGCTCCTTATCTCCCTACAACCCAAACCCATGAGAAACGATGGTCACTCACCAGCGACGACACCATCCTCAATATCGGACGCTATGCCTTCCCGGACGCACCCTCGCACAGCGTTGTCCGCTTCCCTTTTGTGTCCCAACATACTCCACAGAATCGCCGTAAGGAAGAAACTGTAGTGGTTGTAGAAGGGGGCACCCAGCAGTCAGGACGGGTTTATGAGCACCGTCAGGACGATTACCCCTTAAACCCGCCGCCTTATGGAACCGCTCAGTCTCCTGGAAAAGCACTAATCGACCCCGGGGCATTGTACCGAAACCAAAGATACCAGGCGAAACGAGACGTCCCAGACGCTTCGCGGGATGACCCAAGGGCCAACGGAATACCAAGTTCGCCTGTGCCAGCCTCATCATCGGATCCAGATGCTTCCTACAGGACTCAAGGTCTACGGGCATTGCAAACGTCACGGTTACGCCCTCCAGAACACCACAGTTTCCTTCCTAGCCCAGAATCTCGCTCTATATCACCAAGAATGGACCGTACTCGACCCCAGGACTACTGCGATGATGCCACTATCGATAGGAGACCCAGTGCGATCACCGACGAGGTTTCACAAGCCCGCCCACCGTCAAGTGCAGGGCACTCGCCTGGCTTCGACAGGAGACGTACTGTGGAACATGGATGCTATTACCACACGCGTAGATCCCAGTCCAAGCCTCGTAATCTGCCTGTTATGTCTAGCCCACGACAGTCACTGATGACCCCACCTGTGCCGCCAATACCATTATCTCATGGCCCTGACGAACGCGGTCCTCGTTATCACGGTACCTTTGAACCCAGATATTTCCGCGCCTTCGATGGTCAATATTCGCCGAACGACGGTTCCCAGCCTTTAACGCACAGTCCGATTTCCACCTCGGTTGTGACGCCATACGATGAATCGTTTGATGGAAGCACTGTACAGTCACTCAGTCAGCTTTCCACCATTTACGACCCACAGGATGAGCTGGACGACCGCGAGGTGAACTTTGTCTCAGTGCGTGCACACTACGGCGAGGACGACGAAGTTTGTTACTCGAAGATTCTTGGTGAATACAGGCAAAATAAGGGAGGTGGTACCACGGATCGAGATCTTCTCAAGGAGCGTGGACGAGGTATTCTGCTGGAAGCAGCCGAGGCACTCAGTTCCGCGCGTGCTGGGACACCCGGTTCTATACAGTCGCCTAACCTCACCAATACTACCACTCCTGTGTTCAAGACGAAAGTCAACAGTATTGAGCTTCCTGGGACCCCTGTCAGGCCAGCCAGGTCATTAAAAATGCCGAGCGCTGAGGATGAGGTGTCTATACACGTCGATGAACTCAATGTTCCATCACGTAAACCGCTGTCGAGGATGGAGAAGGCGCTCTTGCGACGCGTAGAGTTTGGGAGCAATGTAGACCATTCAAAGCTTCAGCTTGCGTAGATTTTGTTCTTGTCCTTTTGACATCAGTCAGTCAGTCAGTCTCTCTCTCTCTCTCATTGCCCCCCGGGGCTTTTTTTGTCTAACATCGTTCGCTCCTTGTTTGTTTCGTTCTGGTTCTTCTGGTTCTTTAGCGTTGTCAATGTAATTTAGACTCACTGAAACCGGCTGGTTTGCCGGGATCGTTCAACCTGGATTTCCGATCCCCGCAGGAGTGAACCCAACCATAGCGAAGATTACGGGAATAGCGATAAGCACTACATAACTCCCGGTATCACATAATGACCTAGCGAGCACGACAAGAAGCCTATATACAGTGAGTACTAGTTTGTTTCAAATGTATTGTGTCTTGGACCGGTCCATTCCCATCACAGTATACCACAAATGGTGCTTTCTTGCCTTCGTAGTGGAGCACCAGATTTAGCGATTCTTCCCTTGAAGTAGGCGGTCATATATCCTCATCGAGAGACGGTACAAGCCAGAGCAAATTGCCTCATTCTCGGCGTGAGAGGCGGAGAATTTCCCACCAGGAGAGTGTCCGAAAACATGGATCAACGCACGACTATGACATTGAGTTCACGTACGTGTAGAGTGGTTGGGGCGAAGAGCTTTTTTCGATGGTACGTCAATCCCCTTCCTTCTCGTTGCGTCATCCGCGGTTGGGACGTTCTAGATGGGAGTGTCCTCTTGCAAAATTGCCGCTACGATCGCCGGTACTCGTTGTGGGACCACCATTTCGCAATCGCCCGTTTCCTTCCTCCAAT
>Ga0307513_10012953_pt1 | contig 10255 bp, 10 predicted proteins | sample 15_EM_MG_FD_202174 | JGI IMG/M metagenome (GOLD analysis project Ga0307513, IMG submission 202174) | Populus trichocarpa ectomycorrhiza microbial communities from riparian zone in the Pacific Northwest, United States - 15_EM | ecosystem: Host-associated > Plants > Roots > Unclassified | place...
TTTCTGGGGAGAGGGTTGATATCCCGTCTTCGCTCGCAGCTGGGCCGCCGCCTTCGAATACGGATTTCTTTTTCTCTGATCTGTGATAGTTTTGGATTTGGGGCATGTCTTAAATAAAATTTGTAAGTCGTGATATGTTTGTATGATCGCAAAAAGTTTGGATTTCCCTCTCGAATTGGAACTGTGCCAACACGCAACCCTTCTTGATTAGCAACATAGGTCACCCTAAATCCCCAAGTCGCAGACGTAGTCGATCTTCTTCCGGCGCTCAGCAGTGTGTTTGGCCTTCTATTTGCCCACGCGTTTCAACTTCGCCTGCTCGCCTCACCCGCTCACTCGTACACTAGTGCTGTTGTTCGTCGCCTGCGTTAGTCAACCTGAGCAGCACTCACTAGTCAGATAACGCGCATTCTAATTATTCCCGTCTAATTAACGACACGATGGCTTGTGCGACAGATGTAAAAGTAGTTGAGTAGTATATGTAGAACCAACGTACCCGCGCGAGATTGGGTGATTGTTCTAGACAGTTCACCGCCGCTTGTCGATATGTCTAGAACTCTTCGCTGTCTCTCGACTCTCGACGCGTCAATGGGATGACGTCCCCCCCTTTTCAGTTTCTTGTTACTGTGTGAGAACCACTCCGCTCCTGTATAAAATTTGCTATTCCGGGTCCTTGGTTGAGCTGAATTTCGCCAGCGAGGGGGAATTCCGCATTTCCCTCTCTCACCTCCGCTCCTTCAAGTCCAGGTAGGTAACACTGGGACCTCTGCTCTTGTTGCTGTACTTTTTGCTTATTAGCCACAGTGACGGTATATTTGGATTGGCTCTTTGTTTGTGGCGTAGGTTGTCCTTATTTTGGCCTCACCCTCAACCCTTGCTTTCGACCATGGCCCCCGTTGACATGTACTACTATGATCTGGTGACTAAATAACACGCCCATTGGTCACATTTCCGAGTCGCTCATTCATGCTGTGCGTCAGCTTGGCGTCCCCGCCGACGTCAACGACAGCGATCTCAAAAAGGCGTACCGAAAGCAGGCGATCAAGGTATATTGGACCACCATGCAGGACCTCTGAACGAGTCTGATGACATTCCTAGTATCACCCAGACAAGAATCCTGCCCCAGACGCCGAGGAAAAGTTCAAGGAAATCAGGTCGGTGGGGGCTTTGCAGCAGCGATAGAATGTGCCGTTCACACTCCCGGTTCACCTTTACAGCAAAGCGTATCAGGTTCTCTCCGACGGCGTAAGTATTATGCCATCTGCCGCAGCTCCGGATTTCGTGCTGACGTGCGAGTAGAATATGCGCACAGTATATGACAAACAAGGGAGAGAGAGTATGGACAAGGTTGCTCATGGTGGTATGGATGACCCTGCCGGATTCTTCGCTGCGGTCTTTGGTGGCGAACGATTTTACGACTATGTGCGTATTTCCTCGTGTCTATACCATAAATTTCTCATCCTAAGTTACCCAAACATAGATTGGGGAAATATCTCTGATGAAGGAGATGACCTCGGTCGCCTCTGCCATGATGACTGCAGAGGAAAAGGAAGAACTGGAGCGAGAAATCAATAAGCAAACGCCAACAGTCACTTCAGCAGGAGAACAACCTTCTACTTCCGCAGTCACCGCAGACTCGAGTACAACTCCTCGTGCATCCACCGATGGAACGGCTAAAGCCACATCTGCTTCGGAATCTGGTCCTGCACCAGAGCCCAATGGTTCCCCGACAACAGCAACTCCAGCCTCTCGGCCAGTATCAGCTGCAATCCACACTCCCCCTGGCGATGCGCTCGGACCGTCCACGTCCGGGACGTCCACGCCAAGGCCAGCGACCGAGGGGCGCAAGGGCAAGTCCAAGCTTACCCCCGAGCAGAAGCAGAAGATCGACGAGATCGCGGTGGAGCGCGATGAGGCGATGATCAAGCGCGTTACTGAACTGACCGATAAACTCAAAGAGCGACTACGGCCCTTCGTGGAAGCACAAGACCCGGGAGGGAGGGATGACCCAGAGACGCTGGCTTTCGAAGCAAGGATGAAGAGGGAGGCAGATGATTTAAAGTTGGAGAGTTTTGGAGTTGAGGTGCGTTAGCCTTCGAGAGCTCCAGAGGCCTGATACTGACTGCGATCTTCACAGCTGCTACACACAATAGGTATGCCTCTATTCAGAACGTCCTGAACTAGGTTTCATGTTGCCAACAGGAAATGTCTACATCATGAAAGGCACCTCATTTATGAAGTCGAAAAAATTCCTGGGGATGTACGTTGCTCTCCTGGATCTAGTCTTCCATCTTACCCACATCTATCCACAGACCCGGTTTCTTCGCCCGTCTTAAAGAAAAAGGCGCATTCGCAAAGGATGCTTGGGGCGTCATCGGCAGCGCGTAAGTCACGACTCCAGTCCTCCGACCCCATAATGGCCCATGCTGAGCAGGCTCCTACTCTAGGCTCGGTGTTCAATCTGTCTTGATAGACATGCAACGAGCCCTGGAAAAAGGTGAGGTACCCGAGGAAGAACTCCGTGCACTCGAGTCGGATGTCACTGGTAAAATACTTCTCGCCTCTTGGCGGGGTACACGGATGGAGGTCACCCAGGTGCTCCATCGTGTGTGCGAGAACATCCTTAAGGAGCCCGGCGTGTCGGAAACAGTACTCATCAATCGGGCAAAGGTATGGTGACTTCGTGAAATTATGGCCGTAAGTGCTTAAGGCTGATAGTCATGACAGGGCCTTATGCTCGCGGGTGCGATCTTCAAGTCCACCAAGCCAGACGAGAGCGATGCGGAACGAAGAGAATTGGAAGCGTACGTACTCTCGCCCTCAAAGCACTGTACACTTGATGGTACTTGGCTGACACCGCTATCTTCTAAGACTTGTGGCCGAGGCGGCGGCTGGTCGATCGAAGCGCAAGGAGGTTCTACGACAACGGGCAGAGAAGGCAAAGAAGGACGCCGTAGAAAAGGCGAAATCTGGTAATCACAAATTGACATCGCCGCCTTCCTCGCCGCCAAAGACGACTACTGCTTCTACTACAACCACTCCTGCGACATGACGCCGAGCGGCGCCGACACAGCTGTCCGACCGCTCAAGTACAATGATCCTATGATTCTCGTCCATTCTTCTTGACATGCGAATGTTCTCCTTGGACTTGGACTCTTCATACCGTATGTCACTCATTAGAGGTGCTCGTCTACAGTCTACATCCCCGCTTTGATCACTACGACTCTTATCGCGTAGATACAGTAATAATTTGTATCACGCAGTTGACAACTTCAGGAGGAACGGAACATTTCAACCCGATATTACAAGAGAATCGTGCGCGAAGTACAATGACAAGACTAGAACAGCTATTTGAGTGAGAGTCGTCACTTTCAGAGATGTAGGCTTTGGTGTTAGGCCGCCGCCTCGGGATCGGGCTCCTCCTCCGGTCACCTTCATCACTATCGACTGCCTCCTTGGTACCACCTCCTTCGTCATTTTGCTCCGCACCTTCGCTCTCGATCAACAGCCTCTGGGGTCCGGGAGAACAACCGAGTCCTTGATGAACCCGCTGGCTCCTCGTGGTCACACCGAGAGCTTTCATGCCATACAGTATATCCAAGACAAGGCAGGAGTACCCCCTCGGCACTCTTCTTAGTGGCGGTACCTAGCGTGTCAGGCCACCCATCCCACCAAGCTTGATGGTGACCTTGTTGCCACCCTTGAAGTTGGTATTCTTGGCGGCCTCAGGTTGTTTGTCAAAATTACAAACCTTGAACGCACCTGTGGCATGTTGAGTTGAGTTTTTTTTTTTTTGGTAATCCAATTTATCGTGCTAAGGTAACCCCATTCCCCGTGGTCTTTTCAAGGCGCAATCTTTGGGCACTCCCAGTGCTGGTAAATTTCTCAAAAGGCCGAAATCGTCTCTGGCGTTTACACTGGTAATCAGCCTTCACCATAGAAGGGCAGACGGCCAAAGGACACAGTATATGACACAGATTGAACAGTGATTCCTCACTATGGGACAACACCACTAGGCTACTGTGAAAATGCCCCTCGTCCAATTCTGCCAGTAGAGCTCCCCGCTCGGATCAGAATAATCCTGATTATTATTCGGGCGTCCCACACCACTCTCCCTAATCCACACCCTTCCACTCATAATATTGGCAATGACGTCCATACGCTGCTGGAACATGAGAAGGTGGTTGGTCCCAGGCGTGTCCTTCGATCGACAGACATCCGTAAAATGTTTGATGGCGAACGTGGGAGACACCAAATCAGAATGGTTCACGGCGAAAGCGAGCTTCTCGAGGGAGCGGGTAAGGTACAAGTCGAATGGATCGTTCGGTCCGAGAGGTGGCTGAGGCTGGGGTGGCTGAGGCTCGGGCCTAGTCACTACACGTAGGATTGCATCTCGGATATCTTCGAGCTCGTACTTCTTGGCGAGGTTGAGTGCAAGATTGTACGTCGGGACGGGTACGTCGTTAGGATCCTCAAGGAATCTAGCAGCCAGGTTAATATAAACAAAAATGACATATTTTCAAGACCGAAGTGTAACACGTACTGCGGATAGAGGACGCGAAGGAGCGCTTCAAACTCTTGAACGCTGACCTGCTCCAGCCTGATTGGGTTCTCGTCGCTTCCACCTTCTGCACTGCCTGAGCTCGGTAAAGAGAACATGGTTCCGAAAAGTGAATTTTCACTGGTTTGCAAAAAGTGGCGGTGAATGTTGAACAGGCAGCCGTCGACCTTATGATCACGTCTTTAGTAAATTATGGAGTGTAAATACGAACATAAATACCAGGAAGATTGCGTTTCCATCCAAGAAGTAGTACTTAGGGTGATGGCGACTGCGGCTCGCTCCACCCAATACGAGGAGGGGGCTGCTTGGAGAAGATTTGAGTGACATGTAGTTTTCAACTCCTGGTCCTACTCCTGGTGCAGCGGCGTGTAAGTAGGAAACCACGAACAGTCGTTGAGGTGGGGAGCAGGTAGAGATGGTAAAGAACAAATTGCGCCAAGACCAACTATGAAGTCGTGATCATGCATAATATTCAAGGCACTATGAGCGGCTGCCAACCTCTGTGCAAGACGGAAGGGCTGACTTATGGATGGCGAAATACGTCCACGTAAACCCATAGTTTTTACCGCCTACCAGGCGCAAAGCCATAGAGCCTGCTCAATCACATTACATGGCGGACAAGAAACGCGGTTCTCCCGCTCAATTCTTTAGAGAAAGAACATGTTCAAACAAAAAATGGGTGGCCATTCTGAATCTCGACACCGAGCTCTGTCATGGAGTAGGAATGCGACCGGTGCGAGCCGAGAGGCCGAGATCGAACCGTACTGTTGCTTGATGTCGGTAACGGGCACAGGTGGAAATGCTGTCGCATATGGGCTCCTCAATGTCAGACCACTGCATGAGATCTATTAATCACTGGCACCGCATACACAGCAGGTCAGGAGCGTTGCCCGATGTGGTCTGCTAGGCCTGGTCAGTCCAACTCGCCCAGCCGCTACACAAACAAACATAGAACTGCGCACTAAATTAAGAAATTATACTCAGGTAAATACTGAAGTCCTGCATCGCAAAGGAGAACGCCGAGGAGCTGGGCAGCTGCACGTTCTCCGACGTGGCCCACGAAGCCAGGGCGAGGGCTAGCGTCGAAGCAAACGAAGAGAGTACAGCAAAGATACTCCACTATTTCACCACGGCATTCCCTCCAGCTCCTACAGACTTTGTAGGGGTTCCGCGGAGTTTGCCGACGGATCTTGTTCCCGTTCACAAGCAAGCTCTCTTCTGCTTTGTAAGGCTGGAACCCGAACATTGTCTGCCATGATGAAGAGTCCTCTTGCACGACCATGGCAAATCGGGTTCCCAAGGTATCAGTCCTGCGGGGCCAACGTGTGGGCCGTTGATTGAAACGCCATGTACGGCACAAGAAGAGAAGGGTGGTGTTCGCTTTGCGAAGTTCCCACTCCCACTAGGATATTGACAAGCACATCGAATTCGTTAGCTATTGGTCCCGCCACCCAGCCATGCAGCCATGGGTGGTTCCGTCAAGTCAAGATAAGCCATTAGAGTTGTACTGCAGAAACTAGGTCTGGCGTGACGTCAACGGCTGCACACTGGCTGCACACTGGCTGCACACTGGCTGCCGTTGCTTGGGCGCAATGTTGTTGTACTTAACCTGGGCAAGAGGGGTAGATGTGCCACTGGCTACCAGGGACCGGGCGTCCATGGAAACCTGTGTAGCAAAGAGATACTTGAGCGTACGTGGACGGTGGACTGAGTGCCGAGTGAAGTCTGTCGGTCAAGATGAAACTATACGAACCTGTTCGTGCGCTGCATCGCCTGATTCAGACACAGGTGAGCGCCTTTTTTACTTGTCGACGAAGTGGTCTAATGATACTCGTAGGATCGAGCTATTCGACGCGTTCAGGCTTCTGAAGAGCTCCTCGACCCAGGCCACAGGAGAGAACAGGAGTGGGCTATCCCAGAATCAGATCTACTCGGCTGTGGGAATCGCCGGAAGCTCCGTGGCGGGTCCATCGCCGGTCGAACCGTCAAAATGTGACACGTTGATCGACGAGCAGGATGTGAATCCCGAAGCAGGCCGAGCATAAGGGACTTCCCGTTCTCTAGTGATATAAAAGCGATTTCTCTTCGGTGCGTATTCGCGATCCTGGCTGTTCTCTCCCCTTGTGCTGCCTGCCCCTTTCCTACCCATATATCCGTTCGCCTAGCACGACGCTCACTATACCCCTAGTCTCTTCTCTGCGTCGTCCCCACCATGTCGGATCTTGCCAACATCCTCTTTGGTCCCAAGACCACAAAAGCGTCCGCTCATTCAGGGAAGAAACGGAGCCCATATCCTCCCTCGGTCGCTCGCAATATCAGTGAGCCCCTGCCGAGATTTCGGTCGGTTGCGTCTAGTCCTCCAAAGACGTCGTCACCCAGTGTGACGACGGGTAGTGCCAGACTCATTCCTTCCATCGGTGCTTCTCCATCTGCATTTCCCCCTAATGAGGAATCGAGGGCCTCTACGCCATCGACACCGTCCTTGCGCCCCAGGGCCTTTGGGGGTGGACCGTTTAGAAGTAGCTCATCTCTGTCGAACCGGGCGAACCTTCAACCGCGCTCCCTTTTCGATTGTTGGAACCAACCCAGAAGTCTCACAGATAAGGGTGCATCTGGAACTCCTCCCATTATGGGCTTCAACGACAGTCGCCCACCCAGTTTACCAACTTTGACACCTTGCAGTTCGGTTAGTAGCCTGAACTCCGTCAAGCATATGCCGAGGACGCCATCTGAGACACCTGCCCAATCGACTATGACAATGACGGCTCGGCCAGCCCCGCCATCCGAGCGCCCCACAGAGAAGAGGGTGGCGGCTAGTGTCAGCACAGTCACATCCTCAGGACCATTGTTGCCGTACTCAAAATCGTCTAGACTTGACAGCAGGTCGGGATCAGTAGAATGGGGATCACTTGAGGCAGTGAAGATGATACCACCGCCCATGAAACCACCAACGACTCCCATCCCTCCTATACCTTCCCCCCCATCTGGTTCCCGAACAAACCTATCTACCAACTCCATCTCCAGCAAGGGCTCAGAAACTGCCATCAGCAGCTTGAATTCAACTTTGGCAGTAACTGATGCACGGAGCACTGCTATTGATACAACTACATCAACTCCGATGGTCCCTCCAAGACTCAATGGTCCTCCCAACTTGCACATACACGTTCGTAGCGCGAGCGTGGACGTCTTGCACGACCCCAGGAATCCACCTTCACCTCTCACCCCAAAGTCTACTTCGTTCTCTCCATCGTCTTCTCCCACACCGACGGCGAGTCGGGTCCCGTCTGCTTCTTCTGCTGCGACGCCACCGTCATCGTTCGCCCATAAATATACGCACTCGCACAACCTGTCTACCACCCAGGTGGCTGGGACATGGCCGGGACATGTAGAGAGGAAGGACATCCAACGGTCCCCGACCAGGACACCGAACGCCGCGTCGACCGTGACAGCTTCTGGGTTCCCGCTTCCTCCTACATACATACCTCCTGCACTGCCCAAGGTAGTCCAAGAAGCTCACCAAATCGCCCAGTCACCCCGACAGCGACGGATCGCCAGACCCTCTTCCCTTACGCCTGCAGTGCATGGTCCCATCGACCCTGTTGATCAAGAAATGTCGCTCTATACCTCGCGGCTGCCACCTTCGCTGTCCACCGGCCCTTCACAGAAGTCGCAGCGACCATCAACGAGACCGAGCACCGCATCAAGTCGACTGAAAAAACCAAAGTGGTCAATAAATGCAGTTACTCCGTATGAATCGTTCCTACCGTCGTTTGATGATATGGAAGCGCGGTCTAGCAACAGCATCTCTCCTCTGCCAAGAGTGAAGGAAGTGCGTACCCGCTTAGCTCCTCGGGCCACCTCCTAGAACGTATGTCGTAGGGTTGTCCTGAGGTGCCACCAGAGACGGCGGAGGGGCTTTTGGTGTTTCGTTGTAGCACTCTCTATTGGTTTCAATCAATTAGGGACCCGTGGAAAGACATTAAATGGAGTTGGGTGCTCTCCAACGTTCATGTTGCTTATCTTTTTGTTTCTGTCCTTGTTTATATTGATCGCAGAGTCTGTTAACTTGTACAACATATGCATTAATCATGGAGATTACAAGAATTGCAGTATTATCTATTTCTTTGCGCCCAGTAGGACCATCTCCTGGAGAGTGATGGCCCGCACGCTTCCAGATGACGAACCATCTTCAACAAGCCAGATCGCGTCGTCGAGTACATACACCACGATTCCTCCGCTCTTTCCGTGCGCTCTGGCCGTAACACGATACATGGGCAATCTTGACCTTTCATGAACGCGTCCAGTGGGGACCCATAGTAAATTGTGCTCGGCCGCGGACTCCTCTGCAATGGACTTGAAGGTGATCTCATGTGCGAGTCGTGAACTCGGTGCCGGTTTGCTCTGCCGTGGAATTGCATTAGCAGTATTGGGTAGGCGAGTCGAGGGCACAAGTGAAGGCTTCGGTAGCTTGGTAGCGACATCAGGCCCGAGTTTGCTCGCCTGAAGCATCAGTTGTAGTCCTGTTCTGAGGCCATTTGATACACCAGGCAGTGAGACTATATTTGTAGGGAAGAAGTCCTTCCATCGCTCGTACCTATATTCTCAATGTCAGAGTAGTGTTTAAAGTAAAAGGTAAAGAAGTCCAGAAACCTACCACTGTGCAATGTCCTCGAAACTTGCGTTCGGCGCGATCAGCCACTTGTGCAAGGTCTCTAACCACTTTGGGAAGAACTCCGTTTCGAGTAGCTGCGACATAACGGTTGGATTTATAATCGAAGACCAGGCCAAGACCCAGTTGAGAGGGTCCATATCTTGTTTCCGCGGATTGACTTTGAAATCTTCGCGTAGGGTTTCGCCCAGCTTCGGAACGACATATTTGAGAAGTAAATTTTCCCATTCGGGGGGGTCAAAGACCTAAGGCTTTCGTTAGTTTTTGATGGGACTAGGAGTATGAGTTGGGGCGCACTGGTTTCCAAAGAAGGAGCTCAGCAGGTACACCTTTGCTGACCTCGACGCTCCTGAAGAGGCTCTTAACGCGCCTCTTGGCGTCGCCGAGGAGCTCCTCCACCCGCAAGCCGACGAATGGAATCCACGCGAAGACGATGCTATGAAGCGATCCAGAAGCTGAGGAGCGCTTCGGTTTCCAATCTGACATCGCTCTTTGTACCTTGGGAAGTATTAGTTGGTCCAAGATATTGTCTTGAATGAATGGTGGAATAAGGTCGAGCCAGGCTTCAAACAACGCCACAGCGGGTGCAGCGTCAGTCGCGTCCCATTCATTGCTGGGGACGCGGTGAGAAAATGAATCAGATCAAAAATACATTCAGTACTTACTTGATCGCACTTCGGATCTTTGGTAGCCAGGCGTGCCAGAGTAAGGCCTCGTAAGGTGTCATCATGGTATTTCTATCCGGGCGTCAGTAAACGAGAACAGGCGAAGGTTGCAATACTCACAGTATTGGTTTGGTTGAAACCCGCTGAGCACCATAGATGTCAACTTCCGTGTCCAGTTCCAGCTTGCTAGACATTCGAAGCGCAGGTAGCCAAGTTTTCAAGATACTCGTCATCTTATTAGGTTCCTCGAGTGGACTCCAGGTCGCCAGACTAGCCTTGAACGCTGGGGCAAGTGCAGCCACCACTACTTCGTCAATGCCATATCGTTCGTACTCCCCGGAAAATTCCCTGACCAACTTC
>Ga0307513_10012954_pt1 | contig 10255 bp, 10 predicted proteins | sample 15_EM_MG_FD_202174 | JGI IMG/M metagenome (GOLD analysis project Ga0307513, IMG submission 202174) | Populus trichocarpa ectomycorrhiza microbial communities from riparian zone in the Pacific Northwest, United States - 15_EM | ecosystem: Host-associated > Plants > Roots > Unclassified | place...
ACGGCACGACGCTCGGCACGATGTTCCTGCTGACCCAGTACCTGCAGGACATCAAGGGACTGGATCCGCTGCACAGCGGGCTGGCGCTGCTGCCGGAGTGCCTGCCCCTGGTGTTGATCCCCCCGTTCGCCGGCTCGCTGATCGCCCGCTTCGGCGCGCCGGCGATGGCCACCGCGGGCCTGACCATGACGGCGGCGGGCATCGCCCTGCTCGCGACGGCCACGCCTGGCACGCCCTACCGCGAGCTCCTGCCCGCGCTCACGATCTGGGGCATCGGGCTGGGCACGCTCACGCCCGCACTGGTGAGCGGCGCGGTCGCGGCGGTCCCGGCGCGGGCGGGCCTGGCGAGCGCGGTGAACAACACGGCCCGCCAGGCGGGCGGCGCGCTGGGCACGGCCGCGTGCGCGGCCCTCGCCGGCCCGGTCGCCGGAGCCGCCTTCCTGCCCGGCTTCCGGCTGACGGCCCTGGCGGCGGGCACGATCTGCGCGGCCACCGCTCTCGCGACCGGACTGTCCACACGCAACAGCCGCACCACCGCACCGGCGGTCCGGGCCGGGGTCTCCGGTGGCGAGCCGCCATGATGGGCACATGACCGACTACCTCCTGCCCACGAGCACGGCGACCGAGGAACGCGAGCGCGGCGCCGAGGTCGCCCTGCTGCCGGTCGGCAGCTTCGAACAGCACGGCGACTTCCTGCCGCTCGTCACGGACACCGTCATCGCGGTCACCGTCGCGAACGCGATCGGCGCGGCGTACCCCGTGTTCGCCCTGCCGCCGGTCACGATCTCCTGCTCGCACGAGCACGCCGGCTGGCGCGGCACGGTCAGCATCTCCGCGGCGACCCTGTACGCCGTGGTCACCGACATCGCGGCGTCGCTGCGCGCGAGCGGCATCGGCAAGCTCGTGCTCGTCAGCGGGCACGGCGGGAACTACGTGCTCGGCAACGTCGTGCAGGAGGCGAGCGCGCGGGGCGAGCGCATGGCGTTGTTCCCGACCGAGGTCGACTGGCTCAACGCGCGCGCCGCGGGTGGCGTCGAGCTCGGCCCGGACAGCGACATGCACGCGGGCGAGCTCGAGACCTCGCTACTGCTGCACGCCCACCCGGAGCTCGTCCGCGCCGACTACGCCGACCACGACGAGCTCGCCGACGAGCGCAACCGGATGCTGACCCGCGGGCTCGCCGCCTACACCGCGTCCGGTGTGGTGGGCCGGCCCTCGCTCGCGTCCGCGGCCAAGGGCAAGGCCGCGCTCGCGAACTTGGCGGACTCGTTCGCCGACGTGCTCGCCGCGCTGGCCAGCCCCTCGATGTGAGGCAGGTAGTGGTCCAGCCGCTCGCGCTTGGTGCGCAGGTACGGCAGGTTGTCGTCGGTCGGCGTGGCCAGGAGCGGCACGCGCTCGGCGATGTGGATCCCGTTGCTCAGCAAGGAGTCCAGCTTCTTCGGGTTGTTCGACAGCAGCCGGATCGAGTGCACGCCCAGGTCGTGGAGGATCTCCGCGGCCATGTGGTACTCCCGCGCGTCCACCGGTAAGCCCAGCGCGAGGTTCGCCTCGACGGTGTCCAGACCCTCTTCCTGCAGCCGCATCGCCTGCAGCTTGGCGAGCAGGCCGATGCCCCGGCCCTCGTGGCCCTTGAGGTAGATGAGGACGCCCGCGCCCTCGGCGACGATCTGCCGCATGGCCGCGGCCAGCTGCTCGCCGCACTCGCAACGGGTGGAGCCGAACGCGTCGCCGGTGAGGCACTCCGAGTGCACCCGGGTCAGCGGCGTGGAGTCGGAGATGTCGCCGTGGACCAGCGCCACGTGCTCGTGCCCGCCCCAGCGGTCGTGGTAGCCCACGGCGTGGAACTCGCCGTACACGGTGGGCAGGCGGGTGTCGACCACCCGTTCCACGGCTCCGTTGCGCCCGATGTCGGCCAGGTTCGTCATGCGTTCACTTCCTGTCGGCGTTCCTGTCGTCGGCGGACGAGCATCAACGCTCCCGGCAGGCTCGCCACGAGCCCGAGTAGTCCGTACACCACCGCGGTGGTCAGTCCTTGCGCGGCACCGAGTCCGGCGGCCGCGAACATCAGCACCGTCACACCCTCCCTGGGTCCCCAGCCGCCCACGTTCACCGGCAACCCCATCGCCAGCAGCGACACGATCACCAGCGGCACGAGCTCGCCGGCCGGCACCTGCGCGCCCGCCGCATGCGCCGCGATCACGAACAGCGTGATGTGCCCGGCGAGCACCGCCGTGGACAACACCGCCACCGCCGGCCATGCGTCACGGGCCAGGAGCCCGTGGCGGACGTCGTCGAGCGTACGACGCCAGCGGGAGTCGGGACCGGTCCAGCGGCGCATGGCCAGGTAGGCGAATACCACCAAGGAGGCCGCAATCAACACGGCGAGCCCGATGTCCCGAGCCGGCGCGATCGTAGGCCCGGCGAGCAGGACCACGACACCGGCGATGACCACGACGGCCTGCCCGGCCGTCCGCTCGAGCACCACGGCCCGCACGCCGGCGCCGACGTCACCCTCCTCGCGGCCGTGCTGAACGGCGCGGTGGACGTCGCCGAGCACGCCCGCGGGGAGCACAGCGTTGAGGAACAGTGCCCGGTAGTAGTCGGCGACCGCCCGGCCCAGCGGCAGGCGCAGCCCCAGCCGGTGCGCGACGAGGCACCAGCGCAGCGCGCTCAGCACGGTGGTCACCAGGCCGATGCCCAGCGCGGCGAGGATCTCGCCGACGTGGATCACCCGGAAGCCGTCCAGGAAGCCGTTCGCGCCGACCTTCCAGATCAGGGCGACGACGATGCCCACGCCGATGAGCAGCTTCGCCCACGTCCAGAGCTTTCCCTTGTCCAGGCCCCGCTTCCCGCGAGCTGGCTCGGCTACCGCGGGAGCGGTCGCCGGCTCGACCCGCAGGGGAAGCAGGACCTGGCCGGCCTGTTCCCCGTCGGGCTGCTCCCGGTCGGTAGGTGCCTGCAGTGTCATGCCGCGCATGAAGGTTCTCCCTGCAGCTTGTTCAGGACGGCAGCCAGGCGGCCGGCCGCCTGGTGCCAGTCGTCGAGGTGACGCCTGCGCTCTCGCGCGGACTCGCGGAGGCGGCCGCGGAGCGTGGCGTCGGTCAGGTAGCGGCGTAGCGCCTCGGACAGCGCGGCCGCGTCGCCCGGGGGCACGAGCATGCCGGGGACGCCGCCGTCGGGCGCGTGGCCGAGGGTGTCCGGCAGCGCGTCGACGTCCGAGGTGAGCACGGGGATCCCCCGCGCCAGCGCCTCGGTCACGACCATGCCGAACGTCTCGCCGCGGGAGGGCAGGACGAGCAGGTCGGTACGCCCGAAGCGGAAGGCGAGCTCCGCGTCGGGCAGCGGGCCGGCGAGCGACATGCGGTTGCCCAGGCCGTGCCGGTTGATCAACTCGTGCACCCGTTCCACGTACGCCGGGTCGCGGCGCACCGAGCCGACGCAGTCGCACGTCCAGCCCAGGTCCGCGATGCCGGCGAGCGCCTCGACGAGCACGTCGTGGCCCTTGCGCGGGGTGATCGAGGCGAGGCAGAGCAGCCGGCCGTCGCTGCCGATGGCCAGTGGTGCGGGGGCGGTGCCGGGGGTCGCCACATGCACGCGGGCGGGATCGAGCGCGTGATGCTCGATCGCCCGGCGCGCGGCCCACTCGCTGGTCGCGATCACCGCGGTCGCCCCGTGCACGGTCTCTCGCTCGAGGGCGTCGAGCTCGGCCGCACGCTGTGTCGGCAGGCCGTACTCGTCAGCGAGAGGCAGGTGCAGCAGGATCGCGATGCGCAACCGGCGGGAGTGAGGAACGACGACCTCCGGCACGCCACACGCGACGAGTCCGTCCAGCAGAGCGACGGACCCGTCAGGCATTTCGCCGAGCACTCTAGCCAGGTTGCCCCGCGAGGCCTCGTCGGGAGTCGGCCAGCGGCCCGGGACCGCGACCTCGCGCAGCCCGAGCTCCGCGCACATGCGGCGGTCGTATGCGTTGCCACCGCTCGCGAGCGTCACGTCGTCGACGTCCGCGGGAAGCACGAACGTCGTGTCCGCGGCGCTCACAACGCGCGCCTGTAGCTGGCCCACGCGACGTGGGACTCACGCAGCATCACCGAGATCTCGGCCAGGCCCGTGGCGCCTTCGCCCAGCGTGCCCGCGTGCACACGCTCGGCGAGGCGGTCGGCGATGATCTTGGCCAGGAACTCGGTGCTGGTGTTGATGCCGGCGAACTCGGGCACCTCGTCGAGGTTGCGGTAGTTCAGATCGCCGAGGACATCGTGCAGCTCGGTGGTGGCGAGTCCGATGTCGACGACAATGTTGTCCGCGTCCAGTTCGGGCCGGGAGAAGGTGGCGTCGACGACGAATGTCGCGCCGTGGAGCCGTTGCGCCGGGCCGAACACCTCACCGCTGAAGCTGTGCGCGACCATCATGTGGTCACGGACGGTGAGGCTGAACACCGGCTTCTCCCTGCTGTCGACTAAGTGCTGTCGTACATAACACGCAGGCAGAGCGCAGAGGGTTCATCGCTGATCAAACCAGGCACCACGGAAGGTAGTTCATCGAACCGACATTCCCTGGTCACAAGGGCATCGAAGGCCGGATCCGCGAGCAGCTCGAAGGCGATCGCCAGACGTTCGGCGTAGCCCTTACGGCCGCTGCGGGCGGGTGAGACCGTGCCCACCTGACTGGACCGCAGGGTCAGCCGTCGCGAGTGGAACCACTCACCCAGAGGTACATTCACCCGCCGGTCGCCGTACCAGCTCAGCTCGACGACCGTGCCCTCCGGCGCGAGCAGCTCGAGGCTGCGGGCGAGGCCGGCGTCGGTGGCGCTCGCGTGCACGACGAGGTCGAGGTCGCCGTCGGCCGCGTCCGGGGTGGCGAAGCCGACGCCGAGCGCCGCGGCGAGCGCGGCCTTGCTCTCGTCGACGTCGACGAGCTGGACGTGTGCGGCCGGGAAGCCGGCGAGCACGCGGGCCACGCTCGCCCCGACCATGCCGGCGCCGACCACGGCGATGCGGTCGCCGACGTGCGGGGCGGCGTCCCAGACCGCGTTGACCGCCGTCTCGACCGTGCCGGTGAGGATCGCGCGCGCGGCCGGCACCGCGTCGGGCACGGGCGTCACCGCCGACGCGGGCACCACGTAGCGCGTCTGGTGCGGGTAGAGGCAGAACACCGTGCGGCCGGTGAGCGGGCCCGCCTCCACGACGCCGACGTTGAGGTAGCCGTACTTGACGGGGCCGGGGAACTCGCCCTCCTGGAACGGCGCGCGCATGGTGGCGTGCTGGCTTGGCGGGACCCGGCCGTGGAAGACGAGCGACTCGGTGCCGCGGCTGACTCCGGAGTACAAGGTGCGCACCACGACGTCGCCGGGCCCGGGCGCGGGCAGCTCGGCCGGACGGATCTCGCACTCCCCCGGTGCGCGCAGCCAGAACGCACGCTCCATCGGTGCGGCCCTCCTCCCGTTATGCTCATGATCACCATACGTGTCCTCCGGAGGTGCCGTGCTGCCGTTGCGGGCCGTCGTGGTCGGCCTGGCCGCGCAGGCGGCGGTGCTGGCGGCGTTGCGCGCAGGTCCGCGGGGCTGGCTCGCGGGCCTGGTGTTCGCGGCCGTGATGTGCGGGGCGCTCGCCGTGGGCCTCGCCCGCTCCGGCGCCACCTCACTGGGGCCGGCCAACCTCGTGACGCTCGGCCGGGCGGCGCTCACCGGCGGCGTCGCCGCGCTGGTGATCGAGGATCGGCCGGCGGTGTGGGTGGTGGTCGTGGCGGCGATCGCGCTCGCGTTGGACTTCGCCGACGGTCAGGTCGCGCGGCGCACCGGCACGTCGTCTCGGCTGGGCGCGCGGTTCGACATGGAGATCGACGCGTTCCTGCTGCTGGTGCTGAGCGTGTACGTGGCGCTGACGCTCGGCTGGTGGGTGGTGGCGATCGGCGCGTGGCGCTACCTCTATATAGGCGCCGCGCGGGCGGTCCCGTGGCTGCGCCCGCCGCTGCCGCAGCGCTGGTTTCGCAAAACGGTCGCGGCCGCGCAGGGCGTCGTGCTGGTGGTGGCCGCGTCGGGCCTGCTGCCCCGCCCGCTGACGGTGGCCGTCGTGGCGACGGCGCTGGCGCTGCTGACCACGTCGTTCGTCCGCGACATCGCCTGGCAGTTCCGCCGCCGAAAAGTCCACTGAGGACACCGGCCGGATTCTGTCGGTGCCGCGTGCTCTACTCGCGGGCATGGATCAGGTCGTGCACGACGTCCTCGACGCGCTCGAACGACAGGACTGGGCCGCGCTGCGCCCGCTCCTGCATCCCTACCTGCACTGGTCCGACGCCGCCACGCGGCTCCGCGGCCGCACGAACGTCCTCGAGCACCTCGCCGAGTCCCCGCCGCCCGGGCCGCCGCGCGTCTACGAGCTGCGCGACGGGCAGATCTACCGCTGGTCGAGCTGAAAGTCCCGATGGCACAGAGCCTTTGTGCCCTGCCAAGCGAGGTCCATGGGCGGCGGCGGTGACGCGGTTGCCCCGTCTAGCGTGTGTGGCCCGTAGCAGGGAGGCACAGTGGGGATTCGCATCCTCCTGGTCGACGACCATGAGCTCGTCCGCCAAGGGATCGCCGAGATGCTCAGCGCGGAAACCGACCTCGATGTCGTCGGCCAGGCCGGGACGGTGGCCCGGGCGCTGGTCCTCGCCAGACAGATCGAAGCGGACGTCGCGGTGCTCGACGTGCGCATGCCCGACGGCAACGGGCTCGACCTCTGCCGGGAGCTGCTCGTGCGGGTGCCCGGTCTGCGCTGCCTGGTGCTCACCTCCGACGACGGCTCGCGGGCCGATGCGATCACCGCGGGCGCGTCCGGGTTCGTGCTCAAACAGGTTCTCGGCATGACGCTCGTCGACGCGGTGCGCGCCGTCGCCGCGGGCGGCAGCCATCTCGACGCGGAAAGCCGCCCGGAACACGAGCACCGTTAACGGCCACGGGGGTAGCGTCGACACAGTGTGTGACGCCCGATACACCGTGAGCCAGAGGAGCGTGCCGTGCCGAGCAGAGCCCGTGCCCGGACGCCGGAGGCCGACCACCTCACGCGTTTCCTCTCCGTACTCCACCGCACGCCCATCCCCACCGCACCGCCACAGCACGACGGGTACCAGGAGGCACTCGGGCTGAACCTGCTGGCACTGGCGTTACGCCTCGAGCACATCGCCCGCATGACCGAGGCGCTCACACTCGCCGACTCCACCCACATGGCCCGTTCGGTCAGTGTGGACATCGACACCGACGTGCTGACGCCGGAGCAACGGTTCGCGCTGCGGTCCGACCCGGGCGGCGGCGTGAGCGGGCGCCCGTCGGTGTGGCTGCCGATCTCCCGCCAGTCACGGTCGGACATGGCGCCGGTCGTCGTCCGCGACGCGGCCGGCAACGTCGTGCCGCGCATGCCGCAGGTGGAGACCGCGCAGGCGCTGATCCACGGGATGTGCAAGGCATTCCGCATGTTCCTGACCTCCGACCGGCGCACCGAGGACCCGGACGAGCTGCTGCATGCCGTGCGGCACAACGCCAACCGCTCCCGGTGGCTCATCGAGGCGACGATCGGCGACCTGATCTCCGGCGGCGGCCGGCCCGGCGCCCCGGTCCCGCACCACGGCACCGGCGGGCGGGCGACCGACTCCGACAGCATCCGCGACAAGGCCGCGCGGGCCGTCGTGGAGCTCTTCCAGGCGGACAGTCCCTTCCTGCGGCTGCTCGACGTCGCGTCCCAGGAGTACCTGCTCGTCGTGGAGGTGCCGACGTACAAGGCGCAGAGCTTCCTGCGCTACGACGCCCCGGTGATCCCCGCGCGGTCGCAGAACCTGCGCGCCCGCAACACGTTCGCGCGCTGGGCGTCCTTCCGCCACGAGTTCACCGTCCGGTACGCCACGCTCATCCCGCGCGCGGTGAAGTCCTATCACGTGACGCTCGAGGTGCCGGCCGAGATCCAGGTCCGCCGGTTCTTCATGACGAGCGACGTCGACTCCCCCGCGCTGCGCTCGCTCGTCGAGGACATGCGGACGGTCTCCGAAAGCTACGACCGCCTCCGTACCGTCACGCCGAAGCTGCTGGAGCTCGAGCTGCAGGGCATCGGCTCCCGGCTCGCCGAGTTCGGCCGCCGCCGCTACCGCGACCTCGAGTCGTTCCGCGCCTACGTCGAGGAGCGCTACGGGACGTTCTCCACCCGCGCGCCCCGCTTTCCGGTCTGGGGCGAGGTGACCGACCCGGAGGAGAGCCTGCGGCCCGACCGCCCGGTGGTCACCCGGCTCGCGCACTTCGCCCAGCTGTACGAGACCGACCACTACCGCAAGCTCGCCGACGGGATGATCACCCGCGAGATGCTCGACGAGCTCGCCGACGAGCTCGTCGAGGCCCAGGTGGACAAGGACATCCACGTGGACAACGACCCGCGGGAGAACGCCGGGCACGCGTACTGGCAGCGGCGCCCGTTCGGCGCGGACCCGCAGCCGGTCGAGCCGGTGGCGTCCACTGTGTACGCCGCACTCGTCGACGACCCGCCCTCGCTCGGCTCGAACGTGGCGAAGCTGCTGGTCGCCGTGCTGCTGCTGGTCGTCTGCTTCGGCCTGGTGCTCGAGCCGACATTATTCGCGGGCGTGCCGGTGCTCGGCGCGCTCAACGAGCACTTCCGGCCCAGCTCCGCGAACGGCGACTCACCCATCTCCTCCGCGGACGCCGTTGTGACCATGCTGCTGCTCGTGCCGGGCCTGCTGCTGTCCCGCTTGGACATCCCGTCGAACAAGACCGTGCTCGGCCAGCTGCGCCTGTTCCCCCGCTATGTCGCCTACACCTCGGTGATCATCGCCGGCATGCTCGCGCTGCTCGTGGCCTCCGGCCGCAAGGACGCGCTCGACGGGCCGTTCGTGGTCGGCATGGTCGCGCTGCTCGTGCTGTTCCTGCTCGTCGGCGTGGACACCGTCGGCAAGGCGGTCAAGCGGCGGCGGCAGGTGCCGATCAACCGGATCAGTCCGATGTGGCTGATCACCGAGACACGCCGGCGGCCGGTACGGCGCTGGCAGCGGCCGCGCGCGGAGTTCTCCACGGTCGGGAGCGACGACCATGCCTAGCAGCAGTCCGCAGCATCCGGCCCTGGCCGCGGTCGCGGCGCGCGCGGCGAGCGCGGGCAGCCCCGCCGTGCTGTTCGACGTCACGCACTTCGGCGCCGGGCCCGACGGCACGGTGTCCGTGCCGCCCACCGACATCACCCCGCCGACCGCCAAGGAACGCGTGGCCACCGAGACGCTCGCCTTCCACCTCGCCGGCATGGGCTTCCAGCTGCACACGTGGTCCCCGGCGACGCCGAGCAAGCAGATGGACGCCGTCACCAACAGCCGGATCGCGGTGAGCCCGCACGAGTCCGACGGCACCGGCACCGCGCGCCAGCTGTTCAGCGGCAGCGTCGTGATCAACCCGGGCTTCCTCTACGACGCCTCGCAGAGCACCGAGCTCCTGCTGACGCTGGACTACGCGCCCTGGCAGCCGGACTACGCCGACTCCCTGATGATCGCGCTCGCCTACCGCGGCATGGTCGCCGCGACGATCCCGGGGGCGGACGGCATCGGCGTGCCGGTGCTGTTCCTGCAGTCGCCGGTCGCCCCGTTCCGCGACCCGCCGCGCCGCTTCCGCGAGGACGGTTCCGGCGAGGCGCCGCGGGTGCCGAACGGGATGGCGCTGCGGATGCTCGTCGGCTTCGACGTCACCAACCGGCACAAGCGGATCGAGCTCGTCTGCGAGATCGCCGCGCTCGCCGCGGACCACGGGTTCGGGCTGCAGGTCGCCGACCGCCGCTTCGGCCGGGTCCGCGGCGAGTGGTGGTCGGTGCTGCCGCCCGACCACGACCGCTACCTCGAGCGCAAGCGCGAACTGTTCCCCTGGGCCCCCGAGGGCGTGCCGGCCGCGGCGCAGCTGGTCACGTTCGTCGGGCCGGCGCGCATCGGCTCGTCGGCCGCGATCGCCGCCGACCTGCTCGCCCGCAACGTCGGCATCCTCGCGGTGTCCGAGGCGTCGATGCAGGAGATCGCGTTCATCAACCTCGCCGTGCCGCTCGCCCCCGCCCGCATCGGCAAGACCATGTCCGACGGTGCCTGCCACACGATCGCCGACGGGATCGGCCGGCTCGCCAGCGCGTGCGGGCTGACCCGCCGCCAGGGCGTGCGGACCCGCAGCACGATCGGCGACTCGGCCGCCGCCGACTACCGCGTCCTCGCCACCGGCCCGGTGCGTCCGCGCATCGAGGAGTCCGTCAAAGAGACC
>Ga0307513_10012955_pt1 | contig 10255 bp, 9 predicted proteins | sample 15_EM_MG_FD_202174 | JGI IMG/M metagenome (GOLD analysis project Ga0307513, IMG submission 202174) | Populus trichocarpa ectomycorrhiza microbial communities from riparian zone in the Pacific Northwest, United States - 15_EM | ecosystem: Host-associated > Plants > Roots > Unclassified | place...
CGGGTCTGGCAAAGTAGACGTATTCGAAGATGCAGGGGCGGGCCTGCTTGGCGGGGAAGGGCTTCACGCTCTGCACGCCGTCGCTGTCGATGATCACCATCTCGCCGTGCTCGATGTCGCGGACGAAACGGGCGCCGATGATATCGAGCGCGCAGGTCTCCGACGCCAGAATCGGCTTGCCGTCGAGGTCGCCCAGCACCAGCGGGCGGATGCCCAAGGGATCGCGCACGCCGATCAGCTTCTTGTTGGTCAGGGCCACCAGCGCATATCCGCCCTCGATCTGGGACAGGGCGTCGATGAACCGATCGACGAAGCGGGCTTTCCGCGAGCGGGCGATCAGATGGAGGATGACCTCGGAGTCCGAAGTCGACTGGAAGATCACGCCGTTGGCGACCAACTGGTCGCGCAGGGTCAGGAAGTTGGTCAGGTTGCCGTTGTGCGCCAGCGCCACGCCGCCGGCCTCCATATCGGCGAACATCGGCTGGACGTTGCGGATGAACGAGCCGCCGGAGGTGGAATAGCGGGTGTGGCCGATGGAGAAGCGGCCCGGCAGGCGCTCGGTCAGGTCGACGCCGCCGAAAGAGTCGCCCACGTGGCCCATGTGGCGTTCGGTATGGAAGCGCTGGCCGTCGAAACAGGCGATGCCGCAGGCTTCCTGGCCGCGATGCTGCAGGGCGTGGAGGCCAAGCGCGGCCAGCCCGGCCGCCTCCGCGCAGTCGAATACCCCGAAGACGCCGCACTCGAGGCGCGGACTGTCATCCAAGGGGTCACGATGCGGCGGCATCTCTCGATCGTGCGCCATGGTCATCGGGATTTCTCCACCAGATCGTCGATCTCGCCTCGTTGGCGCGCGTCGTAGCCGCCCGTCACAGGTCTGTCACCTAGTGCATCGCCGACGGCGCGATCGAAGGCCGGTCTGAGCCGCTCGGCGACGTCCAGGCCCTGGGGCGCCAGCGTCGTCAGCAGCCGGCCCATGTTCTGGGCGAGTGGCCAGGTGGTCGCGCTGACGATCCAGTGCGGCTGCAGGTCCTTCGGCGTGGCGGCGTTGAACATCAGATTAAGCGCACCCAAGACGATCAGACCGCGGGCAAGGCCGATGACCAGGCCGATGCTGCGGTCGAGCGTGCCGACGAAATTGGACTGCTGGATCTGGCGCGCGAGCGCGCCGCCGATCAAGCGAAGCAGGATGTAGGTGACCAGGAACACCAGCACCAGGGTGGCGACCGCGGCCAGCCAGTCAGGGTGCACAATGTGCCGCACCATGGGTGAGAAGACCGGCAGGCCGTACATCGCGAAGGCCGCGGCCCCCACCAGCGCGATGAGTGCGGCGATTTCGCGCGTAGCGCCGCGGGCGAACCCCACAGCGGCGGAGAGCAACAGCAGGACGGCGACGATGAGGTCGAACTGCGTCACGCCACTCACGACCAACCACCTTCACCGATCCGACTGACCGCGTCGGCCAGTCGATTCACGCCCGTGGCGGCGACAGCCCCCGCGCCGTCCATGCCCGCCGGGCCAAGAGCGCGACGAAAGCCCAGCTTGGCGGCTTCCTTGAGGCGAGAATCCATCCGGCTTACGGCGCGGACCTCGCCCGAGAGGCTGATCTCGCCGAATACCACGCAGTCCTGCGGCAACGCCTGGTCCAGGGCGGAGGAGGCCAACGCGGCCGCGGCGGCGAGGTCGGCCGCCGGCTCGCTGATCCGCAGGCCGCCCGCGACATTCAGATAGACGTCGCGATCGCCGAGGCTGAGCCCACAGCGCGCCTCCAGCACTGCGAGCACCATGGCGAGGCGCCCGGAATCCCAGCCCACCACCGCCCGCCGGGGCGTGCCATAGGCGGAGGGCGCCACCAGCGCCTGGAATTCCACCAGCACCGGCCGCGAACCCTCGATGCCGGCGAAGACCGCCGCGCCGGCCGCACGCTCGCCCGAGGTGTTGAGGAAGAGGGCCGAGGGGTTCTTCACCTCCGCCAGGCCGGCGTCGCCCATTTCGAAGACGCCGATCTCGTCAGTCGCGCCGAAGCGGTTCTTGGCGCCGCGCAGGATGCGGAACGGATAGCCGCGCTCACCCTCGAAGGCGAGGACCGCGTCGACCATGTGCTCGATCACGCGCGGCCCGGCGATGGTCCCTTCCTTGGTGACGTGGCCGACCAGGATGATCGCGACGCCGCGCTTCTTGGCCAACCGCACCAGTTCGCCCGTGGCGGCGCGCACCTGGGTGACCGAGCCGGGGCCTGCCTCGTGGGCGTCGCTCCAAAGCGTCTGGATGGAATCGATGACCACCAGGTCGAAGGTCTCGCGCTTCAGGCCGTCGGTGATATCGCGCAGCGAGGTTTCGGCGGCGAGCTTCACCGGTGCGTCGGCCAGGCCCATGCGTTGGGCGCGCGCGCGGACCTGCTCGACCGCCTCTTCGCCCGAGATGTAGGCGCATCTCGCTCCGCGCCGGGCGGCTTCGGCGGCGACTTGCAGGAGCAGAGTGGATTTGCCGACCCCCGGGTCGCCGCCCAGAAGGATGGCCGATCCGGGCACGACGCCGCCGCCGCAGACCCTGTCGAACTCCTCGACGCCGGTGGCGATGCGCGGCGGGGCGGGGGTCTCGTCCTCCAGGCCCTCGAAGGCGAGGCCCCGCTGGCGGCTGGATTTCGAGGGCGCGAGCGCGCCGGGCGGGCGGCTCTGCAGCTCCTCGACCAGGGTGTTCCACGCGCCGCACGCCGGGCACTGGCCCGCCCACTTGGTCTGGACGGCGCCACAGGACTGGCAGGCATAGACGGCGCCGTCGCGGGCCAACTGAACGCTCCTGATTCGGATTGAAACACACTCTAGCCTGCCGAGGCGTCCGGCGTCTGTGCTAGGCTCGGTGCGGGTTGGCTGGGGAGGTTCTGATGAGCGTAGTTGAACCAGGATCAGCAGGCCCGAGCCTGTTCACGCGGGTGAGCGCCGTCCTGATGCGGCCCAACGAGACCTGGGACCTCATCGACGCCGAGACGACGCAGATCCCAGACCTCTACAAGACCTATGTCGCCCCCCTGGCGGCCATCCCCGCCGTTTGCGGGGCGGTCGGTCTGCTCGGCCTCGGCGGCATCCAGATCTTCGGCGTCCACCTTCGGCCCAGCTTCACCCGCGTGATCACCGAGATGGTGGTGAACTACGTCCTGACGCTGGTCGGGGTCTACGTCCTGGCGCTGGTGATCGACGAGCTCGCGCCAAGGTTCGGAGCCGCTCGGGGCCGCACCCAGGCCTTCAAGCTCGCGGCCTATTCCGGAACCGCCTGGTGGGTGGCCGGGATCTTCCGGCTGCTGCCTGGGGTCGGCGGCATATTTATGCTGCTGGGCGGCCTCTACACGCTCTATCTGATGTACCTGGGCCTGCCGAAGCTGATGAAGGTCGAAGGCGATCGGACCATGCCCTATCTGGTGGTGAGCCTGGTGGTGACGGCATTGCTGACCCTCCTGATTGGGGCCCTGTCGAGCTGCTTCACGAACATCGGCGGTCCCCTCTCGATCGACACCTAGCCGATGTAGGTCCGTTGCGCCCGGCGGCTGAGGCGCACCAGGACTTCGTGGGTGACGCTGCCCGATGCCTTCGCCAGGTCGTCGAGCAGGGCGTTGGGACCAAGCAATTCGACCTCGTCGCCGGGTGCGGCCTCGGCGTCGCCGACGTCGATGATCAGCAGGTCCATGGTGACAATGAGGAAACGGCGCCTGGCGCCGGCGAACCAGGCGTAACCGCCCGCCCGGCCGGCTCGGATGATCCCGTCGGCGTAGCCCGCGGCCACCACGGCCACGCGGGTCGGGGCGGCGATTCGGAGACTGTCGCCATACCCAAGGATGTCGCCGGGCCGCAGGTTGCGCACGTCGGCGATGGGGGCGGTGAGGGTGGCGACGGCTTTGAGCCGTGCGTCCGGCCGCTCCTCGGGGCCGCCGCCGAACAGGCTGACGCCCGGGCGCACCATGTCGAAACGATAGTCGGGGCCCAGGAACGATCCGGCCGAGGCCGACAGGCTGGCGCGAGCCTGCGGAAAAACGGAGCGGACTTCAAGAAATCGCGCCAACTGGTCGAGATTGCGGGGGTTCTTCGGGCTCTCGGCAGACCCGAGGTGGCTCATCACCAGCCCGACGTCCAGGCCGCGCAGGCGGTCGGTGCTCTGGACCAGGGCGCGGGCCTCATCCGGGGAGACACCCTGGCGGTTCATGCCGGTGTCGATATGCAGGGCGACGGGCAAGTTCCTCCCGGCGCGGGCGGCCCAGGCCTGAGCCGCCGAAACCTGGGGCAGGGCGCTGAGCGCGGGTGTGAGGTTCGCCGCCGCCAGGCGCGCGCCCGAACCCGCGGTGAAGCCGTCGAGCACGTAGATCGTGGTGGGCCGGTCCGGCGTCAGGGCCGCACGCAGCGCTTCGCCTTCGGAGAGCCGGGCGACGAAGAACGTCCGCGCACCCTCGTCCCACAGGCGCGCACCGACCGTTGCGGCGCCCAGGCCATAGCCGTCGGCCTTCAGCACAGGCGCCACCTCGGCGCCGACCGCCGCTTCCCGGAGAACGTCGTGGTTGTGGGCGAGCGCGCCGAGGTTGATCGTCAGGCGCGCAGCGGCAGGCTCAGCCATGCCGGCTCAGCGGATGTCGTAGCGGCCGTCGCGGGCGAGATTGCCGAATTTGGTGATGTCCTCGTTGAACGACAGCTTCACGTTGCCGATCGGGCCGTGCCGCTGCTTGCCGATGATGATTTCGGCGAGGCCGCGCACCTTGTCCATCTCCTCCTGCCAGTTCAGGTGTTCGGCGGTGCCTTCGCGCGGTTCCAGGCGGCTGAGGTAGTAGCTCTCGCGATAGACGAACATGACCATGTCGGCGTCCTGCTCGATCGAACCCGATTCACGCAGGTCGGAGAGCTGGGGCTTCTTGTCCTCGCGGTTCTCGACCTGACGGCTCAGCTGCGAGAGCGCCATGACCGGCACCGAGAGCTCCTTGGCGAGGGCCTTCAGGCCCTGGGTGATCATGGAGACTTCCTGCACCCGGTTGTCGGACTTGTTGTCGCCGCCGGTGACCAGCTGGAGATAGTCGACGATGATGATGTCGAGGCCGACCATCCGCTTCAGGCGCCGCGCGCGCGCCGCCAGCTTGGCCATGGTGATGCCGCCGGTGGCGTCGATGTAGAGCGGCGCCTCCTGGATCTCGAGGGCGGCGTCGCGGACGCGGCCGAATTCCGAGGCGTCGATCTCGCCCTTGCGCAGCCGGTCGCCCGAGACGCCCGAGACTTCCGCCAGCAGTCGCATGGCGAGCTGCTCGGCCGACATTTCGAGGGAGAAGAACGCCACGACCCCGCCGCGGACGGTCTTTTTGGAGCCATCGGGCTGCGGCTCCCAGGCGTACTGCTTGGCGACGTCGAAGGCGATGTTACAGGCGAGCGAGGTCTTCCCCATGGAGGGACGCGCGGCGAGGATCACCAGGTCGGAGGGGTGCAGGCCGCCGATCTTCTGATCGAGGTCGATCAGGCCTGTGGAGAGGCCGGCAAGCCCTCCCTCGCGGCTGTGCGCCTCGGCCGCCATGGTGACGGCGCCGTGCAGGGCGTCCGAGAAGCTGACGAAGCCCTGCGAAGTCCCGCCGGTCTCAGCCAGGGTGAAGAGCAGCTGTTCGGCCTGTTCGATCTGGTCGCGGGCCGAAAGGTCGGCGTCGCTCTGGGAGGCCTGGGCCGCGATATCGCCGCCGATGCGGATCAGGTCGCGGCGCAGCGCCAGGTCATAGACCGCACGGGCGTAGTCCGGCGCATTGGCGGCCGGCGGCGCGCGGTCGACGAGATCGGCCAGATAGCGAACGCCGCCGAGTTCGTCGAAGGCCGGATCGCGGGAGAACTGCTCGGCCAGCAGGATCGGCTCGGCAAGTTGGCCCTTGCGGATGTGGCTCTCGATCGAGGCGAACAGGCGCTGGTGGAATGGCTCGAAGAAATGCCGGGCCTGCAGGTAGTCGCCGATCCGCTCGAAGGCCGCGTTGTCGTAGAGGAGCGCGCCCAGCAGGGCCTGTTCGGCCTCGACATTGGCCGGCACGTGGGGGATCGCCACGTCGTTGGAGATGGGGCGCAGGTCGAGCGCGGGAACAAGGGCCATCCCTTACCGATAGCCTAACGCTGACGAATTGCGCACGGACAGAAGCGCGCAGCTCGGCCCTTTCCACACACAATTCGTAGGCCTGTGGACGAACCCTCGCGCACCCTTCCTTCCACGAAAAAGGCGGGCTGCAAGAGCAGCCCGCCTCGATCGTTCAAGCCGCAGAATTGTGCGGTGCGCCTACCAGTTCACGCTCAGGCGGCCATAGAGGAAGCGGCCGTTGAAGCCGTAGGGCGAGAAGCTCGGGAAGCCGATCGACCCCGTCGGGCTGTTGATCGCGCCCGGCGTGAAGTTCGGATACTTGTCGAACATGTTGTTGATGCCGAACGCCGCGCCGACGTTCATCGGCAGCTGGTAGCGGAGTTCCAGATCCATCAGCCACGCGTCGCCCGTCGAGTAGTCGAAGGTCGGGTTGTTGTTGGGGGTGAGGACGCTGGCGTAGTGGGTGGCTTTCCAGGTCACGCCGGCATTGCCGAACTCCCAGTCGACTGAGCCCACCAGCTTGCTCTGCGGCGTACCCTTTTCATAGGTGAGCACATTGCCCCGGTCGAACAGGAAGGCTGGTTCCGGCAGGGTGGTGATGGTCGGCAGGTCGGGCGTCTTGGTGACGTTGGTGTCGTTGAAGTTGGCCGCCAGGGTGAAGTCGAACTGGCCGATCCCATCGGTCGCCAACCGGTAACGGCCGACGACGTCGAGGCCCTTGGTGGTGGTGTTGACGCCGTTGATGAAGAACCGAGCGGCGCTGATGTTGAACGGTGCGAGCAGGGCGGTGATCGCCGCAGCCGTCGCCGGCGGCGTGTTCGTGTTCGGCAGGTTCTCCGAGAGCACGATGCGGTTCTTGATGTCGATCTGGTAGGCGTCGACGGTCAGCTCGAACGGACCCGAGCGCCAGACCAGGCCCAGCGAGTAGTTCATCGAGGTTTCCGGCTCGAGCGGGGTCGCGCCGAGCGCCTTGGCGACCGGGCTGGAGACGGGGAAGGTGCCGACCTCGATGAGCTGGAAGCTCGTGCCGACCAGGGTGTTGTTGGTGGAGGTGTAGGTGAAATACTGCTGCTGCAGCGCCGGCGCCTTGAAGCCCGAGGAGATCGAGCCGCGGAAGGCGAACGCCTCGGAGACGTCGTAACGGGCGGACGCCTTGCCGGTGGCCTTCGACCCAAAGTCAGAATAGTCCTCGTAGCGGCCGGCGAGGTCGAACTCGAGCTGGTCGGTGAGCTTGCCTTCCAGGTCGACGTAGGCGCTCCAGTTGTGCCGGCTGACGTCCACCTCGTTCGAGGGCCGGAAGCCGGGGAAGCCCTGGCTGACGCCGGCCTTGGTGGTGTCGGGGCCCAGCGAATAGGAGGCGGGCTCGCCGGCTCCGATCTCGAAGGCTTCGTGGCGATATTCCAGGCCGAGCGCCACGTTGAGAGGTGCGACCAGACCCACCTCGAACGGCCGGGTGAGGCCCAGGTCGACAATGGTCTGGTCGTAGGTCAGCGAGCCGGCGTCGAACTCGGTCTTCGAGGCCGCGCCGAACGAGGCGTTGATCGAATTGACCGTCCGATAGTCGAGGTCGTTCTTGCCGTAGTTGGCGCTGAGGTTGACGTTCCAACCGGCCAGGTCGCCCTTCACACCGCCCTGGACGCTGTAGTCGATGATCTTGGTCTCGATGGCCGGCAGGAAGCCGCCCGGATAGACCGCCGGCACGTTGTTGGCGTTGTTGTACGCGCGCGCCGTGGCCGCGGCGTTGGTGTCGCGATGCTGGTAACCCGCGTAGCCATAGGCTTCCCAGGTCTCGCCCAGCGGCACGCCGGCGTTGGCGTAGACCGTGTAGCTGTCGACCTTGGGATCGCCGAAGCGGCCGATGACGATCTGCCGACCATAGGCGGGCAGGGCGCTGAGGTTCGTGTAGTCCGACCGGTTGGTGGGATGACGCAGCACCCACTCGCCGGAGACGGTCAGGAAGCCCTTCTCGCCGATCGGCAGGCCCTGCCAGGCGGCGATGGATTCGGTCAGGCCGTCGTTGGCGTCGCGCTGACCGCGCGAGGTGATCACCCGGCTGTTGTAGATACCGTACATGGCCGTCGCGCCGCCGCCTTCGCGCGCTTCGCGCAGACGGACGTTGATGACGCCGGCGATGGCGTCGGCGCCGTACTGGGCGGAGGCCCCGTCGCGCAGCACTTCAACCTGCTCGATGGAAATGGTCGGGATGGTGTTGAGGTCGAAGGCGGTCGAGCCGCGGCCGATGGAGGTGTTGACCGCCACCAGCGCCGACACGTGGCCGCGCATGCCGTTTACGAGCACCAGGGTCTGGTCCGGCGCGAGGCCGCGTAGCGTGACGGGGCGGACGTGGTCGGTGCCGTCGGTGATAGCCGGGCGGGGGAAGTCCAGCGCCGGGGTGAGGTTGGCGAGCGCCTGGGCGAGTTCGGTGGAATTGCCCTGCTTGGTCAGGGCGTCGGCGGTGATCACGTCGACGGGGGCCAGGGTGTCGAGGCGCGAGCGGCCTTCGGTGCGGGTGCCGGTGACCACCAGTTCTTCGACATTGACGGCCGCGGCTTCAGCGGCGGCAGCGGCCGCACTGGAGAGAAGGGTCGCAGCCGAAACGGCCGCGAACAGGACGTGGCGATAGTTCATGAAGAACCCCCGGATTTTATTGGGTGAATCCCAATGCAAGGCTGGGGGCGAAGCTAGGCAGTCCGGATACGTCGTAAAATGATATTTCGGCAACAGTGCACAAAAAAGCCGCCCGGAATGGGTCCCGGGCGGCTTTCTGTTTCGCGGGTGTGGCGAATTAGTCCTGGACGTAGTTGCCTTCGATGGAGCCAGCGCCGCCTTCGAGGAGGTCGGCTTGCGCCTGTTCGTCGGCGATCCGGTCTTCTTCGAACTGGGCGTTGATCACGTCCTCGCCGCGCGCCTGACGCTCGGCTTCGTCCTGGCTGCGGGCGATGTTCAGCGTCACGGTGACGGTGACTTCGGGGTGGAGACGGATCTTCACCTCGTGCAGGCCCAGCGTCTTGATCGGCTTGTCGAGCACGACCATCGCGCGTTCGACCTTGCCGCCCTCGGCGTTGACCGCGTCGGCCACGTCGCGACCGGCGACCGAGCCGTAAAGCTGGCCGCTTTCGCCAGCCTGACGGATCAGGATGTAGGAGGCGCCGTCCAGCTTCTCGCCGGAAGCGCCCGCCGCATCCTTGGCCTTGGCGTTGCGCGCTTCGATCTCGGCCCGCTGGGCTTCGAAGACCTTCAGGTTCGCGTTGTTGGCCCGCAGCGCCTTGGAGCGCGGCAGGAGGAAGTTGCGGGCGTAGCCGTCCTTGACGTTGACCACGTCGCCGAGGGCGCCCCAGCCTTCCACACGTTCGAGCAGAATAACTTTCATGTGCCTGGCTCCCTTACTTCACGACATAGGGGAGCAGGGCCAGGAAGCGCGCGCGCTTGATGGCCTTGGCGAGTTCGCGCTGCTTCTTGGCGGAGACCGCCGTGATGCGCGAGGGCACGATCTTGCCGCGCTCGGACACGTAGCGTTGCAGGAGCTTGACGTCCTTGTAGTCGATCTTCGGAGCGTTGGCGCCGGAGAACGGGCACACCTTGCGCCGGCGGAAGAACGGGCGGCGGGCGCCGCCGGCGGATGCGCCGCCAGCGGGCGCGATTGCGGTTTCGTCGCTCATTAGAAGCCACCTTCCTTCGAGCCGAAGTCGTCGCGACGCGGCTCGCGCTCGCGATCGCGGTCGCGGCGGGCGAGGATCGGCGAGAGCTCCAGATCCAGTTCCTCGACGCGCACGGTCAGGTACCGCAGCACGTCTTCATTGATGCTCAGCTGACGTTCCATCTCCTTCACCGCGTCGGCGGGGGCGTCGATGGCCAGCAGGGAGTAGTGACCCTTGCGGTTCTTCTTGATCCGGTAGGTCAGGTTGCGAAGACCCCAGTACTCGATCTTGCCCACGGTCCCGCCGCCGGCTTCGATCAGAGCTTTCATGGTGTCGTTGAGGGCTTCGGCTTGTTGCGGCGAAATATCCTGCCGCGAGATAACGACGTGCTCGTATAGCGCCATAGGTTCCTTCTTCCGTTTGGGAGGCGGCGCGTCCGGCGGCGGAAGGACCGCTGGAAACGATGGATCTCAAGCGCGGCGGCCGGGAGTTTCCCGACCCATTCGCGTTCCGCGTGAGACCGCCTTCCGTGAAGAGGCGCGCAT
>Ga0307513_10012956_pt1 | contig 10255 bp, 12 predicted proteins | sample 15_EM_MG_FD_202174 | JGI IMG/M metagenome (GOLD analysis project Ga0307513, IMG submission 202174) | Populus trichocarpa ectomycorrhiza microbial communities from riparian zone in the Pacific Northwest, United States - 15_EM | ecosystem: Host-associated > Plants > Roots > Unclassified | place...
CCCCACGAGCTGCCACAGCACCTTGCTCGTGAGCGAGATCGCCATCCGCCGGACCATGCCGGCGACCTTGAGCCAGCGCGGATCGGTGCTCTCGAGGAGCGCTTCTTTAGACCTCATGAGGGGGATAGATCCGTTCCGCTCGGGACGAGCGTCATAAGTGTTTCTTCGCCGGCGCGACCGCTTCGATACGTGCACGCGGTGATCAGGTAGTTGCCCTTGGTCTCGGTCCGCTCGTCCTCGACGCTGGCGATCGTGTCGGGCGCGAAGAGCGTCGTGGAGGAGCCGCCGACGATCTGCCCGTGGCCCGCACAGCGCACGGTGAGCCCCTGCGCGTGCGCGCTTCGGCGCTCCATCTCGCGGCGCGCGAGCTCCTGCGCCTCGGCGATCGACGACACCGAGCGCGGGACGATCAACCGCTTCGGGGCCGAGAACGCATCGCCGTCGCCGTCGGGCGTGCGCGGGTTGTCCTTGGCCTCGCCGTAGCGCGACGCGACCCGGCTGCCATAGTTGACATCGGTTCCCGTGCCGCTCCCCACGACGATCACGCGGCTGTAGCGATCTGCGGTCCGCTCGCGCACGCCCATGCCGAGCACGGTTGCCTCGTCGGTGCGCCGGCTGCCTGCCGCGGGCATGAAGAACCGGAATTGCGGCTCCTGGTCGTAGTTGGGCTGTCCGAGGATCAGCTCGGAGCCATCCCCAGCAGACCACGCCAACAGGCCCGCCTGCGCGCACAGCGTCTCGATCACCTGCCACCGGGTCTGGCCCGGCTCGATGTGCGTCCCTACCTTCGTGCCGGTGTTGAGCTTCACCGGATCCCCCGCCGCCTTCGCCTTGCGTCCGCGACCACGGAGCACGCTGCGATTCCGCGCGTTCGAGAGCGAGACCCGGGTGAACCACGGATCGACCACCTTCTCGACGAGCGCCTGCATCGTGAGCCCTGAGAAGTTGAGACCCGGCGCGGACTCGTCGACGAGTCGGCCGGCCCGATCGCGGCCGATGATCTCGACGGCTTCATCGTCCTCGGGAACCAGTCGCTCGTCGATGAAGCCAGTCAGGACGCGCACATCGTCGATCAGGACGCGGATCGGCCGGTCGCCTCGGCACAGCTGCCAGACCTCGCGCTGGAACGGCATGCGCACCGTGAAGTGGTCGGCCGGCGACGTCATGTCGACGGTGATGTCGTAGGTCTCCCAGGCGCGGATCTGGACGCCATCCACGATCACCGAAATGTCGTGCTGCGGTGTGCCGACGCGGTCGCTCATGTCGCCCCCGGCGCGGGCAGCTTGATCATCGTCCCGGCTGGGACGCGGTTCGGGGTACGAATGCGGTTGATGCGCGTCGCGCGGTCGGCGAGCTCGGGGGCGAGCTCCGGTCCGTAGATCTCGGCGCAGATCGTGAGCAACGGGAGCGCGCGATCGACGCGCAGCGAGATCAGCTGATCGGCATCCGACGTGATGGCTTGCCCCGCGAGCTGGACCGCGGAGACCAGGTTGACCATCGCCTGATACAGTGGCCACCGATCGATGTTCGTCGCTAGGTCGAGGTCTTCGATCGCCGTGTTGATCTGCCCGGTGAGCGAGGCCACGCCGACCAACACCGCCTGGCTATCGGCATCGACGGACTCCGACATCGCCGTGATGAAGGCCAGCGCGTCATCCGGCGCTGAGCTCGCCTGACCGGCTGTGGCGAGCGCGCGGTTCGCATCGGCGACCGCCACGGAGACCGTCTCGACACCAGCGATCGGCGCCACGCCCGCGCCGGTCGGAGCTGTCGGCTGCGGCTCGTCCTCGGGCAGGAACGAGCATTGGTAGCGGACCTGACGCGCGTCCGAGCTCGCCGTGTGCCGGCCGCCCTCCGCTCGAGCGCGGTACGAGCCGATCAAGGGATGCGAAAAGATCTGCGGCTCGCCCCGGGCGACCAGCGCGCGGAACTGGTCGAAGCGTTCGAGGAACGATGCCTTGCCCGGCTCATCGACGAACAGGATCTCGCAGTCCGCCTTGCCGAGCTTCGCCCCCCGGTCCTGCAGGAAGTGGCGCGACCCGCGCGCGGGCGACTGCACGGCGATGTCGCGCCCGTCGTCGGTCTCGATCGACGAGATCAACAGCGGCAGGTCCGCAAAGAGCGATTCGAAGTAGATGTCAGCCATCAGAGCCTGCCGCCTGGCCTGGTGCTCAGCGACGGCGCGTTCTTGGTCGCCTTGGACAGCGGCTCGGCGCCGACCTTGACGCCGAGCCCGACCCGCTGCAGCGCCGCCGCCATCGCGTTCGCGAGCTTTCGCTCATCGATCGCACTGCCACCGCCACCACCTCCGCTGCCGCCGGCCCACGGGTCAGGCCCCAGCCACGGAGCCCGGCCGCCCACGCTGGCGAGGTACTCGGCCGTCGCTTGTTTGCGCTCGTCCTGGTGCACCATCATGCCCGCGGACACCGCGTTGAGCTCGTGGCCGATCCGTTCGCCCGCTTCGATCATGCCCCGGTAGGTCGTGTTCATCTGCGGGACCTCCGGGAGATCCGCGAGCGACTCGCCGTTGGGATTGATGTTCTGAAGCCGAAGGGCGATCTCCCGCATTCGTTCGGTGGGTAGATGCTGGCTCTTGAGCTCAGACACGACGCGATCGGCGTCGTCGCTGACCACCTCGGGATTCCCGTCGATGTTGGAGTGCTTGTCGATCCACCGCGCCACCTCCATGAGCTTGCCGGCCGCGAACGACAGCCCGTCTGCGAACGCCTGGACGCGCTCCGGCGTGAACGCCGACACGACGGCGAGCTTGATCTCATTCCACGACTTCTCGATCTTCGCCGACGAGGACTCCATATAGGTCCCGAAGTCGCGCTGAATCAGTCCAGCGTCGCTCGAGTCGCTCACGAACTTGGCGAGCAGATCCTTGTTCTGCGAGAGCTGGACGTACGCGCGATACGCCTCGACGCGGCCGAACGCCTTCTCGAGCAGATCGGGATGGTTGACCAGGTCAGACTTCGAGATCTCCTCGACGATGGAGAAGACGTCTTTCATCGACTCCTTGCCGTGCTTGTCGACGTCAAACACCTTGATTCCGGACGCCTTGAAGCGACTGGCGTTCTTGGTGAGCGCGACGAGCAAGCTTTGTAGTCCGGTCACGGTCTCGCTCGCGTCGCCACCGAAGCCGCGCTTGACGACCTGCAGCGCCGCGCCGAGCTCGCGCACGCCCTGGAGCCCCTTGCCGCCCTTGAACATGCCCCACATCGGCGCAATCTGAGCCATCGTCCCGGCGAGGTCCTTGAGCTCGATCGCGCCAGCCTTGCCCTGTTGCGCCAACGCCGAGAACGTCGCCTCCATCTCGGCCGGGCCGATGCCCATCTGCTGCGACAGCGCGGCGGCGGTCTGCGCGATGTCCGAGACCGTCGATCCGGTCGCCGCCGCGATCTTGGACCAGGTCGCCGTCGACGCGGTCGCCGTCGCCATGTCGCCGGTGAGCGCCACGTACGCCGCCGCAGCCGACAGGATCTCGTTGCGTCCGACGCCGGTGTCGAGGCTCGCCTGCTCGACGGTCTTGGAGAACGCGCGGATCGCGGCCGGCGACGTGCTCGCGGTGATCTGCAACCGGGTGAGCGCCTTCTCGTAGTCGAGCACGTCGCTCGCCATGCCGGTGAGCCCGCCGGCCGCCTGGAGCCCGAGGCCAAGCCCGATGCCGTCCCTGACCGTACCGAGCACGCTCCGTCCGGCGCCGAGCATTTGCTTGCGGGCCGCCTTCGCGTCGCGCGCCGCCTGCCTGGCCGCGCGCGCCTGCTCGCGCTCGAACCTCGCGAGCTTGCGCCGCGCGTCCTTGATCCCATCGTCGACGCCCGCCGCCGACGACTTGAGCTCGATGTTCGCTACGCGCTTCGCGCTTACCGCCACGCATCAGCTCCGAGGCTGCCGCGCCGAGCGCCGCCGAATGCTCGACGCGTCGGATTCACTCCGGCGCCTGGAAGTCCGGGTTCGTGGCCTTCGCGCCCTTGCCGCTGCTGCGGAACCGCCGCCACGCCTCGCAGCTCGCCCACCACCAGCACATCACCTCTGTGTCGCTCAGCTCGCAGGCAGGCCGCCCGTAGTAGCCGCGAAGATCGCCAGCTTGTGTAAACCGAACGATCGCAGGGCCGTCACGTCCTTTTTTTTTGACGCAGACCGCATCATCGCGAGCTCGTCCTCGGTGAGCGGCTTGGCGTCGGCGCCGAGCGGATCCAGGCGATCGCGCAGATCCTGATAGCGGTCCCAAGGACCGCTGATCTGCTCGTCGGACAACTCGCGCCAATCGTCGAGGGGCGCGAGCGGCGTATCGAGCTCGTCGGTCATGCGCACCGCGATCGCGAGGTGGCGAGCGGCGATCTCGCACTTCCAGTCATCGTGTGCAACCGCGGCGATCATGCCGTCGTCGGTGACGAGCCCGCGCTCCTTGAACAGCGCAAGCGCCTCGGCCTTGATGGTCAGGGATTCGCTGCGCGTGAGGACGCGCATGACGCCGGCGGCGTCGGTACCGGGCACTGTCACCGGAACGTGCTCGCGCGCGCCTGCGAGCGCGGAGGTCACCGCCGCGGCCGGCTCATCGGGGTGTCGGGTCGTGAAGCGTCCCATGGTCACAGCGGCTTCTGGGACAGGGCGATGATCTCGACGCTGAGCATGTGCTTGCCCTCGTCATCGTCGTCGGGTTCGACCGTGCTCACCCGACACGCCGGATACTGGTACCGCAGGCCACCGACGATCTCCCGCGTCATCGAGAAGATCTCCCGCGTCGCCTTGAGTCGGTAGTAGTCGATCTCCGGTCTGCCTTGCTCCTGGTAGACCTCGAGCGAGATGGTCTGTGCGCCGGGCGAGTCGATGAAGCCGACCGGATCGTCCTCGCCCATCGCGGTAACGGCCTGCGTCTTCGCGCCGTCGCTGACCTTCGAGCTCTTGCAGCGCCGGAGCCGGACGTTGCCTTGGCTCGCGGAGCTGACCGTCACCCGTGCTTGTGTTGCTACTGCATTGGCCATGGATCATCCTCAGAGGAACATGGTGTGTTTCGTGACGAGCTGGTGCAGTGGACCGGCGACGCGGAATGGCGCCGACGACACGTAGCGCCCCGTCGTCGTGGTCGACTTCTCGACCTGGGTCTGATCCAGGAAGGAGTCGACGTCTTGCAGATAGTTCAGCGACTCCATCGCGCGGCTGATCTCGACGATCATGTCGCGTACGCGCGTGCGGACCTCGAGCGTATCCACCTCCTGGACGAAGCGCGTCCGAAACGCGATCTCGACTTGCTCGGCGCGAAACGCCGCGGTCCGCGGAAACGCGATATCGCGCACCGTCTCCGTCGGCGCGCCGTTCAGCGTGATCTCCGACGTCACGAAGCGCGTGATCTTGGAGAACGCGCCGTCCGGCTCATGGACGTTGAGCCCGCCGTTGAGGCCCGACTCGATCTCGGGCGCCGTGTACGCGAACGCGCCGCTCGGCGGGTAGAGCGCGACGCGTTGACCGTCGAGGTTGGCATTCGGCGCCTCGCGCGCGAACTCGGCGATCGCGTCGACCACCGCGATCTCACCTGACAGCGATGGCGTCGCTTCGTAGGAGCCAATCACGATGCCAAAGTCGTTGGCTGCCGCCTGGAGCGTCTGCGCGGTGCCCAACGATCCGCGCTCGCCGACGAAGAAGAATCGGTAGTTTCGTTGGCTGAATGCCCACGCCGCCGCGCGCTCGAGCACGAGCGTGGCAATGTCGGCAGTCGTGTGGTTGCTGATCGCGACCGCGTGATAGCGCTGCCCGTAGAGGCCCTGGAGCGCGTTGACGATGCTGGCGACCCCAGCCCCGGCGGCGCTCTGCGCCAGCACGCACGTCACGCCTACCGGCGTCTGGACGAGCGCAAACGCCGCGTCGTTACCGTTCGCGCCCTTCGTCGTGTGCGTCATCGTCACGACGTTGGCGGCAACGGTCGCCGTGAACGGAATCAGCGACCGCATGGCGTCGATCGCGTTCTTGACCGCGACGGCGATCGTGTTGGCGGCGTCGCCCGCGCTCACGCCGACGATCACCGGCCGCCCGGCGACGGTGAAGATCAGGGTTCCGGACGTCGCGGTCGTGACCGTGATCGTCGCCGTCTCCTGGGTCGCGGTGCCGCCGGTCGGTTCGGCGAGCGGCGCCATCCAGATCTCGGGCGACGCGCCGGACAGCTTCGCCTGTGCGAAGGCCGTCCTGCACAGCACCGCCACGAGCGAGCCGATGCCGCCCTTGGCGTCGGCGTCCGACTCATCGAAGACCTGGACCGGCGTGTCCACGGCCGCCGTTCCCGCCGTCGTCTTCTCCGCGACGATCACCGCGCGCAGTGGCAGCGGGATCAGCGACTGGCCAGCCTCGACGAACGCGAACTCCGAGAACGCGCCCGGTCGGCGCAGGTTGCTCGGCGTTGAGGTGACGATCGTCATCGGATCACGCCTTCACCGGGGCAGGGGCGGACGGCGCCGCATGGGCCGTGGCCGCGACCGGCGCGACCTCGAGCTCGGTCAGGTCGCCGGCGCGGATCCGACCTCGGAGGAAGCGGTCATGCCTGCGGCAACTCTGCGCGTCAGGCTCGATGACGTCCCCCGGCCGACAGCGGTTGTGCGCGGCGCCCGGCCCGGCGAGCAAGTCGAGCGGCAAGATCAGGTGCGTATGGAGCTTGAAGCGACGAGTGTTCAAGGGACCTCGAGAAATGAGATGGTGTCCACGAGCGGCTGTCCCGACGCATCGAGACCGTCGAGCTCGTGTTGTGCCTCGATCGATGTGACGAGGTCAGAATTCGCCCGTTGTGGGTTCACCGAGGTCTCGACGAGGACCGAGAATCGCTGTTCCCAGAGCGAGCCATCCCCATCGGTGACGACCTCGTCTTCGTACTTCGGCCGGATCTCGTGGACCCCGATCACGTCGAGCTCCTGGCCGCACAGGACCTCGCGCACGTGCTCGAGCATGGTCTCGATCCCGGGATCCGCCGCCGCGTCACCGCCCGCGACGACGTCGGGCGACAGCCGCCCATCGACGAAGGCCCGCAGGTTCTTGGACAACGCGTAGATCGCGATCTCGAGCTCGCCGAGGTAGCTCTCGTTCCCGTCGATCGGCGTCAGATCCATGCGGCCGAGCGCGACGCACAGCGACGGCGTCGCGCCCTGCAAGGCGATCCAGACGAACCCGAGCTCATCGTCAGAGTCGCCCTTCAAGGGACGTGGCAGCACGCCGATCTTCGCCAGGTAGCCGCCGTTGGCCTTGAGCATCGGTCGGCCGTTGCCGGTCGGCGTCGACGCGAGGCGCTCGACGAGCGCGTGTCGGATCACCGATCGCTGCGGACGGTGCAGGCCCGAATCAAAGTGGTGGACGCCAGCGCCCGCATACGCGCCGGTGTACGCGGCGCCACCACTGGAACCCTGAAAGCCCATCAACTACCTCCGTAGGCGCGCACGAGGGCGCCGCCGAGCGTGTTCTCCGCGATGCGGAGCATGTCGTCCGAGATCCACAGGAACGGCCGCGCCAGCAGCCGCGCGCCGCGACCGACCGTGCCGCCATCCTGGTGAACGCCGGACCACAGCACGCGCGATCGCGCGCGCACCGCGGTCGCAGTGGCGGTATACGCCACCGCCCCGGACAGCTTGCCGAGTGGCTTCTTGGCGCGGCGACCGCCTGCCCGGAGCTTGGCCATCGTCGACGCCGCACGCGGCGCCCACATCGCCGAGGGTCCCTCGCGCTTCTTGCTGTGATCTCGCTGGTCGAGCCGTAGCGGCGTCTTGAGCTCGCGAAATGCCGGCCCCAACGCATGCGCGCGACGCTGCATCGCCGCGAGCCCTTCCTCCACGTCGCCGATGTCCAGCGTCGCCGCCACATAGACCCCGACGCTCACCACATCCCCTTGAGCGTGTCGCGCGTGACGTCGCCCGCGATCGCCACGATCGCCGACTTGACCGCCGTCGACCTGGTCGGCGCCGGCTCGTCGATCCGGATCTTCCCGTCGCGCACGCCTTCCAACCAGCCGACGCGCAGCTTCTGTGCATCGATCTCGGGCGGCGTCAGCATCTGCTTCGCCTCGCGCAGGTAGTAGACCGCCAGCGCCGCGGCGCAGTCCTTGATCTCCTCGGTCGGACTGACCAGCGGGGTCGCGTAGCGGAGCCGTACGTACGAGTGGATCGTCGAGTCCGCCCTGGCTTGCGCCTTCGCGAGCACCGCGAGGTCGAGCGCGCCCGTGTTGTCCTGATCGGTGAGCGAGACGAGGTTCGCCACGCCGCCGGCGGCGATCTGGACGTCGCTTTGCGACGCGTAGCTCACCTGGCCTTCGCCTTGGCCTTCAGCTCGACGATCCGACCGCCCTCGATCGCGAGGCCGAGCCCGACGAGCTCGCCGACGTCGTCGGGGTGGATCTTGATGAAGCCGCCGACGTGCGCGCGAAACGCTTTCTGTGCCTTGGCCTCGGCCTTGGCGTAGTCGAACTTGGTCCATCCCGCGTCGACGGACACGCCGTCATGCTGGAAGCGCGCAACACCCAGAGCAGTCAGCCGCATGCGATCTCCTTCGCGCCGCAGCGAGCCCGCCGCGGCAGCTTTGCAAACACCCATTCGCGTCGACGGCTCGTGGGCTACGCGTTCGAGCCGACAATCGTCTGCCAGGCGAACGCGCCGACGTTGTAGCGAGCCTCGGCGCCGAACCAGTATTCGCCGCGCTGGAACCGCGGCACCGAGTCACCGTCGCCGCCCTGGTTGCCGATGATCGCGCTCGTCGAGATCTCTTCGCGGAGCTGGAAGATGAACGGCTTGATCGGCTGCGACAGGTCGGAAAGGAACCAGTGGTTCGCTTGCGCGCCCTTGATCCGGCGCGACACGATCACCTCGTACTGGTTGCGATGGATGTTCGTATCCGCCGCGGTGCCGGCAGCGTTCGCGACGATCTCGGCGCCCATGAGCCGCTTCGCGACGAACTCGAGCGCAGGGCCGACAATGAGGTGTGTCCCGCCGAGCTCGAGCGGGTCCTTTCCATCCGCCGTGTTCATACTCTTGAGCCGGGTCTCGGCCGCTTCGAGGCTGGCGAACGTCAGTGGCAACGCTCCGAGGTAGTTCGACTGCGGCGGACCACCATCGCTCGCGTGCGAGGCCGAGAACAGAAACGCGCCGTCGTACGCGAGCCCGTTGCCGGTGTCAGGAAACACGTTGCCGGCGAACCCATTGAGCATCATGCGGACCATCAGATCCGAGCGATGCCGCTTCGCCTTCTGCGCCAGCCCTTGGACGCGGATCGGAAACAGCCCGAGCCGGTCGTCCTTGAAGTTGTTCTGATGCACGCGCAGACCGTTCGACCAATCGCGGTTGGCGATCTGCATCTTGAAGGCCGACACGTCACCGAGCTTGCGATCGCCTTTCCACTCCTCGAAGCCGGGCAGATCGCCGAGCCAGTCCCACTCCTCGAGAGATCCGGTGCTCGGCACCTCCGCGTAGAGCGCATTGATGGGGTCATCGCCCATCGCCTCGAGTTGCTGCATGAACGCAGCGTGGAAGCCGACGCGCGCGGCCTCGAGGTTGATCTGATTGCTGATCTGAAACATGTTGCCAGCCATGTCACTCCTTCGCGTCAGCGATCAGCTGAGCGTCACGTTCACGTTGTTGAGCACCTGCCACGCGGTGCCGGTCCACACGAGCTCGAGCTGATCAGCCGCCGCGTTGAACTGCGCCGCCGTGCTCGCCGTGCCGTCGGTGTTGAACGCCCCGGCGACGTTCGCGATAGGTGCCGTCGCGCCGCCGATCATGCGGATCGTCTTGCGCTGTCCGATGAAGCGCCCCGGCCCGAGCGGCATCGCCATCGTGCCCGTCGGACTGAGCAGTGAGACGGCGGTGAACAACGACAGCGCGAGCGCGGTTGTGACCGTCTCGACCTGCGCCGCGATGTCCTCGGTCGCCGCGGAGAGCTCGGACGCCACGTAGACGATGACCGAGCCGTCGAGCTCGATCGATTCGGCCACGCCCGCGACCAGGCCGCTCGCGCTCGACGCCTGCACGGTCTGGTCGTCCCGGACGTAGACCGCCGCGTAGAGCTGGAGCTGCGTGACGGGGGCCGTGGCATCGTTCTGCAGGCGAACCGAGACCGCCGTGAGGTAGCGGACCTCGAGCGCGCCGTTCGGACCGGCGGTGTTGTCGACCTGCTCCTGGGCGATGCCGAGCACCTTCCAGCCGATCACCTCGGCCGCCGGGCGGATGAATCCGAGGCGATCGCGAGCGATCATGGCGCCCTTGAAGATGCGGACGCCAGCCGCGACCTT
>Ga0307513_10012957_pt1 | contig 10254 bp, 4 predicted proteins | sample 15_EM_MG_FD_202174 | JGI IMG/M metagenome (GOLD analysis project Ga0307513, IMG submission 202174) | Populus trichocarpa ectomycorrhiza microbial communities from riparian zone in the Pacific Northwest, United States - 15_EM | ecosystem: Host-associated > Plants > Roots > Unclassified | place...
TGTATTCAAAGGCAAACCTAAAAGTCTAGTATGAATTAGGTTGATATATCATGAATTAATAATCAATCCTTCAAATACCACCAAAACTAAGGTACTAACAACTATCAAAGGAAAAGACTTTGTCCAGTATCCATCACCAATAAAAGGAGATGCTGGTAAACAAATCCTAAAAATATTTTTTTTTCATAAAGATAAAGGGACATGACTGAGGAATGTTATACACTTAAAAAAAAGATAAAGAGACTTATCATCAAGGGATAACTCTAGTAATTTATAGATAAATAAATAAAGTATAAGAAGCAAGGAGAAGAAGTTAACCCTTCTCATGAGGCATTACTAAATTTCAACGTGATCTTAACATACAACTAGATACTCAACTCGTGCTTTGCCGCAGGTCAAATATTTTTTTTTCAAATAAAAAATTATATACACGGGTTTTTTCAACACATTTTAGCAATTAAGAAAATTTTAAGTGAAAATCAAAAAGTTTATACATACCTATAATCAAATAAATCGAGAACTATGTGTGTTAATAAATGAAAAAAAACAAAAAATGATAACCAAAAATAAAAATGAAAAAATTAAGAGATAAATGTAGTTCAAGATATTTAATCTCACAAGCCGGGATATTTTTCCAGTTGTGTTAGCTAAATTTATTTATAAAATAATGTTTTATTTAAGCAAACGATAATAGAAATAGAAACAAAAAATAAATTGATTGAATATAATAAAAAGGAAAAAAACACTATGCAAGGTTGCACATATTATAAATATTATCTAAAAATAATTTTTTTTATTTTCAAAAATAAAATTCATCTATACAAAAGATTAAAAAAAATTATAAATGAATCAGAAAAAAAAACTTTAAAATTTAAATGTATAACAAAAAAATAATCGTCGTTTAAAAGAGGCACTCTAAACAAAATAAAAGAGAGAATAGATATTAATCTAAATATAAATAAAAAATATTTAGAGAAAAAAACCATATAAAAAAGCATTAATTTAAAAAAATAGAAAGAAAAAAGCGCTGCTAGGCTTGGCCTATTTCATCAAGGCCTGTGCGATTAGGCCCTTATTTTTTTTCATTGCAATTGGGGTGGACAATATGTTGTCTAATTTAAAAAATTAAAATCAAATAACATGTCACCTACTGAAGCAAACAATGCGTAATATGATTTGCCTAGATTCTTGCCATTGTAGTGGTCGAAAAATCAGAGCTTATGTTTTTTTACCCAAACCTCATTTTTCAACCCATTTTGACACAAAAACACCATATAAATTGTGATAAACCTATCAATAGCCTAAAAAAACTAAAAATTCATCCAAAAAAAAAATCAAGCTCAGATCGGCGTTTTCATGAACTTTAAAGGTTAAAAACACTTCATATGAACTCCTCTCGTCAAATAGAACCATTTGACATAAATATCAACTGTTTTGATAGTTTAAATCAGTGTTAACGATATTTTTCTCTTTCTATCGCCGAAACTTAACGACCTTTCTCTCACCTCTCTCAACTAGTGACTAAAAAATAACAAAAATAAACTTTTGTATTAAAATTGAATTTGGAAAAAATTAAGGCATTGAAATCATATAATTTACGTTATTTTTAAAGTTAGGAGACCAAATTATATCTTTCCTAAAACTTTTAGCACGACATCTATGTTTGAGGTCTTTTTAATTTTGGTCCATATTTTTTCAATTTCATCTTTACTTAAAAAATCCAAATTAATTAACCTTCGGGATCAAATTACTCAAAATAAAATTTTGAAAACCAAAATAATTTTTTTGAAAAATAAACAAGATTATCCACTATATTTTATGATGAGATGAATAGTGTCGGCTGCACAATATGTGTTTTAATTTTTAAGTTAATGATCTAGTTATGCTTTTTATGCCCACAAGCACTGGATTAGTGCGCGTGCTCATACGCCCGAATAATTGGACAAAGCACATATTCAATTTTAAATTTAGATGAAATTGAAAAGTAGACATTTTCTTACACGTGAAACTATGAAGAAGTTACAGGGAGTTGGTGGGAGGTTGGTGACGGTGGCGGAGGTTGGTGGAGGTTGGTGGAGGGGACTCTAGTGTACAGTTTAGACCGTGGTTAATGATTAATTATTATTAAAAAAAAAACAACCAAAAATGGAGGTGGGACCATTTTTATTTTAACATTCTTCGAAGCCTTATCAATCCTTTGATGATGATGTGATTTTATGAAATAAAATTTTAATTATAGTACAAAGACAAAATTTAAAAAAAAAAAAAAGAGAGAAAGGATTATAATGTATGACACGAAGAAAAGGCATGTACTCAAAGATTTTAGAATTTTGATCATGGTTAAAAAATTATCGAGCAGGAAATTATCAAAAAACAACAAGAAAAAAAAATTATTGGTTGACCACATTTAAAAAAAAAAATTAATCTTGATATCAACGAGTTTCATTAAATAAGAGAAGTGCTCTTGAAGTGTTTTTAGACCTTCATCTTGCTAAAGAAAATAGATTGAGATTAAGGGAGAATTATATCCCTCTTTAATTTTGTGTGTTTAATGATTTGTAAGTATTTTGAGCTGATAGATTGATTTAGTAACATGATAAGAATATTTATAGGTGAACAAATGTTAAAAATAAATTTTTGGGTTAAAAAACTCATAGTTTAATTTCTTGATCACCTTTTTGGTGGTTGGAAACTTGGTAAATAAATGACATGTTGTCAGTTTTTATTGATATTATTTTGAAAATAAAAGGGTGAATAATATGTCTTCTATTTATTAATTTTACCTAAGAAAAAGAGAGGTCATGTGCGCACATGACCTTTTATTTAAATGGACCAAGCATGTTGGGCCACTTATACCCACACATTTAATCTTTGTATATTCGGTTTAATTTGCAATTTTTTTAATTAAATTTTATAAAAATAAAATAACTTTAAAATATGCTAAAAATATCATTTTAAAAATAAAATTATAATTATTTTCTAAAATTATTGATTGTTTTTTTTTGTATTTATTGAATAATCAATACATTGCTGACAAAAACTATATTTTTTGGTTAAGAAAAATAGATTAATAAGAAAAAGAAGAATTATATTACCAAATTATTTTGTTCAATAAAATTTAAATTATTACTTTTTTATATAAAAAAAATCATTGACATATAATTAAATAGCCTCCCATAACATAAAATTAGAGATCTTGATATGTATTTATCTCTCAACTCCTTGATTTAGTTTGATTTGCTTCAATGTCTCTATATTGCTCATAACAATATGAATTGTTTAATTAAATATATAATTATTGATTTATTTTATAATAAAAGATTTTCTTCAAGCTAAGAAAAACATGTTTACAATGATCACACTTTCTTTTTATACTTTAAAAATAACATTTGATCATCAACAAAATATGGTACAAATCTAAGACCGTTTTTTAAGGATGAGTAATTGACTATTTGCTGGATGGTCCAAAAACAAAACGCCAACTCTAGGGATGAAGGGTGATTAAAAAATACAAAGAAAAAAAAATAATGATTGTATTTTACTACAACTTGTATTTCAAAGAAAATAACCTTCTATTAGGTGACCTAGTAGTAAAAGTTTGGGATTAAAGAGTTTGCTTTTCCTGTGGTTTCATGTTCGAGTCATGTGGTTGCTAATATGATGGCTATTAGAGGCTTACATGATCATTAATTTCAGAGTCCGTGAGATTAGTTAAGATATGCACAAGCTGGTTCAGACACCTACATTAATAAAATAAATAAATAAATAAATATAATAAAATGTTAGGTACATTTGGTGGTCCAAGAAGATGGTGGATTGTACCAATGTCCCTAGAAGTCATAACAGACATTACTTTCGTCTTCATTTTTTTTATAGGGTTAATGCCAAACTTTATCCATGTAAATTTTATTTGTTTATATATATATATATATATATATATATATATATATATATATATATATATGATTTGAGTGTGTGTACCATAGGTTTATTTTATTTATTTATTTTGAAGTGTAATTTCCTTGTCACTCGATGCACATATCTTTGACATGTGTGACATTGAATATAATAAATTAGATTAAATGACAAAAACCGTAATGAAACCTATAATATACACCTTTAACTTATTAAAAAATAAAATCTTTACATTGTGGAATTTGTTTTTGGTAAAGAAAAATGTTATACATATAGATTGAACTAGCAGGTACTCATGCTCTGCCCAGGTTGGATCAGAAGTTTAATTTCAATGTAAAAAATAAATATAAAAAAAACTATGGAGGCGTTGTTAATTTTCTTAGCTCCTGCATTCGCAAAATGTGCTTTAATATACCAAAGTTACATTAATTCTTTAACATTAATTTTTAAAAGTTTTACTAATATGTTAATTTATGTTCATGATTTTACCCTTTTTTATTTTTAATAATTAAAGTATAATATTTATATGTTTCATATTTAATTTATAAGTATTCATCCTCACGAGCAATTTTTTTTACAAAACAAAACCCACTTAAAGTGAATGATAAAAACATTAGTGGATTAATTGCATTTACATTTTATTTTTAAAAAAATGTATATAAAAATGACACGCATCATGATTTATGAAACTATCTTATAGGGTGAAATAAAATGAATTTAAACAACCTTTTAATTGAAAAAAATAATAATTTAAAGTAAAAAAAATTCAAATTTTTTTAAGAATATTTATGAAATATAAAAATAGACAACTTAAAAAAATAAATTTAAGTACTGTTTAACACAGCTCGGAGTCCGTTGCCTTTTGTGCAAAATAATGTCGGTGTTGGACGCAGAGCATGGAAATGTGCAGATTAAGATTCTGTTTAAGTAGGAGCAGTGTCCGTTGTGCTACCGTACAACTGGCACCTCTCGTCACTCACTTCCATGCATACACACGCTCAACACGATTCATCAAAAGCTAGTTTCACGCGAGTTCTTTGCCGTGAAACACACGCTGCATCATGGAACGTATCGATAAGCAAAATAACTGAATAATCCAATTGATATAAATTAATCCCATATTTCAAACTAAAAAACCAATTAGATTTTTAAAAAAATGCAATCATAAATTATTTTTTTCAATTTCAACTTGAGAAATAAAAAAACCATAAGTTTAGTTTCAATCTCGGACTTGAGAAATAAAAAAAAAACCACATTATTTTTTATTTAAAAAACAAAAAAGTCTAAAAAGTACCCAAAAAAACCATAAAAGGCCCATGATTTATTTTTATTTTTTAAATAAAAAAATGAAATTCAACCATTTAGTTTGAACTAATTATTTAATTTGGTTTGGTTCATTTTATTTTAATTTTTTTATTAAAAAAATCTATTTATTAAAATTTTAATCCAAAACATAAATAGATTTAATGCTTGCCCCTAATGAAAGGTGGATGATGCTCGTTTTTGCAATTGCTCCTTTATATGTCGGGTTGGAACTGGAGGATTCGATCCTTGTATGATACCGTTCAGGTTATTTGTTGCTTCTTATTCTTGTTGGTCGTATGATACTTAAGGTTTATAACTTGCCATCAGAAAAGTGTACAAGACTGAAGTTCTTTTTTTTTTCTACGGTCATACCCGGTCATAATAATCTGGGTTGAAATATAGATGTTTATCTTCGTCTGTTGATTGATGAGTTGAAACAGTTTTGGTCATTTGATGGCTTTGACGTCTGATGTATAGAGGAAATAAAATTTTCAGATGAAGACAACTTTGATGTGGACTATCAATGATTTTCCTGCGTATAGAATAGCTTCTAGTTGAAGCACGCATGAAAAACTAGTATGTCCATACTGTATAGAAAATAACAAAGCCTTCACATTAACAAATGATATTAAAACATCTTTTTTTTTTTTATTACCATCGGCAGTTCTTGCCAATGGATCACAAATATATAAATAATAGAAAGGACTTATTTGTTGGCAAAGTTGAAAGGGATGTTGCACCACCATTACCGCTGGGTTAAGAATTGTATGATATGGTGTCGGAGTAATGACATTGTGTTTAGTTTTCAATCCAGTAAGAAATATCATGGTTTTGATTTAACCTACAATTAAATAAAACGAAGTATTTTCTAGGATCCATTTACCTAGAAGTACTAGGCTCAATGGAAGAATGACTTTTCAATATAAGTTTGTTTTCCCTTCACAACGACATGTTAATAATTTTTGAAAAATTAATTTCAATTAACAAATGCAATTTCAGGTTTACAAATATTGAAGCTGCCAGAATCATAACATTGACGATGATATAATTAATGGAAATTTCATTATTTTAATTGAGTCAGGTTTCCAAATATCTTGAATGGAAACATATGATTCATGCATCGTTCGGAAGGTTTAAGGTTAGTATTAACTTAAATATTTTTTTTATAATTTTAATTTGGTTAGTTTATTAACCTATTAATGAAATTTTTCTTTTTCAAATTTTAACTGCAAGGAAAATTTTGAATGGGATAAAGCTGACAATGTTATTGCAATGAGGGTTTAGGACAATCACATTGTAATTGGGTAAGATTGGAATCAAGATAAAAAAATTTAATCCTTTTTTTCAGTTTTATTGTTCATTTACTAATAGATAATTCATTTGTACTATATAGATTGTGTGATTTTTGTTACGAGGCGCAAAAAAAATCCAAAAAATATATGAAAGAAGAAGAGCTTTCAAACTAAAAGGAGGTGGCGGTTTGGAATGATTGCAGACCACCGTAGGTCTTGAAGGCCGTGTGGGCGGAATATATTCAACACGTGACATCTAAATTTTTTATGTGACGATCACACACGTGTAAATTGATGATCGCTAAAAATGGTGCAACAGCTCGTGGATAACAGAGCTCAGCACTTTGTGGTTGTTTTCAACCATTTTTCTCTTAAGTTATTATTTTTTTGAATTTGTTGACTTTTCTTTTTCTAGGATACATATAACACTCGGTTGAAGGAGAGATACAATGACGATCCTTCGACCCATCCAAATCTCGATCTGAATTTATGGTTGGAAGCAGGATCGTTTGGTGGACCCGATATAAATCGGGTGTACGGTCTCTCTAACACTATGGTCAAGGACTTGCAGATAACCCACAATGTTTAAACTGTTGGATGCTCGCAATTAGATCCGAGCATTCAAACTTCGGAGTTTAAGGCAATTTTAGACTAGCTAGTTCAAGTTTAGACAACCCATCTTGCTGCTAATTATGAATAACTTAGTGTTGAGACAATCGAACTTTGCTGATTGGTAATGAAGCTGAAATCACAGATGAGTGGTACATATGTTCTCTCTTACTCACCCCACAGTCTCGGCGAAGACTCACCTCCTTCTCTTACTCCAACACCTCTATTCTATATTAATTGTATTTGAACATATAAATGTTTAAATTTATAATAAATATTTGTTTTTTATATATTAATTTAGTTTAATTATTTTCTATTTCATTTAATAGATTCTTTTTTTAAAAAAATATTTTTAAATTATTATTGACAGGGTTACCGATGAACTTCGTTCATCGATATATTCTACAGAGTTGAAAAATAATTACTGTAAATGCCACAATTTTTCTATTTCTATTTAATAATTTATTTTTTTAAAAAATCTAAATTATTACTGACAGGGGTTGTCGACGGCTTAATTTCATTGATATATTCCACAAAGTTAGAAAATAATTATTGCAAATCATTGCCACTGATTACTCACCGACAACATAACATACTGTCTGTTTGATAGTTATATGTAAAATTCACTGAAGAAAATACCAATGGATAAAAAAAATCACCGATGGAATGATATACGGTTTTCTATCAGTGATTTTTATATTCATCTATGGAAATATTGACGAAATGAAGCAGGTACAAAACAATTTTGCATGCCTTTTTCTTTAGTAAATCCATCAGTAAAATTATTATCGACGAACTCACCGAAAAACTACAAATCACTGGCTAGAGTTTTTTCGATGAATTATTTCTATCCGTGAGTCCGTTGGGAGAATCCATGCTGATGGACTGTGAGTATAAATATCGATAAAAAATTCCATTAGTAAATCTAGAAATTCTGGTAGTGTTCTAGACTTCATTATTATGATATTTTTATCCTTGAAAATTTAGAGAGCATATTAAAAGTTGATGAGAGAGAAATTTCTTGGATGATTGAATTTCAGTACTAATAACTTTGATTTTGAAGTCTATAAATTTAGTTTTGAGAGAGGAACTCATTAGAGGTAGTTTTCACCTTTAATTACATTGAAAAATGTAGATCGGGCTTCAAGAAAATTTTTCTATTTTAATGTGATTTTGTGTTTTAAAACTAATTAAAATGTATTTTGTTTTTAGAAATAGGGTTTTAGAGGTCACTATGATTTGTTTTCATGTTTTTGTGTAAAACAGTAGTTAAAATTTGTTTCTTTTTGGTTCTAGATGCTAGACCTTAACTTTCTAGTCACTAGAGATAGGTTCAATAGTTGAAAAACTAAACAAGTAACGACTCATTATCTAGCTAAAAAGACGACTTCTCATTGCGAGCTATTTAAGAAAACTAGGCGAACAACTTGTCATCTGCCTGGTTTATAAAAAAACAACTGGTGCCTAAGCCTAGTTTGCCAAGCGTAAGCGCAAGGGTTTCTGTTTGTCCAAGAAAGGCTCGTGGACCTGGCCTTTTTTTATTCACTTTATTGTATAATAAAATACTTTTTAATTAGGATTATAAAGATAAATTTATAAATCAACCAATTATGCCTTGCTTTCCAAAGAAGATTTAATATTTCTAGGGTAATATTATCAATTAATTTATAAAAAGAAATTACATAAATTTAATATGCATAGTTTCTTAAAACTTGTTTAGTTAATTTTAATATAATTTTAAAATTTAGTTATTATTTAATTTTAATATTGTTGAGTTATAATTATCACAACTTGATGTTTTTTTATTTTTATTTTTTCAATTGAGAATTACTTTTTGTATAATAATAATTTTTATTTAAAAAACCATTATTCTAATAAAAAACATATTTTTACTATGATAAAAACTTGATTAACGAAGGATGGTTTTGGGCTATATATATACTTTTTCTTACATTGATTAAAATCATTTGAATTTTTACAAATATTTATTTCGATTGCGTTAGATTTTTATTCAAAAATCATGTTATTTATAAAAAAAAATATGTATTTTTTTCAACATAAAAAAAATGTTTCTGATAAAAAAAAATGAAATTTGGACTTAAAAAATATTTTTCTATAATTTACATCATTTTAATTATTAACAGAATTTACTTTGACTATCGCATGTGCAATAAAAATAGATTTTGAAAATTGTTACCCGGTAGCATGCAAGTAAACGACTAGTGTATCTTTATATATTTTACCTTTTTAGTTTATGATTACAAAATTTTACTATATGATTATTTTAAAAAAAACTAAGATCATATCATATCATATCATGTCATATCATGGTAGGCTTACATTTTCAAGAAGTCATTTTTAATTTATATTTAATAATATTTTGAAACAAAAACAAGTTTTTTTTATTATTAATTTGGATATCCAGACTAGTTTGCACACAGCTCGACTAATCCTATAAATTCTAAATTTAACAATTATATAAGTTTTAAAAGAACATGATATATATATATATATATAAAAACAGGTTTTCTTATACAATAGTAGTGTAGTGTTAAGTAACACGTTAGGTAGTAACCTTTCGTGTGTGGCTCGATCTCTTTCTCAGTCAAACTAGTTGAAAATAAATTGGTAACGTAAATACTCCGCAAGCAGAGCAGATGTTGATGTTGCCATCCCTCATTATTCATGCACAAGACAGACATTTGTTATGTAGTCTGATCACTGATGTTTATCATATATAAGTGAATAAAAATAATGAGATTGCTTGTTCATCAAAATTTTTATATGTCAAGAAACTATCTTCATTCAATAGAAAAAATTTCAAAATATAATTTATAATATTCTATATCCTTTCTTTTTAATTATTTGACAAGTCTTAAATCTTCTAATCACAATCAGCACTAGGTGTGCCCAGTATGGCAAGAAACACAGCACTAAGAAACAAGACTCAGAAGACAGCTTCAGTAGGTGAAGACTACCAGAAACAGCCACCAACCCCTACCTAGAGGGAGAGATTTTGCGGGTGGTGGACTTCGATAAAGCTCCCTTTCACCACCAACCCCAGCCTAGAGGGAGAGATTTTGCGGGTGGTGGACTTCGATAAAGCTCCCTTTCACCACCAACCATCGATGGC
>Ga0307513_10012958_pt1 | contig 10253 bp, 9 predicted proteins | sample 15_EM_MG_FD_202174 | JGI IMG/M metagenome (GOLD analysis project Ga0307513, IMG submission 202174) | Populus trichocarpa ectomycorrhiza microbial communities from riparian zone in the Pacific Northwest, United States - 15_EM | ecosystem: Host-associated > Plants > Roots > Unclassified | place...
GCTCCTGCTCCTGCTCCTGTCGATCACGTTGAGTTCCATTCGGACGAATCAACGGAGGACGGAGGAGATTTCGAGTTTGACGAGGGCGAGACCGACCTCGGTGCCGCTCAACACCAACGGGAAATAGCGCTGGCGTATTATGAGAAGAGGGAGAAGTTTGCAGCCCAGGCCGCAGGTGCCTTCTCTTCCCATTCACATATCGAGGAAGATTCCTGGGATCGACCGGTTGGTCCTCTCCCTTCCTCTCTGATGTTGGCAGAAATATTGATGCACACCCCTAGGAGGTTCCACTCGAAGCGAGTCTCACGGGTGATCGGCCAAAACCAGCCATCTCCAAATTCAAAGCAGATAGGATCATTTCTTCGTCTACTTCCCTCGACGGTTTCGTCGTGCCCGCATCTCAATCCGCCCTTATGCGAGATACCGTCAAGTTGGGAAAGCTTGAGGGCGATAAGCTCGTTGGTGATCCTGAGGATAGTGATGATGACTTGAGGGAGATTATGGAGCTCATCAATCGGGGAGGGGTGGAAAATGTTGGGCCGGACCTACAGAACGGGTCGTCATCTCAGGCGGTGGAACGAGACGTTTCTTCTCTCCCACCACCAAAGGCCAGAAACAGGACTTCGAGATTCAAGATCAATCGTGGCGGTGCTCCTCAACCCACTGAACGGACACCGGAAGATGGCCCTTCCTTGAACGTCGAACCTCCCACCCCTGTCGCTTCGAGTGTCACGGAACGGCGGGGAAGCCTTCGATTGGAACTGACCCAAGAAGCTCGTTCGCTCTCCCCATCTCCAATTCCCGATACCCCACTCACCGTGGACGAGAGATCATCTCCAAAGATGCCTTCAGGAGATATAACATTTGCCACGGAGAGCTTACCTCTCACCCCCGTTTCGCGTAAATCTGCCTATTTTTCGCAGCCAACCACACCCACGGTCCGTAAGTTGGCCTCCGTCTCAGAAATCTTACGCGAAAAGACTCCCACACCGTCGAAAACGCAACTACCGGTGGTTATCGACTCCCCTTCGTTCACACCATTGCCCCCAATGCTCATCGATTCACTATCTTTCCCTCCCCCGAATGGCTGTAATGCTGTGTTCCCTTCGGTGATCGTCGATTCTCCCTCGTTTGCTCCACCTCAAGGCATGACCACCATGCCCCCGATGATTGTCGATTCTCCCGATTTCCCCCCTCCGAAAGGTGCGACCTTCATGCCTCCAATGATAATCGAGTCTCCCGACTTCCCTCCGCCAAAAGGCGTTTTTCCAACCCCCCCTGGAACTTCATTAAACGCTCCGGCGCCTCTCGTGATCGACTCCACACCCCTCCCTGCCCGGCCGAAGAATCCCGGACCTCCTCGTGTGATGTCGAGTCGGGTTGTCGAACGCTCTCCTGCTGGTGTCAACCAGCAACGGATGGACGCTCCCGCAAATAAGGTCTCGAGATTCGCCGCGGAACGTATGTAAATGGCTTTACGGCTCAAGCTAACTTATCTCGTGAAAGCCCGGTTTCCTCTCTTTTCTCCTGTAGCATCCATACCTGGCCCGTGTTATTTATGTTATTGTGTATCGATATGCCGTTGTTTATTATATGCTGCCCTCCCCTGCCACTGTCTTGAGACAAAAGAGAACATCCCGCACGGATTGTGCCGGGGAGCCGGGCGGAAGCGTCCCAGGAATCGTCCTAACTCGCGCAGAAGCGTGTGGAACATGCAGTGGTTTCACTGAAGTGTGTCGCTAGTACACAGCCTCATAAAATCCGGAGTCCATTTCCCGATGGTTGCATAAATTTTAAATACCGCACACTACGTCACAAGCCAGATAATATAACGATATCGCGACACGGACCAGGCCGTCAATAAATACGGTCACCGAGAGTCATTTACCGTGCACAGCAGCAAAGGGCAGAAAGCGGGCAAGCAAAACAATCGACGACTCTTCAAAACATGACGACGTTAAGCCTGGAAAGCAGTATGCCGTGTTATCCTTGGGGCTTGGGACCCCGGTCTACGGATCGTGCGGGTTTGACGTCCTGGTTCAGGTGTGACCCGCGCCGCAGTCGACCAGCGACCTTGGCCTGGATTTTTTCACTTGAGTCCTTGCGGTGGACCCGGGCGTGCCTGGTACAACTCGACTTCACCCCAAAACCACGCTTACAGATGGAACACACGAATTCTGAGCGGTTAACCTCAGTTTGGCTGTAAACCGGAAAATAGTGTGGGTCCGCACCTTTTGCACCCGTATGGCTGACCATATGTGTTCTCAGAGCACTAGGTCTTCCCCAACATGAACCACAGACATCACATTTATACTGCCTCTTGCTGGATTGAGTTTCGGCTGCCTTTTTTTTCAAAGGATTTGGCTGGGGTGTGGGTTCAGTCGGGTTGGGCACCATGTGCGGTGATGACGCCATGCGAGAGCCGACTTCCTCGTTGTTGGGGAAGTTGGACGGGCCGGCTCCACGTTCAGCTTGTTGGAGAGTCTGAGCGTAAGGGGAGGAGACTTCTGAAAAAGTAGATCTGTGGGGCGCCTGGAAGGATGTGCTAGCAAGAACATCGCGGTCGGAACACTGGCGTGTTAGTGCGTGAATGAGGTGGGGTTGGGAATGCAAATGAAGGGGTGCAAGGTGGGCGCGTGTAGATGGACGATCTGGGGTGCAGATCACAGTCCCTTGCCGGGCGGCGGAACAGCCGGAAGGGGGAAGCTGGAAGTGGCGGGGAGTAAACATAAATGGTGGGATCGTCACCTGTAAATGATTTTAATCAAGGCAAACGTACATACGAGATGGAACTCACGTCATGGGGGATACGTTGTTGTGAGTAGTGGGTCTGGGGGGTAACCACTGGTCGTGGACAGAAAAGGTCTGGAGTGCATGTTAGCAAACGGTGAAAGGGCAACAGATAAGTATGAACCTGGAAAAAGCTCGCGAACACCGGGGAGCGGCAAACGGCGACGGGGGAGACAAGGGATCATAAACGTACAAGCAGAAAGGGGGACAAAGATGTGGAAAGGATGGGACCTGCATATATATTGTCAGATGTCGGTCGCTGGCGGTGTCGTAAGGCGTGGATTCACGAAGCGAATTCACCAAGGAGAGGCGGCGAGCGAGAGGACGATCGGAGCACGAGACACATAAGGAGCAGAGGACACAGCACCCCAGCACCCTAAGCTTCGGGTACTCACTCCTGCTATTCATTTTAAGTTCCGGATCGTCGAGGATGACGTCTTCCACCTGTTTATAAAGGCCGGCCGGCCTATAAGTCTAAGCTCTTGTCGTTTTTCCGTAAAAATCCCCAAGGTTTGTGCGGTTCGATTTGACCCTCTCACTTCGGAGAGGTGTTTCGACTCCGTTGTCGTGCCTGTAGTGGTCCAATTGATGACCCCTACACCAACAGTCGCTCTCATTGTGGTCGATCTGCCCGACTGCGGCTTATCCAAAGCTTGATCGCTTTAGTCGTCAGGCTTGCTGCGATCCCGCATCACATCGTTCCCTGGTTATAGTTTCATCGAACCTTACGACGATATGCACGCATGAAACCGGAAAGCAGAGGAGTCATAAACAGTGAAGCACACGCGTACTGGGACCATTGAGCATGAGTGGGCAGGCAGGGAACAACACAGCCACCGATTGAAACGAAGACGACAAGCAGGCGTTCTGCCGGGAGAATGTTGCACACTTGAGAGCAAGCAGAAGAGAGAGGGCTGGGTCGCTTTTGATGGTTCTGTGAGGAACGGAGACCGGCCTTGCATCGCGTCACACTGTGACCACGTGACTCGTTCATTCCTCTTCTGGAAACCAGCGAGACCGGAAGGTGGGGAGCCGCACCGCCTGAACGACCCTTTTCCTTCTCACCTCCAGCAGATGCTCGCCCGACTGGTGGCGACTCGACCGACAGTCTCGCTCGCTTCGACGGCAGCGGCGACATCCACATCGACAACTCACGCAGCGCAGCAACACGTTCGCGCCTTTTCGTTTTTCTCCTCCAAATCCGGTGGAGGTGGAGACGGGAACGGGAACAAGCACAAATATTTCACGGCGAACTCGTCTTCGTCCCGAAGGTCGTCTCCGCCGAACGGGGCGAATGGGAATGGAGGAAATGGGGGTGCGGCCTCATCGAAACCGAAGATGGATGGGAACACGACGACCACTGTCGCTACCACAGCCACTACGGTTGGTCCGGCGTCTTCGACTGAAACGACCGATCCCACGACTACGACCGCCACTACGACTAAATCACAACTTCCTGAAGATCCGGCGAAGAAAGGCGACTCTTCACCTACCGTAAACGTCTCCCCGTCCTCATCGCCGCCAACTCCGAATCTAGCTACTTCGGGTCAACGATGGACAACGAGCTGGCAGCCACAACCCATGCACAGCCCGTTAACACCAAAAGACCTCAACCTCCACGGTTTCTTCGCGGGTCACAGACCGCTTCTTCTACTCTCACAACCTTCTTCGACTATATTCGAGTCTTGGCCGGACTTACAGCTTTCCAATCGCCCTGACCCCATGGTATCCCATCACGAATCCTTGTTGAACCAACTGGGCGGTATTAATTTGGAAGACCCCCCTGAACCTACGCCCGAAGCGGATGCGGACGCTGCCAGGTTACTTAATCGCGCATTGGTCGTGAACAGGCTGGGTGGTGCCGTCTCCTGGGAGGAGACCTTGGCCAGGTTGGGTGTCGTGGAGGAGAGGATGAGTTTGGCTGAGATGGGGATGGGAGTTCATGATGTCATGGACGTGTCGATGATGAACGGGTTCGATGCGTATATGGATAGTACGAAGAGGAAGAGGAGAAAGAAGATGAAGAAACACAAGCTGAAGAAGAGGAGAAGAGTGCGTCCTGTCTTCCCTCCACCCTGAGTTTACTTTGACTAACATATCCCATCCTCTTTCGCAATCAGTTACAACGATCGCAGAGGATCAAGATTGGCAAATAGACCTCACCCGTCACATACGCTTTTCATGCTATTACTTCATAATCTCCGGTCCTCCCCCTCACAACCACATTGCTCCGTTACCTCCTAGCGCGTACCAATTATAATAATCAGCTATATCGCGGCCACTGGTGCAGTACGTTTTGATCCAAGTACAATATCGATTTTGGGGTGAATATCCATTACGTCCGACCTAACGAATGCGTTGACGTAGGGCCCCGGGGGTGTCTTCGAATGGGTTCGCGCAACCTTTCCTGGATGACTGTTGGACTGGGCTCCCCCGAACAAACCGTAACTCTTGTCAGTTCTGCTCGTGGCCGGGAAGTACGGAGGGATCGAGAATGATCTTTTGTTGTCTGAAATACGACTACTGCACACAGGAGCACTTCGAACGACCGATACATGTCAACAGGGGAACCAAAATACGTACAGGGTCACGCTACAAGCGGTCATCAGCAGCAGCGACACGAACGATCATACAGGGGCTGCAGTCAATGTGCTTTGCAGAACACCACTTCCCAAAGTCCCCCATACTGATGTCCTGTAGCAGATTCCTCTCGTTGAATGGGGAGATCCAGGTGATGAGTTCACCTTCGAGCTCCCCCTCAACGTCCCCATATACCTTAACCGACACACCGCCCAGCCCCATCAGAGCATCTTGGTACCTCTCGCCGAATCGGAAGTCGTAACCCGGGTCCTCAACGATCCTATCCAACATGATCCCGTACTCTTCACTACCATCCTCGTAGATCATTTGCAATGATGGTTGAAGCTGAAGCTCCTGACAGGTTCGGTATATGTGCGCATCCTCGCCCTTGAGGCAGTTTGCCATTTCCTGGAGCTCTGTTTCGAAAGTGATGGGGTAGAGGTGGGTAATACCGAAGCCCAGCATTCCACCATAGGGCAGGAATTCTGGGCTCTCGAGTAACCCCCGGAGCGTGGTTTGGAGGTTCGAGATGTCTTTGAGGTTCGGAGCAACGGTGAGGGCTCCTGGTCTCAACGCTGGGTCGACCAGGTGCAGGCTGTAAGTCACGGTGACTCTGTGCCCACTAGTGACCTTTAGGACCTCGTGCTCGATGTCGCTGTAAAACGCGATATATGCGAGAGAGGGAGAGGACCGAGAGGAGGCCAGATCGTTGGCGTCGAATTTCCATTCGTGGCCCTTGTGACGAAGGACGAGCTCTCCCCCCTCGTGGGGAGTGGGGTAGACGACCACGAGTGACCCGAGCATGTCTGTGCCCCGGGGCGTGTCCTTGTGCGCCTTTAAAACCGAATCTTTGCCTGCACGAATGTAACGATGTCGGACGAGACAACTAGGGAGGCATCACGAACGAGAATTACCGTAAACGTTGAGCTTGCGCAGCTCAGCCCTAATGTACATTTTTTCCGTTTCACTCTGAAGCAACTGATCCTCGATTGTTCTCATCAAACCGGAACTTGCGAGATCGAGCTGGACGGAGAAGTTCGAAGCATCCATTTCGACCGCCTTGCGGTAAGATTCGTCGCAAACGCCCTTGTTCCCGCGACCGAGCGTGGCAGGATCGCACGCTGCGGTGAGGAGGTCCAGATCTCTGGACGTCGCAGAGGCAAAATTCACGAATCTGCGAAAACGAGGTCACTAATCGAGGCCCCTGGGTACAACTGGAACATCCACACCTTGGGTTCTCCTTGCCATAGTAAATACAGAGCCCTTCTGGAGACGGTGATACGACTCCGCTGCAAAGAGGGGGCCGGTCGAGAGAGAGAGCTTGTTTGAGAGACTCCAACTGAGTAAGGGTTGCCATAGGGGGATGCGTTGTACCCTCTGAACGGGGGGTCACCTGTATTTATCGGTTTTCGTGTCCGCGGGGATGTAGCGCGCGAGCGCCCCCTATCGATAAGTCAGAAACCAAGTTGACTCCCCTAGGTGTCATTCCAGTCTAGCTAGCCGTTGGACTTACCGTTCGAAGAGTTATCGTACGGAAATTGAACACCCTTGGGAAGGCGGGACTCACGACCGCGGTTTATGGTTCCCCGAACAAACCGTGACTCTTGTGAGTTCCGCTCGCGGCCATGAAGTACGGAGGGACTGAGAGTGATTTTTCGTTATCGGAAATACGACTGCCGCGCACCGGAGCATTTCGAACGAGCTATTGACGTTAACAAGGGAACCGAGACACGTAAAGCTACATGCGGTCAATGGCAGCAGCGACGCGAACAATCATACAGGGGCTACAGTAAATATACCCTACAGAAAAATCGTTCCCGTACGCTAGAGTGACGTCTTGCAACCGATTTCTCTCATTGAATGGGGAGACCCAGCTGATGAACTCGCCTGTCTCCTCGCCCCCATCCTCAGAGACCCAATAGGAACGATTGAGTTCAGCGCCCTCAACCTTGTTAACTGGAACACCGCCCAGCTCACGCACCAGAGCGTCCCCGTAGGTCTCGCCTGCGTTTTGGAAGTCGTAACACGGTTCATGAATGATCTCATTCAACATGATCCCATACTTGGGACCGCTCTCTTCGTCACTGTAGATCATTTGTAGTGATGGCTGAAGGCCAAGTTCCCGACAGGCTCGGTATATGTCCGCATCCTCCCCCTTGAGGTAGCTTATCATTTTCTGGAGCTTCATTCCGAAAGTGACGGGGTAGAGGTGGACAAGGCCGAAACCCAGCGTTCCACCATCGGGCAGGAATTCTGGACTCTCGAGCAGTTTCCGGAGTGCGACTTGAAGGTTCGAGGCGTCTTTGAGGTCCGGAGCGACGGTGGAAGCTCCGGGCCTCGACGCTGGGTCGACCAGGTACAGGTTGTAGGTCACGGTGGCCCTGTGCCCACTAGTGACCTTTAGGACCTCGTGCTCGATGTCGCTGTAAAACGCGATATACACGAGAGAAGGAGAGGGTCGAGAGGAGGTCAGACCGTTGGCATCAAATTTCCATTCGTGGCCCTTGTGACGAAGGACGAGCTCTCCCCCCTCATGGGGAGTGGGGTAGACGACCACGAGTGACCCGAGCATGTCTGTGCCCCGGGGCGTGTCCTTGTGTGCCTTGAAAAACGAATCTTTGCCTTCACGAATGCAACGATATAAGACAAGGCAACTAGGGAGGCACCACGAGCGATAATTACCGTAAACGTTGAGCTTGTACGGCTCAGGCCTGATGTACATCTTCTGCGACTCACCCCGAAGTAACTGGTCCTCGATTGTTCCCATCAAACCAGAACTTCCGAGGTCGAGCTGGACGGAGAAATTCGAAGCATCCATTTTGACTGCCTTGCGGTAAGATTCGTCGTAGACGTCCTCGTTTCCGCGACCGAACGTAGCGGGATCGCACGCTGCGGTGAGGAGGTCCAGATCTCTAGTCGTCACAGAGGCGAAATCAATGAGCCTACGAAAACGAAGTCACTAATCGAAGCCTCTCCGTACAACCAGAACGTCCGCACCTTGGGTCCTCCTTGCCATAGTAAATACAGAGACCTTCTGGAGACGGCGATACGACCCCGCTGCAAAGAGGGGGTTGATCGAATGAGAGTGCTTGCTTTAGAAATTCCAACTGGGTGAGGGTCGCCATGTGGGGATGTATTGTATCATCTGGGCGGGGGACTACCTCTATTTATTGGTTCTCGTGTCCCCCAGACCGGCTCGCTGACTCGCCCAGGAGTACTCCACTTGGGTGGTGAAACCAAGTACCGATACACTATCGGCGGAGCGAGGGCCCCGGGGATGTGTCGGGCGGGTGCCCCCTAACGATAAGCCAGAGAAACCGAATTGACTCCTCTAAGTGCTTATTGGATATTCCAGTCGAGTCGTTATTCGCCAACATCATGGAGTGCAATCTCGAGCTCCTATGACGCCTTTAGGGTGTTCCGTGTCGCGCGTGGCCAGCTCAGGTTAAGTGACTCGCAGTTCGAAGAGCCACCTTACGGAAACACACCCCTGGGAAGGTGGGCCTCATGACCGCGGTTTGCGGCGGAGAATTCGGGACTGAGGATGGGAGAAGGTGGGGAAGTGATGATTCAGGAACACTGAATGATCGAGGATGTCGATGAGGCCTTGACTCAGTTTTCCCCTTTGCTCCGTCGGGTGTTGATGCCGATCACACTCGTTCACGGCACCGTAAGAGGCACCGGGAGGGGCCGTTTTCGAGGCGCCCGCATGGGCACCCGTAGCTTTTCTTATTTTTGCCGGCAAGCAGGTTCCAAGCAATCGTGTATATTGAATGGTATACTACACATTCCGCATCACACGTATAGCAGAAGACTACCCGTCCAACACATGCAGCCACTACCCTCAGTCATGGTAAATTGCCGGTGAGTACTGAGTACAGCTCTGTTTTCACCCTTAGGTTTTGTCCCCTCGGGTGATGATTATTCGGAACCCGCATGATAAGAGTTGTATACTATGTACAGATTTAACCGCGTCCGTATCCGAGCGATATCCTCGAACGCAAGCCACGCAACGCAATCGTGTACCCTGCTAACAGAGACCACCGATCGAAGTCGAGAAGGGACGAGGATTGTATAGTAAGTAGAGATGTTCACTTCCTTCCTTCCTCTTTCCCGCGAGCCTGCTCCTTCTCCCCGTTGGCAAGAACTGTATCGATCTCTTCCCTAATCTCGAGTGAGCCGTCGATAGACTCGGGTGGGGCAGTATGGGGAGAAAATCGGATTATTTCTGAGGACTTCTCACGTCCATGAGTATCCTCACGAGGACGAACACTCTAAGTACACGTATTCATGAGGATTGTTCATTCGAGTGCGGATATAATGCTATACATACCGAGCTCGACCCGGCCGCTCGCTCAGATACTATGCGTGGGTGATCTCCGTCGAAACGTTGCTTCCGTGCCTGGGGGAGTATGTTTGTTTCGGGTAGTTCGAGGACTGCGTCGACAACTTCTTGCGGAAGCAGCAGAGACAGATCTTTTTCTTCCTCCCGAGTTGTGACAGTGCCGCGTACAGTCTCTTCATCTCCTGTGTCCGGACCTAACGCTCTGAGACATCCAGCAACAACCTGGTCTTCGAGTGATCGATCGGCGGTTTTCCAGCTGTCGATTGAGCGACTGATGGGATCGTCCTTCTGGGGATCATCGAGGTATCTCAACACCCTCCTCGTCATTTCTTCTTCCTCGTCAGCTAGGAGTTGAGATGGTACCACCGCCGGCTCGTTCCTCGTCACCCGAACGCTCGGAACAGCGTCCATGGGGACAAAACTCTCACCGAACATTTTTTCTGTCTCGGAAGCCCTGTCCCTCCATAGCTTGTTGTTCCTTGCAACCATATCGGCTTGTCGCCTCTTTTCGGCTACGGCGCGAATATGCCGTTTGCCC
>Ga0307513_10012959_pt1 | contig 10253 bp, 10 predicted proteins | sample 15_EM_MG_FD_202174 | JGI IMG/M metagenome (GOLD analysis project Ga0307513, IMG submission 202174) | Populus trichocarpa ectomycorrhiza microbial communities from riparian zone in the Pacific Northwest, United States - 15_EM | ecosystem: Host-associated > Plants > Roots > Unclassified | place...
CACGATCGGATCAGGACGCGGCATATATAGGGCGTAAGATCAGGAAGAAGTGAGCAGGCGTCAGGAAGGGAGAGATGCGGATCGTGGGATCCGGACGAGGTCGGCAGGGTGTGAAAACATTAGGACCCGAGATCTGAAGATGAGTGAAGCCCTGACGTTCGCTGAGAAGGAACCGGCATCAGGGCGGGAGAGTCATAGATCCGACGCAGTCAGAACGCAATAGCGGAAGACCCGACGCAGTAGGAACGGAAGAGTCGTAGATCAGGGGGAGTCAGGAGGTAATAGAGGAGCACCAGACGCAGGCAGGACGCACAGGATGTAGGGGTCCGTGTCCTGATGGCGTCAGGACGGATGGCGCTAGGTGACGCAAAGTCAGGACGCGATGTCGATCCGACGTTACGTCCTGATTCGCGATTAGCATTCCGACGTCCCGGGCGTCAGACGCATGGGGCGCACAGGACCCAAGGTATTATTTTTGCTGATGACTACTCCCCTGCCCACTACTCCCCTGCCCAGTACTCCCCTGCCCATCTCGCCCACTACTCCCCTGCCCATCTCGCCCACCACTCCCCTGTATCCCACTCCCTTGTATCCCACTCTCTTGTATCCCACTCCCCCATATCCCACTCCCCTTCTCTGTACTTCTCAACTCACTATCTCCCTGCCTGCTACTCCGGTGCCCACTACTTCCCTGCTTATTACTTGCCCACCCCGCACTACCCCACCTACTACTTCCCCACCTACTGCTCCCGTCCCATGGCTCCTCTGCTCACTGCCATTGCTCTTCTGCCCTTTGCTTTCCCACCCACTACTTTCTACCTGCTGCTTTTCCTTAGCCTTTGCCCTCACTTATGCTACCAAATTGTCCTTCTCCTCAACAATCCTATCATCCCCTGCCCCGCACTGCTGATCTAAGTCTTGCTTTTTATATATTCTTATTTACTTTCTTTTATTTCTGGTTCTCCTATTTGTTTTGATTCTCCTATTCCAGGTCACCAATGCTGCTGTTTCTGTGTAGCACAGTGGCTCTTTCATTCTTCACTCAATAGTAGTGGTATTTGCTGTGGAAAGGAGGATTGGAAAGGAACTCAGAAAAAAAAAACAGAAAAAAAAAACAGGAACGTTTGGCTATGATGATGAATGTTTAGTTCTTTAGTTTGCACTTTGTTAAATTCAATTGCTCTGATTTGGACACAATTATGGTACACACTTGATAAGCGCCGTACCATGGCTCTCATACCTCTGATCCCTGCTCTCTACCATGTTTTTTATTTTTTTTATTTTTTATAACTTTTATTCTCTTCGGGTTTTCTGTGGCCACATCAGGCTCGTCTACCGAAATCACTACTACATACAAAATAATAAAACCACTACATCAACCAAATAATTCCGGTCCCGAAGGCCTCCACTCCATCCCCGGCGTAAACACCGACACTGTCTTCCTCTCCTCCTTCTTCAACTCCTTCAAACTATCTTCCTCTTCTTCAATCGCCCTGTCCTTCTCCTTTCTATCATCCACCTTCGTCCAATCACCGTTCTTCCTCGCCAACTCCCTCCCCAATCCTAGCACCAACTTTTCCAATTTCTCCATTTTCCCGCCCAGGGGCACCAACTCCTCCATCTTCATATCCCTCTCCCCAAAGCAATGCTAGAGTTCGTTACGGGGCGGACAGGGTCCCGAAAAACGCGGGCCCCCGGCCCTTTTCCCCGCCCCGCCCCACTCAACGGCATGGGGCGGGTGTCTTTTTCAGCATTCCCTGCCTCTGTCCCCGCTCAGGCCCCCGCCCCACCCATACCCCAGAGGGGTCCCCGTTAAAAATAGCTGGTAACAAACGGGGCCCTGTCCAGGGAATGAGTGCGGGTGGGCCCCGGATAGGGGCGGGCCGGTGATTACCCGAAAAATACCCCCCCCGGCCCCGTGTAAGGGTGGGGTCTGGCGAGTGAAAACCCGCCCCGCCCCGCCCCATAACGAACACTAAGCAATACCCTTCCCTTCCCTCTCATTCTCCTCCCTCTCCTTATCCATCTTCAAATCCAACCTCTCCGTCACCAACTCCACATATGACTTTATCCCATCCATCACCTTCATCCACCCCGCCTCCTTCCTCCTCGGCTGCACTGCCACAAACTTCTTCACCGAGCCCCAATAACCCCCTACCCATATTCCTGCCCTTCCTAATTGGCGCACCACTTCTTCACCCATAACCCTAACCACCACCATGGACGCCAAGCTTCCACGCTTCCTCCTCTTTTCCAACTCTTCCTCTCCCACCAACCACCTCGTTCCCACACAAAATTCCACCCCCTCTTCCCGCAGCGCAGCCTCAACTCCACCAATCCCATCATCCCACCTCCCACCCCCAACTTTAATCATCCTCGGTATGCTTTTACCCACCTCTTTTTCAGGGTCAAACGACCCGCCCACCTTCCTCTTCTTCCCTCCATCCACCACCTGAGCGACCAAATCTTCCAAACTCCTCTTAGAGGTTTCCCGTGGAAACCTCTCTTCCTCCGGTGAGGGCGTCCTCCATGGATTCCTTCGGCCTTCCACCTCTTCCTCATCACTCTTCCACCTCCTATTTACACCCAACTTTATTTCCGCCTGCCTCAACTTCTCTTCCACCTTCCTCAAACATCCCCTTAAAAACTTATTCTCCCTCACGAGAGCATCCTTCGTAGGCAAACTCGATCGTAAACTCGAAGCTGTGGAGCTTGAAGCCATCGTGGTTGGCCGGGTATCGATTTTAACTGGTTGAAAACCCAAAGCGGGGTTCGTGTAACAAGGTGTAATTTCAATCACTGGGATTGTAACGGCGACGGAGCATGTTGTACCATGTTTTCATGATCTACCCTTGTACCTCCGTAGTAAATAAAGGTGACACACCCCCCACCCACCATTCAACACAAGCCCAGCGTACTTCCCCTTCGAAGCAGAGTCATATTATGAACCAGTACTCGTAATTTTCTGACGTTTGCGACCACAACTGCTATTGCATATGGGCGAAAGTTTTCCTGGAGCCTCAAGATTTTAGTTGTATGCAATAGCAGTCGTATTTGCAAACGTCAGAAAATTACGGGTGCGCGAGTATTCATGCTCTCCGGGTTACCCGCAAATCAGCCAAGATATGCAAACTGGGCAAAGCCAGACTTCTCCCCCACAGTACCGACTGCCGGTATACGAACAGACCTACCGAGGTACAGCGCCTAAGTTTTGTAGGTTCCACAAACTAGGTTTTCTTCCTTTACCCCCTGTGGGACATACAAAACTTAGGAGCTGTACCTCCGTAGAACCTGTAGCCGCTGACAAACATACCCCCGTTTAGGGGCGGCTGGAGCCTGCGCATCTGCCAGACAATTGAGCTCGCCAAATACGCCATAGCGCCGGATTCGCCCTCGACAGATCGCAGTCCTTTAACCATCTGCTCGCTAACCAGAAATCTAACCGCAGTTTACAGTTACCCACGGCGAGGGGGAAATAAGACGGGACGGGAACACGACGAAGCGAGAATGCTAATAGAATTTTTATAGGAAAGCGACCGCCCGCGTGGGTATTCTCGTAATACAGTCGGGTCGTTTTACCGTGCGATATTCCACCGGTACCCTATCACACCTTACCGATTCCAATCCGACCGGCACTACACAGCATAAAAGGAAACCACCGTCCCTCCTACTCCCCCCCCTCCCATTCGCCTCTATATGGGACCGTGCGAGGCTGTGGGCTCTTTGGTCCCTCTATTTACGGCCTAGATGGAAGTATCCCTAGTACGGGAGCTGAAGAGCTGGATTCATGTTGCATCGACACTTTCATATGTCGATTCGGACGGAGCTCTGCATTTTTGGGTAGCCTTTCGGCAGGTGGCCCTGGGATGTCCTTTCCCGTCGGTGCCGGAATGCGTACCATTAGGATGGTGAGCATTCGCCGGTACTGATGGGGCCTGCGCCGGAAGGGAATGGTAGTCTCTAGATACATACTACAGTGTACTTCCCTGATTGTTTCTCCTCTCGTATTTTCGTACTATCAAATTGATCGCGAGACCAGCGAGACTAGTGCGTGAAATAGAAAGCTAGTCTACAAAGCCCCCACCCTCCATACTCACGCCTATGACCGGGGTAGCTGGTCGGTATCAGCCAAATGCAATAATGCACAATTCGTTAGGCGGTATAATTTATGGCAACCAGCCCCCTATGATATATTTAGGTACAGTCCATGTATTGTTCAGAAGCGCCTCAAGAACCCTTGTGCTATCATATACCGCTGTTTCTCTACCTGAGGAAAAATTATAAAAAAAACGAAAAAATAAATATAATATATAGTTTGTCTTATTGCTCAGGGAAGAGGTTGGATAGAGAGAAAAGTAGGGGGAAGAAGAAACAAAACAGTACGGGGAAAAAATATGAAAAAAGGTGCAGGAAAGAATTTACAACTAGAGGGAAGCAAAACATGATTGAGTGAGAACCGCAAGCTGTTAGCCAAACCTTCCTATCATAATAGAACTCTTTTACCCCACCAACCGGACTCTACTACACTCTGTGGACAGAAACTCATATATCGTCACTCGACCACTGGACAGGGAGTTTCACACGTCGGCGATAATATATATGCGCATTCCCAACTCATGGGACCCCGCCTGCTGGAAAGGGTAATGTCCAAAAACAACTTCGATGAACAACATGTTCTGAAAGGGAAGGAGTAGGGGTTATTTCTACGAGGCGGCGTCTCGTAGTGCTCAAGCTGTGTTGGGGGTCAGCGCCCCGCGAGGCTGTAACAGTGCTATCACTTTCTTATGGCCATTGCTAACTGCGTACATGAGCGGTGTTCGGCCGTACCCATCCGGCTTTTCGGGCGTAACCTCTTCCCGTCCGAGTAATATTTTCACTACTCCCTCATGTCCACAATTGGCAGCAAGCGAGAGCGGTGTGTTGTTTAAAATATCTGGGTGGTTGGGGTTGACCTCTTTCCGCTCGAGTAGCATTTTTACCACTCCCTCGCGTCCATGAAAAGCGGCCAGCGAGAGCGGTGTCAAGCCATCATTATCAGGCTTGTCGGGATCGACCCCTTGACATCCGAGTAGCATTTGCACCACTCCCTCATGTCCGTTCGAAGCTGCATGCGAGAGCAGCGTCCTGCCATCATTGTCTGGCTTGTCGAGGTTGACCTCTTCACGCTTGAGTAGTATATTTGCCGCTCCCTCATTCCCACCCGCAGCCGCATGCCAGAGTAGCACTGCGTCCCATGTATCGGGCTTGTCGGGGTCGACATCTTGATGCGCGAGAAGTATTTTTACCACTTCCGTATGTCCTCTCTGAGCCGCATGCCCGAACGGTGTAGTACCGCTCTTATCTAGCCTGTGGGGGTTGACGTCTTCCCTTCCGATGAGTATTTTCACCACTCCCTCATGTCCATGCATAGCGGCGTACGAGATCGGTGTTAGGCCCAAAAAATTTGGCGTGTCGGAGTTGACCTCTTCTTGCCCGAGCAGCACCTTCACTACTCCCTCATGCCCATTGCGAGCGGCGTAAGCAAGGGGTGTTCTTTCGTAATCATCTTGCTTGTTGGGGTTGACCTCCCCCCGCTCGAGTAATATTTTCACCACTTCCCCATGTCCATTCCGAGCAGCCCATGAAAGCGGTGTGCGCCCCATAAAACCACTTGCGTCGGCATCATAACATCCCATTTCTATCAAGGCAGCCACAACCTCCACAACTCCAAATGACGATGCCCAGTCTAGCCCGCTGAATAGCAACCACCCCCACACCCTCATCTTATACGAATAGCCTAATTGTTCCAAAAGATATTTGATGGATATGTGGCCATCGCATTCCTGGAGCAGCTGCAGCGCAAGTGATCTTCCATAGTGTGAAAGTTCCCTTTTCACGTGGACTCCCCAGTAGAGAGAACAATATTTTAGAAAGGGCATGTTAAGGGTGCCGAACGATTGATTGGCCGGAACGGCCTTGACCTGCTCAGAATTTAGATAGGTCAAGCAGATCTCGGCCATTGTCGAGTGGGGTGTACTGAAAATATCGGAGGTGGAAAGATATTCTTGTAGAGTAAAGTGGATTAGTCGCACAGTTGATGCCTCCTCATCCACAGTGATAAGCCCTTGACAGCAGCCCACTAATGTCGACATTGAAGGGATGTTGTCGCCATTGAAGTTCGTGGAGCCTAGCTCGATTGCTAGAGCGTGGCAGAGCTCATCCGCCATCAATGGCCGTTCCGCATGAGTGATCCACATTAAAGCTTCCATCCCGAGTCTCGGTTTATCTCCACCCTGTGCCTTTATCCGTTCTATCGTGGTACCATAGACATCTCCCAATCCCAATCCGCCCGTTATTTTCATCAACCTTTCCCGTCTCCGGTATATTGTTGATTCTTTCAAGATTGCCTCGATATTGAGGAAAACCAGTAGAAACCTAATATATCTATTAGCGCATCATGTCAGATAAGGTTCTTTGCCCCTACCCACATTTCCGATATATTCTCGGGAATCTTCTCCAAAATTTCTGCCTCCAGCCCCGCATCCATGGCATCTGGCGTTTCGTCCTCGCTTAATTTGACACGAAGGTATTCGATAATATCGCCTCTGGTGGGACATATAGATACACTTATCACTCGCCCAGCAAGACGCTTCCCCATCTCCGCTTGAATGTGGGGTCGGCCAGTCACGAATATCCGGGTGGTCGGGGACTTCTCAAGGATCTGGTTCAACGAATCAAGGACCCTCACTCGCTGCACTCCGACACATTCGTCGAGGGCGTCAATGCATATAAATATGGGTTGTGAGGACGTGATGCCCTGTAGCATCTTCACAATATCAACGAGTTGTGGTCCACATCCACCGATCGCCTGTTTCTGCTCCTGGAAGGCCCTCGATATATCATCCGGAATCCGCTCCATTCCGCTAACCATCTGCTTCAACAAAGAACCCAACATATTTGTCGCAGACTGCTCCTTTCGTGCGGCGAAGTCGAAGTAAAAACATGTGACGAGGGTGTTTTGTCCTCTAGTCTGATTGCACAGAGTATCTACCACAAGCGAACTGTCATCGTGGCTTGTTAGCATAGGCTCTCTTGCTTCTCTCCTAGCAGAATAATCCTCGTTACCTGATAAACGTCTTCCCGACCCCCGGATCTCCATAGCAAAATAGAACTGCCTTATCCCCTTCACCTCCCCCATCCAATCTACACCATCTTCTGAATTCCTCACTTTGAATCAGCCATTCCCCAACATCGTTGACACGGCGCTCCCGAATGTCTCGATGTCGTAAGCTGGGTTCCAGGGGTGATAGCCAGGTTAAGAGTTGGGGTCGATCATCGGCAACGGTACAGTTGTTCCACACATTAAAAGAAGTCGAATTGTTAAAGCAGTTATCGTTATTATTAGCAGTATATTGAGACATCTTCCTCTCTTTATTGCTCCTAATGTTCAAGAGGAGGAGGCACAAAGTATTGTGGGTTGATATTCCGTGGGGTGGGAGAAAAGCGGGGTCCGGCTGATAATAAGCGGGGGTCACCGGTGTTGAGGCCCGCGTCGCAGATAGCTATTTACACGGTTACTGTGCCTGGGAATAGCTTAAGTAAGCCACCCGGATGGTGCGACGCTGGTATCATTCTTCTGGCTATTCACAACATTTCTAAATAAGAGATAATAAATTGATGGTTCTTGTTGAAGCGTCTTATTCATAGTAAGACCTCCGAGTCCAAGCCTATCAGACCAATTAAGCAGTATCATACCACTCTAGTAGCGATCCGCGAATACTCCAAACCTCCACTTGTGGCACAAGCCAAGCTAGGTCTACAAACTACCGTGGCCAAGCGTCAGGCGATATCACGTTTTGACCCTCTAGTAAATAGCAAGACTTTAGGACGGTAGCGAATCGCGCGAAAACTGTAGTAGTCTATGAAATACTGCTGGTTGAGACACCACCGCCTAAGTTAGTTTTATCACCCGAACTTTAGAATGAGAGAGTCAGAGCCTGCTTGGATGGGAGGGTCCTGTTCCGTTGTCCCATGAGAATGACTGTCCCCCTTCCTTTCCAAATCCCGAAACAACCATCCCCACAGGTAAAATCGCGTCAAAACGGAGCGGTTGTCCCCCTCTTCGTTTTGCGAAGCCTGCCAAGATCAGCTAGACCTCCCATTCGAGCTTTGCACCACGGCACTTGACCTGTCATAATAAGCCCTGATAGGATGTAAAAAACCTCAACGCTAAGGTGGAAGCAAACCTTATGCATCGCACAAAAGTTTTATGGGTAAAGGCACTTCGGGATCTTATTTTCTAGCCAATAGCCACATTCCGATAAGTAAAAATTGTGCACCTAACCACAGGGCGCACCGGGGCATGGCTGATCACGGCGCCGTCAAAGCAAATCCACCAAAACGCAAACCCGCACCGAAAGTACAGTCTACCGATGCTGCCGGCTAGTTTGTCTACTTTCAGAAGCACAAGAGGTACTGCACGAGCCAACAATTGTCACTAACTTATCGAGAAATCCCGCCTGGACATTTAAACCACACAAGTCACAATCAATTCAACTCTCTTGAGTTGATTGGCAAACCTCTTACCCCAGAAGACTCAAAGAGAGAGGAAATACAAGCGAAAAGAAAGCCAACCTTGTCCCATTGTCCGAATATCTAAGCACCCGTGATCCTCGTAGGCCTCCTTCTTGTCGCGCACTCTCCAAAGGTTTTTTTTCTTCACCCGTTGTCAGGAAAAAAATAACCACTGCTACTATCGCCGTTGTGAAGAACGTAGGGAAAAGCTAGTCCCTTGATAGAGCCCCCTGTCAGCCAAGACTGCCAACAGGTACCCCCCCCACGATTCAATACAAGCCCAGCGTGCTTCCCTCTCCAAGCAAAGTCATATCAGAGCCACTATTGATGCTCTACAGGTTGTCCGCAAACTAGTTAAGATATGCCATCTGGGTAAAGCAAGATTTTTCCCCAACAATACCGGTACACAAACAGACCCAGCACCCGTAGCCGCCCACAGCATAGTCCCACTTGGTGATGGCCAGAGTTTGCCCATCTGCTACACAATTGGACTCACCAAATACGCCCTAGCGCCGGACTCGCCCTCGACAGATCCCTTGCCTTAAGCATCCACTCGCTAAACGAAAATCTAACCATATTTTACAGTAACCCACGGCGAGGGGAAAACGCGACGAGATGAGAACACAGCGAAGCGAGAACGCTCACAGAATTTTCATAGGACATAGATTTTCTACGCGGATATTCTCGTTATACAGTCTGCCCTTTTTGCTGCCGAATATTGTACCGTGCCGGTGTCATATCACACCAAACCAACTAATCAACCGAACCGACACTTCCCCGCAGAAACGAAAACCACGATTCATCCTACTCTCCTCCTCCAATTCGCTTGTCGATGGAACTGTACGAGGCTCTAGGCTCTTTGGTTCCCTTATTTGCTACCTAGATGGAAAATATCCCTAGTACGAGAGTTGAAGAGATAGATTTATGTTTGGTTGATACTTGTACTTTCGTAGGTCGATTAGGAAGGATATCTGTATTGTTGGGTAGCCTTTCGGCAGGCGGCCCGGGGATGTCCCTTCGCGCCGATCCCGGAATGCGCACTATTAGGGTGGTGAGTCTTCCGCGGTGTGAATGGGGCCCGCGCCGGTAGACAATAGGAATCTGTCAAGGAGGAGTGTGCTAATTGTTTTCCGCTCCTATTTTCGTACTATCAAACTGATCGCGAGGCGGATGAGACTGGTGCGTAAAATGGAAGGCCAGTCTCCTCAACCCTTACCCTCCATAATCAAGCCTATGACTAGGGCAGCTAATCGGTATCCGCCAAATGAAATAATGCACAATTCGTTAAACAGTATAATATATGAGAGCCAGCCACCTACGATATATTTACTGTAGGTACAGTCCTGGTATCGTTTACAATCGCCTCAAGAACCCTTGTGCTATCATATACTGCTGTTCCTCTATCTGAAGGGGAGTTTTTTTAATAAAAAAAAAGGAAAAAAAAACTGTAGTTTATCTATTGCTCAGGGAAGAGATTGGGTGGAGAGAAAAGTAGGAGGAAGAAGAAACAAAACAGTACGGAGAAAAAATAGAAAAAAGCAGAAGGAAGAATCCATAACTAGAGGGAAAAAAAATAACGTCATTCACCTATTAACGGCTCATCACCGGGATGCGGCTCACCATGGCAACCACTGGAAAATCAAATGTATATTTTAGTATCTGCATAAATAGTAGTGATACTACATTGAAAATTTCTTAGA
>Ga0307513_10012960_pt1 | contig 10252 bp, 4 predicted proteins | sample 15_EM_MG_FD_202174 | JGI IMG/M metagenome (GOLD analysis project Ga0307513, IMG submission 202174) | Populus trichocarpa ectomycorrhiza microbial communities from riparian zone in the Pacific Northwest, United States - 15_EM | ecosystem: Host-associated > Plants > Roots > Unclassified | place...
ATCTGCCACTGTTGTTGTGTAGCCTAAAGGGAGTTAGCATGATGAATGTCATGTGACCTGTTAATTTTTTTTTAATATTAAAAAATATTTAAATATTGAAAATATTTTTTTTAACAGAAAAAAATTAAATTGTGTGAGTATTTACTCTATATAATCCGGTTGACATAACTGGTCTAAAAACAATTCATACAACATGTAAAAATAATATTTGACTAAATAAAATTTCAAGATGATATATTTTTTTAATATTTAAATAACAATATATTTGATTGACTTGAGACAATCTAGATTAACATGTCAAATTTGTGACCCAGATTATAAAATTATAATAACCCTATAGAAAGCAAATCAAAATAAATTATGAAGTCAAATTCTCAATCAATCCAATATTAAATAATAAAATTTTAAAACAGATCAATTATAAAAACATTTAAAAATCAAACCAACTTAACATGTTAAACTTATATCTTAAATCATGAAACCAAAATAACTACGAATGTATAAACTAATGCTTCCATAGATTCAATCGTGGTTTACAATTATAGCTTCTATATCTATTTATTTAGAGTGTTTCTGGATAAAAAAAAAAGCAAGAGTCAAGATAAAAAAAAGGCAGCGATTCAAATCAAGATGTCTACGGTATCCTATGTCAAATTTCAAAAAGAAAATAAAGATGCAAAATCAGAGATTAATATTGTATCAAACTACAAACTTGCCATTGCAGAAGACAGCATGGCTCTTGCAAAACCACGCTTGCCTCCGCATTTGTATCCCGGATACTGAACCGAGTACAAGTAATACGTGTGCTGCAAAATATCATCAATGGAGATTAGCGTAACAATAGCATTGTAATAGCATCTGGCAGCCTTTTTTAATCAAATAATGAGAATTCAAATCATGTTCTTCATTTGTGAATTTGTGAGAAATGATGTTGTGGGCTTGCATGGATGCATCCAAGCTCACCCCCTTGCAATATGTACAAAACAAACCTTTTGGATTTAAAATGGCAGACAAAATTGAAATTATTCCGAATTGAGTGTTGGATTTCAAGCAAAAATTAATTGACAAGTAAAAATATATGGTAAATTACAACTGCGAGTAGACAGTCTGAGATTATGAATGGGGTGCAAAGAATTGTGTTGAAATGGCACGATTTTACTTGACATTAACCGAAGGTTGATTAGCCCAAGTGCTCTCTTTTGGGTTCTTTGAATTGTTAAAGGGCTTAACATCTTGAGTGATCTCTCTAATTTGGGCATTTGATCATGTCAAACCCTCTGCTTTAAATTGAATCAAATAAAACTAAAAGCTTCTAAAATTCTAATTAGAATGCAATTTGAGATCCTCTGTCAACAATTTCATAACACCCTGCATGAACACAGAGACGGGGGGGAGTTGAAAATTAAACATTCTGCAAAATTGCATTTTCTATGACTGTAGAGAGATGTGCGACACCACCCCTTTGGAGAGGGCATTAAAAACGAAAATGGATTACAGTATAAGAGAGAAGATGATTGAACTCTTCATGAACTACCAAGCCGATATAAAATGAGTAAACAGTAGCCTCAATCGCGTATGCTCTCGTGAGTCCAGCCTATTGATGCCAGAAATGCTTCATCAGATAGGCGCCTCAGACTCTCTCCACTTTTTTGAGCTGGCCCTCCCTGGTGGTCCCACACGAAGCTTGAAAGCCCATTTTGCTTAATATAATTATCCAACGGTGAGTTGGCGGTGTCAACAAGGTTCATCGTGCTCAATCCTGGTATTTCCAGTGACGTGTCCTCACTATTGGGGTGACAATTTAGGTCTATTTGCCCAGCACTAGTTTCTGGCTTCTCTATTTGCCTTTGGCTTTGATTTCCTTCAGTGTCTGGATTATTTATATGCAACACTTCATGACTCATTGTGCCGTTCATTTCTGATTCCTCCTTATGATCCATGTTGTCCTTCTGTGAGATTTCTGCTTCGCGTTCTGATTGGCGTTTCTTCTTGCGCAGCATGAGGGTTTTAAAACGGCGCTTTACAGTCATGCACACATTACACGTGCATGTGGGCTTGTGCTTGCCTTTCCCACTTGGTGGTTGAATGCAAACGATGCAAGTGCAACCAAGGCGGTGCCGGGGATGCTTTGTGGTGGCTCCAACTGATGGATCACCTGAATCATCTAGATTGTCTCCTAAAACTGCAACAGTAGCCAGAGCATCTAAGCCAGAAGACTCCCGCTCTTGGAACCGCTTCTGACTTCTTAAATTCCTTCGCTTCTTGAAATCTGCTTTTGCAAAGATGTAGGGGTGGAATTTCAAATCAAGGAGATGTTCAGAGATTCATCAAGGATAAAAATCACGCACTTCAGAAAAATGAAAAAAAATCACCACTGCTATTCAACTGTCTTTTACTTGACAGTAACTGAATCACGGATTTACATACAAGGTTATTAAGCTTACATTTCAAATGAAAATCTTTATAAAAAGTACTATCAACGACTCTTCAAATCATGTGTTTTCCTTGACAATGAAAGATTTTATTATATATATTGGTTTTTTAAGCAACCTGCATTAGTATGGAATTTCAGCTATCTAGTCATGATGATTCACCCACTTGCATTAAAATTCCTCATCAGAACATGACATAGGAGGAAAATGCCTATTAGTCTGCCCAGTTATTGTACTATGTGCAAAAACTTACTACCACACATAAAAACACACAGTCTACAGCAAGCTAAAGTCTGTCTAAATCAAACGACATAGAACTCCTCAATGTATAAAAGCTTATGCAGAAAGCACAGAGTTCTGGTCATACCTTTGCTCACTCCCAGAACATTATCCAAATCCTTTGAAGTCATCTCTTCAGGTGCAGAACATGTACACCTAGGAATGTAGACCATTAAAATATGAAATGTGAAACCAAATAACAATCATGAATGATTTTAAATGAAATATCCTAAAAACAATAAAAAAAATGAGCAACCTGCTTGAATCCCAAGCATTCTCTGAGCACGTCCATTTTGGAGGGAGAAGAGCATCCACAGGAAGATTTCGCCATTTGGAACAATCATCACATTGAGCCCACTGTTCTTGTCCCCTGAAGGTTCAGCTATAGAAAATTAAAATAACTAATATTGGGAACTTAGACAAGCCCGTTCATGCAGATTAAAAATTCCACCAAGTGATCAACCTTCCAGCTTGCTGCATAACCATAGATGTTTCATTGCACTAGTTGTTGTGATGGTGAAGATGGGAGAGGAAGAGAGGTATATTACAAGCTCAAAACAGATGAAGGTTGGGAATAGAGCTGCTAGATCTCTGTTGCTTCCCTTGATTAAAGATAGTAAGAAGCAGGGAGCAAGCAGGCAAAAAGAACTTTGCCGCCATCCATATCAAGGTCTATGGAATCAACACATGCCTTTTCTAATAGAAACTAACAGAGCCTCTTTCAAAATTTGAGTACAATGGACTACAGGAAAATGTTGACAACAGACAACCCGTACATTGGACAAATGCTGAAAGAACTCCAAGATATCCTTTTACCAACACATTACTGTAGTTCTTTTTCTTAATACAGAAAGTAATGCTAGGCATATGTATAAATCCTTACCCAGATGATCTAGAAGTAAATATGGTCCTCTTCCCAAAAACCGGAGGCTCCTAAAAGACAAAGAAATTTGATCAAATAATTAATCCAGAAAAAATGGTCGAATTTGGAAATTCAATACTATGAATCCTTTGATGCATCATTGCACATAATTTGCAATGCATGGGCAAGAAAAATCATGGAACAAGAGAAACGTACATCATATTCTTCAAATTCATGGTCTTCAATAGTGACAATGGTTGGCTTCACGCTTGGGGGTGGACGAAGCAAGTCCTGTGCTTCCTCCCATGTTAGTCTTAGCTCCATAGCGTCTTCACTATGCATGAACAACCTCTTACTTTTAGGTCCAATATTTTGAGTCCTTTTCTTCTCTGTGGGCGCTGTTGTTTGCTGCAGTAGATCCCCATTTATCCTGCCCCTGTGGTTCTCACTATTGTTCCAGCCAATATCCCCATCAGCTAATTTCAAACGTTTGGACAGAGCATTTTGGTAAGGATCCTTGCTGCCTTTAATGATTTGAAAAGGACAGATTAACCACTTACTGTAAGGAGAGTCTCAACAGTACCAGAAAAGGAAGTTTCCCCTGAAGCAGTGCCATCGAGAAGACCAGATGCCTGGACGTCCTGTTTATTCAACAAGCAAAGTAAACGTAAATTTTTCCACACACCAAAAAAGAGAAAAGGCATATGAAAGTTAAAGGATTCAGAATGAAGTGAAAATGCCAATGAGGCTCAACCTGTGTATCTTCATCGTTGTTTGTTGACTTGCGAAATCCCATGACAAGTTTGCCTCCAGGATCTATCCGGCTAAATGTTACTGAGATAGGAAAAAGATAGCATTCCTAAGATAACATTAGAGAGAAAGAGAAACACATGACACGCAAAAGATATTTACTTCCACTAGAGTAAAGAACGCAAAAATATGACTAGTATAATAGATCACACAGTGATCAAATGAGGTACCGTTAATGCACTTTAATTCTGTTGGAAAGGATTCGAATTTCATACAGATAGACAAGATTTAAGCAGGCTAATGCAGCTGAGAACATCTCCCTTCGTGCCAAAACAAGTTATATGGTGCTCCATTAATTTAAATAACTGTACCACCTTCCTGGTCCATACATGATTTTTATATAAACCAGCTGATTGTTATGGCCTTAATTTGAATGAAGCAATATATATCTTATATAACTATGTATTAACATCATCCTTCTATCAAGACTAGAAATCAAGCACAGAGTCATCCCCAGAAAGGAATAGCATAAGCTTTATGTTAAAGCATCACAGTTTACAATTCAATGTGCAAAATATGTTGAGCACTCAGGCATTAATATCAACTTTAAGCAAGAATATAATTGATCATACTTGTATCACCCGCTTTTAATTGCATAGAGTGTATGCAAGGGGTTACACCCTCCAACACATACATCCTACTGTTGTTGTTGGGCCAAAATCTGAACTGAAACGTCCATTCTCTCCCTTTTATATCTTGAATCCTTAAAGGAATCCCTTCAGATTGAGAGATAGCAGGAAAATATGCCTGCAATGGCTTAAATCTTACACAAATACAAAAGCAAAGAGAGAAGCACAACCAAAAAAAGAAGAACAGAAAAAGGGCACAGGCTATACAATTTTAAACTTACTTCTGCACATGCTTTTGGAAGAACCAATCGACCAATTCGACCTGCATCACTGGCACTGAGAATCTTCTCAAACAATGGCACAATATTGGAGTTCAAACTTTTAGACAACATGCTTAAGGAAACCACTAATTCTGAATCCATTGATGATGAAAAAAATACAAATCACAGAAGCAAATTTACCCAACAAATTAGACTTTAAAATAAAGGATACTCTCCCGATAATTGCTGCAGCTCTTGGTCAGTTATCCTTGGCCAATACCGAGGAAGTAACTGATTCTTCCCACGCCCCTCAGCAGGTGGCCTTGCAATCCGCAGCTCAGAAGCTGCACCTATATTATTCTCTGAACTCACAGAAAGGCCAGGTTTTGAGGGTTTAGGCAATATTGGTCGAGATCTTTGTCCCTGTTGAAAGGAAGAAGGTGTTTTTCTTTGTTCCTTTCCTTCAACAGCCCCATCAGGAAAGGTTACAAAATTTGTAGTCCCAGATGGAGCTCCCAATGCCATACTCAAAGATGGCTGAGAAAGTGAACTGTGCATATCTCTCAAATCTAACAAAGAACTCGTATTGTTTGGTTTGGAAAATTTAGGTGATCCAATTGATGGTTGAGTCACATTTGAGAAGCCTGTGCCAATATCCCCAATTGCATGCATGATCTCTTCTTGTCTGAATTGCCCAAGACCTCCATTAGTGTTGGCTCTCTTGGAGGGATGCAATAGACTGGGTTCATTAGCCTCTAGAAGCCTGCACAACTGAGCAAGTCCTCCCTCATCATTGCTATTACCAGCCACTGTGTTTTCAGCAGGAATGGACTCCGAATCACCAGCATTATTTCTTGCCAAAAAGCTAAATCCATTAGGAATCTCATCACTTTGCATCTGCATGAGCAAATAAAGAAACTAATGAAAGACCATGTGACTAGAGCCATTAAAAGCATACTGTCTTACAGTCAGATCATTTAAAATGCCAACAGCATACATCATCCTATGTACAACAACCATAATTTTAAGTCATCAAAATAAAAATCAAGCATGAGGATCTATAGGCACATGCAATATTGTTTAACTATAATGCTTAAGGATAAGCTTCCATATATATTCAGCTCTTTCACAAGAACACATTAATCATGTCTGTCACCAAATTGTATAAAAGGAACAGGCAACAATCCTGAAACCATTTCTGGAGAATCACCAGGACAACCAAAGTCTTCAAAGCCATAATGCTTGCAACCTATTTTCACACGTGTAGCGTGTGATCTAATAAGCCTCTATGAATGACTCATGCTTTTGACAGAATGACCAGTAACGGTTGAAAACCAAAAGCAGTTGTTTAACCCATTCAAACTAATATTCAAACACGATGCATACAACAAACTAGAAATGCAATGCATCTTACCAAATGAAGTCGAGAACTCCTTGCGCAGCTAGCACACCCAACACCCCCATAATCCAAGAGTTCAAGCAAAAACTTTGATGCTATGCATCCACAGTGGAGATGCTGCCACACAAATTTCAATTAGTTCTCTTTTTTTTTTTTTTTTTGGGGGGGGGGGGGTGGGGGGGGGGTGGGGGGGCATTAATTGATATCATCTGAGAAAGGTTCAACAATAGAAAGGAGGGGTTTGGAAAAAGTAATAGCTACTAGATTATTAGCTTACCTTGCTGCATATATTGCATTCCCTCCATCCAGGTTCCTCTGAGTGGAAAGTATCGCAGAAAAGGGAATCCTCATATGCAGATCTTAAGTTGAATATAAAGATAGAACCCACATCAAATTAGCAAGTATATAGTGAAAAGCAATGGAAGCAAACATAATGACACCAATGGAATGGTCAATCAGAACCAGGATATTTCTGAGTTGAAGGTAAAAGCATCTTGTAATTCACCACAAGGTCAACTAGAGTAAATGTTAAACTGTTGCAAACTTATGAAAGTTATAAGATATCTCGTAATTTCACGACGCTTTCAGAAACGGGCAAGGGGTGGTTATAAAGCTCCATGCATTACAGAAATTCAGTGGAAAAAAGAAAAAACAAGCGTAACAAATGAGCCAGTTCAAAACTGAACTACTAAAATCTGTTGAAAGCAACTGACATGGCAACATCTCTATCAAATTTTAAAATTTGCTACAGTTGCAGTTAATGTGAGAATGGCTTATTCACTCAAATTAAAGTTGAGCATCCACTCCCAGCCAAATGCATAAGAAAGTGCACTATCAAAAAAAAAACAAAAAACAATTGTCCAAGTTTATTGCTTTAGGCTCATTCTGCTTAAAGATAAAATTCGATAGGTTCTCCTAGGATGGCCAGCAATTTTCCTCAGCTGGTTAATACCATGAACAAAATTCAATACACTGTGGCTGTGGCGGGTGAATTGTATGGTTGCTTATAAGCCATAATTAGCGGCTTAATTATATGCTATAATTAAAGATGAAAAGTTTCCATGATACGATAACAAGCAGTAGCTGAGGTATAGCTGGTTTTGCTCGAGTACTAATTATCTAATTATAGATGTCTTAATAACCATAATCACAATGTCACCGATTCTTACAACAAAAGTACGAAAACACACCACATGACAGAAATCTAGTCCAGTGAAAACCCAATTCACAAAAACAAGGAATCGATTAGCAAAAACAACAAAGTGATGAACTAGAAACAAAACCTCACATCCCCAAACTGCCCTTGAAGAGGCTACTTAGCTAGCATTGGAAATTAAATCCAGTATTAAAATGAAGAGGGGGGGGATTACCCGCAATTGTAGCAGAGAAGAGCATGACCACCAGATCGCAAAGGCCAGCCTCTCTTCCATTCATGAGTTGTTGCAGTTTGACACGACGCATTCATGCAAATCTTGGTGCCCATTTCTTTTATTCAAAAAATAAAAATCAACCCTTTTAATTGATAAACAACCAATGATTAACAAAAAAAACAAATCACAAAGATCCCTAAAACCCCTTCTTAACCAAAACCCACAATTTAATTGAAACAAAAATTAAAACTTGACAATCTAATCTCTCCATGCACAACATTATAAATAATTCCAAAAAGAAAAGTCCCAAGTCTTTAAACAAGAGATAATATTTTCAGCATACTTACCTTCATTAACACAAAACCAAAGAGTTAGTGCGTGGTGAGTAGAGTAGAGTGGAAGAAGAGGAGGAGGAGGAAGAGTAACAGCGAACGAGTTAAGTTTGTTTGTTTGGTAGTAGTATTATGGATGGGCAAAGACAGAGAGACAAAGTGTGTTTATTTGTTTTATAAATAGAACAGAGAGAGAGAGAGAGAGTGCATGCAAATATGCGGAAGGAAGGGAAGAGGGGAAAAAGGAAGGATGCATGCACGACACTTTACACCGCTTTCCTAACAAACATTGAAGAGAAGAGAAAGGAACAGTAGTCGACTCTTTTTCTTTAACTCACTCATTCGGACAATGATGGCATCACACGGCGGTTTCGTGGGTTTTTGTGAAGAACTGTACTCAGATGACATGTAGATGAGATTGACTGTTCCCTTCTGCTATCTTCATGGCTACTTGTGTCCTGTCTTTTTACGGCAATAAAACCACGGCCTGAAACTAGTTACTGTACGTTAAAGCGTGTTTTTTTAATAAAAAAAATAATATTATTATTATTTTTGTATATTTCTTTTTCTGCAATTAATCTCAGAGTAAAACGTGATTGGCTGACAAGTACTTTAATCCTTACTCATTCAATTTCATTAAAAAAAAAAAAACATTTCATGGGAATGGTAATTAGTTGTTCTCTCTCATTTTAAGCTTTTAAATAATTAAGGTTAAGAAAACGAGGGAAATGTTTAACAAAGACATGTTTTAGTCTCTTCGTGATTATCTGCATGCTGCAATGATTTGTGTTTCCATCTACCAATCTTCAATTATTGATGAGGATCATAATTAATCTCCATAGCTACTCTCAGCTGTCATTTCTTTTCCATATTCGGCTAATTAAGCAGGACATGCATGAAGATGAAGTTTCAATCTACATCAGTGTCATCCCACTACAATAATTTTCTGAGCCATGATTATAGCACTGTAAACAAGTTTTATCTTGTAAACGTTCAAGTGTGTGCGCGCGCCTGGTGTGACTTCTCTTCTGTCTTCCCTTTTGTTTCAAGAAAATCCTGCTCTATATATCCTCCTGAGATTATATTAAAACCTCGCTAAAATGTGAAAAAACACATCATATATAGTCCTTGTATATATGCTGATCATATATAAATTTTCCTTTCTTCTATTAAATTCCCAGTAATGGGATGTATATAGTTTTGGATTTTACAATAACAGCAACTATAAATGACCATGGCAATAGACTTCTCTTGATCTGTTCTTTCAACGACTTAATTTAATTTTGCCCTATCCTTTTGAAAACATTTCACTAAAATATAAAAAGTAAACACATCGGTATGCTGATAATAAATCTTGAGTTTTACACCAACAACTACAAATGACGGTGGCAATAAATGCATGTTACAGGGAAGAGATAATTTGCTGTGATTAATGTACGGATCATGAGCTTAAAACAATATTATTTAGAGCAAGTACTCTTGCAAGGATGTTGTTTCAGAGCCCAGCACTCTTAATAATTTCTTGATGAAAAACACTACGTGCCATTAATTATTTAATTTGCTAGTGAATAATATTATTTGTCGTATATTAATTTCATCTGGGGTTGGGGTTTGCATGTGCAGGTGATGGGATCGGCGCCGTGGGTTATTTAGCATGCATTAACATTTTTGTTATCCATGCTTTAAGACAAGGATTTTGAGCCAGGACCCGAAGAAGAATTGGAGGATAGAGGATGATACCTTCATGCATTGCATGCAGATATATAACACTAAAAATTAAAGGTGTGCAAAAAACCAAAAAAACCAAACCGAGAAAAAAACCGATTAAACCGATTAGAATAGTTAGAAAAAATCCTGGTTCGGTTCGGTTTTCGGTTTTGTAATGCAGGAACCGGTTCAAAAAAAGATACTATAAATAGAAAAAATTATCCCCCCAGTA
>Ga0307513_10012961_pt1 | contig 10252 bp, 4 predicted proteins | sample 15_EM_MG_FD_202174 | JGI IMG/M metagenome (GOLD analysis project Ga0307513, IMG submission 202174) | Populus trichocarpa ectomycorrhiza microbial communities from riparian zone in the Pacific Northwest, United States - 15_EM | ecosystem: Host-associated > Plants > Roots > Unclassified | place...
ATTAAATTGAGTGGGTCTATTCTTTTACGCACACACTAAGTGGGTCGGGTTCATATTAATTTTTTTCTAGTAAAAAATAATGTGCACATATTATAAATGTATTTTTAAAAATTTTGTTTTAGGTTGTCGCACTGAATAGTCCAATAAAATGATTTTATTTTAATTACATAAAAAAATAGATAAAGATAATAAACAAATAAAAAAAATGAATGATAATCTGGGAGAAAAAACTTTTTTCAAAAGCGAGAAAACAATGTTTATTTTTTAGCCAATTAAATATAGAAGAAAAAAATTAAGTAAAAAAAATAAAAAAGACACGAATCAACCCCAGTTAACATGATAGACTTGTAATATAGACTAACTTGTCAAACATGCATTCCAGGTCATCAGATCATGATAACCTAATAGAGAAAAAAACCACAAAACCATTTTTTTATAATAAAAACTAATATCAAATGATGGAATCATAAAAGAAAATAAGCCAAAAAAAATATCAACCTCCATTAACTTTTCAAATTCGTGATCTAGGTCATTAGACCATAAGCACTAGCAAAGCCCAATATCTTACAAATCAAACAATGAAGGATGAATCGAGGAAACGAAGTAATCACACCAAAGGACCCATGATAAAAAAAAATAACAATTAAAAGAATAAAAATCAAAATCAAAATCAAAATAAATTAGAGGAAAATTATAATATTTTTATTAGAGGGTGAAGTTGAAAAGAAAAATAACTTCAAAAAAAATTAAAAAGAATAAAAACCAAATCAGAAAACATAATATATGATAAATTTAGATTGAAATTGAAACCGATAAAGCCTTTACAAAAGAGTAAAAAAAATAAAAATAAAAGAATAACAATTAAATTAAAAAACATAATATATGACAAATTAATATTGAAAGATTAAATTAAAAATAAATAAATTTTTTACAAAATAATCAAGAAAAAAAAAGATTTGAAGTTAAAATAATAACAATAAAAAGACTAAATTGTAAGGAAAAAAACAAAGCTTCGCTAGTTATAAATTATTCCACCACTATTAACATGTTTCACACTAATAAGAAGGGGACACAGCGACATCTGTAGTTTAATTTTTTTGTTTTAAAAAGTAAAATTATCATTTTATTATATGAAAAAAATAAAAAAATATAAATACCCCTGGTTCCAACTTTAAAATTTTTAACTTGGAAGACAATTAGATAATTTACCGTGCTTAAATTTAAAAAAATATATTTATACTCCCGAATCATTAATCCTTTAATGATTGATGAACAATGTGAAAAGATCACAATTCTCCTTGAAAGAAAGCATTTGATTTTTTTCAAAAGTGCAAAATGATAATTACCAACGAATAAGAAATATATCTATGTTTTTGTCGTTATTCTTTCTTAACTCCATGGGCTTAAGGTTGATCGGGGCTTCACGGGTGTCGATTATCTCCTTTTTACTCTTTCTTCTTCTCTTTGCATTTTCTTGCGTATTTTCTTACTTGCTCTAATAGCCTCAAATGGCGCAGCCATTAGCCAAAGCCACCAACAGAGCTCGCCGCCCACGCCGATTATATTTTTATTACCATGAAAAAAAAAAAAAAAAAAAACCCCTCAATTTGAGCAACTTGTTGGTTCAGTCACTTTCCAGCAGTTAAAAGAAGAACCGGTTTCAGGACCAACCACCATTCGCCTATTCTTTCATGGCTTCTCTGTAGAAGTAAACTAAAATCCTCATTCTGCATTATCAAAAACAATCCAGCAATAGGAGCTAGAGAGGTGTCTTCAAAAGTTCATCCATGTCTACTAACATAGCTTCTTAGCTCTAAGTGAATTTGAATCTTAAAACTTACAGGTATTGTGCATTGTTCTAGAGTTCTGGACCTCAAAAGAAGGCTCGAAAAGGAGACTCTTCAGGAGGAAAAAGAAGAGATGGCAATAAGGTAAGTCTGTATACATTCTGAATCTTACTATTTCAATTCTAGCCTTCAAATTGAAAACTTCGGAGAACAAAAGCTGACAGAATTGAGTAAAATTTCTTGAAACGTAAATTCTAAGTAGCTAGGTCATCATACAGTGGTACGCATAGACAGGAAAGAAAATCACTTGTCAGGGCAGTCTTTGTTGGTAGAAAGAGCGATGAAGAAATCCCATGATTTCTCCAAGTCTATTTTGACAACACTAGACTTCATGACCCATGCATGTCCAGCCTTTTTTTTCTTCCTTTTCTGCTTGTTTCTCCTGTGTTCTAATTTACAGAGAATTGACTGTTTGTTTTTTCATTTTAACCCGTGTTTCAAACTGCATTTTAATTAAAAAATATATTAAATTAATGTTTTTTTTATTAATTTTTATGTAATGATATAAAAAAAATCTTAAAAAAATATTTTAATATATTTTCAATTTTTTTTTTTAAATACTATCAGAGAGGCCCTCTCTAAAGAGAGAAAGGGGAAGAGAGGCCAAGTAAAGAAAAACCACAATGGCCGACTTGCTATTCTTGCGTATGGGCCACCTATATTTGAGCCGAGAGCAAAAGACCATTCATTTATAACCTATTTTTTAAAAAACAAAAATAAAAAAATAAAAGAGAATGAAAGCTAGAGTTTTATTAATATTTTATAATAATTTTATTCTGAATAATTAATTAATATTAATTTAAATATAAAAAAATTATATATAGATTAAAATAAAAAACTATTCTACTATTAATAAATAAATAAAAAATATTTCTGAAGGAAAAAACTTACTCGCCAGTAAAAACAAGAAAAATTAAGAAAAAGCAGCCCCTTTTATTCAATGTTCCCTCCACCACCCTTCAATGGGATTTAAATCCATAATGCTTGAAAGCCAAACAGCACTCTAATTAGTAATTACAATTAATATATATAAAAGAACCCTGATGTTCATAATTTAATTTTTGATTTGTCTTATTTAAATTTCCTCAACTTGTTTTTTTATTAAAGTGGAGACATTATATAAACCCGATTAGTATTTGATATTGTGATTTAAATTATTTTTTAAAAATATTTTTTATTTGAAAATATATTAAAATATTTTTTTACAGTTTTTGTATTTGTGATATTAACATATTAAAATAATAATAAAAATTAAAAAATATTAATTTAATATTTTTTTTTTAAACAATCACACTTTTAAAAAATATCAAAAAACAAAAGTTATCACACTCCAAAGAAAAAAATCTAAGTCTACTATTTATTCAATCTTGAATAGAATTTTTCCTTGAGATGGCTCCTTACTTTTTTATCTTTTACCTTTTTTTTCTAAAATTATATTACTTTGTACCTATAACTATAATGCAAGATGCCATGTCTTTATTCTTTCTTAACTCTATGGGTTTAAGGTTTTTTTTTATTATTATTATAAGAAGGTGTTTCAGAGTATAGTAATAATTATTTTTTATTTAAAAAATATATTAAAATGGTGTTTTTTTTTTAATTTTAAAAAATAATTTTTGATAGTAACATATCAAAATAATAAAAAAATATAAAAAATTAATTTTAAATAAAAAAATTTAAATTTTTTAAAAATAAATTTTTAACTGCATTTCAAAACATTACCTTCAAGTTTCTTTGATATAGTATTTGTTTAGTGATTTTAAGTTATGTTGCGTGATAGAACCACTTTTCTTTGATTCATTTCCTAAGTACTACGTTAGGCATGATCAAATATTCTATTAGAAACTTCTTGAGCAAGAAATATAATATATTAATAATAATAATAATAATAATAATAAAAGTAAATGGTCTGTAAAAATAACACAATTGATTTTTTTTAATTTTTTTAATGTAGAAGTGATAAATCTGTAATTTTCAGTTTTTTTTAGAAAACAAATTTTTCTTGGATTTGTTTTAATTTTTATACTTAATATTTTTATAATTTTACACTTGGCCTATTGACTACTATTTTCTTTTCTTATCTTTATTTTTTTGTAATAGTTTTTTTATATTTTTTTTAGAAAAAAATATTACCTTTATTCTTTACTTTGAGTATTTATCACTCTATACTTGACTTATTTACATTATCTTTTTTGTTTTTATCTTTATTCTTTTGAAATTTGTTTTTTAATTTTTTCTCTTTACAATTTTTTTTAAAATTATTATACAAAAATCAAGGAAATAATATTTTAATGTAACAATTGTAACATTATTCTATTTTTTTTCTATGTTAAAAATGAGCTTGAAACATTTTATATCTTTATTAACGCATATAATATTTACTATATTTTATTATATGTTAGTATCAACTTCTTAGTTCAAAGTTACATTTTTTATTCATAATAAAAAAAATATGTAAATAACATTTATATATGAATTTATTTGTGTTAGAAAAAAAATTATTCAACCTGCAGTTAGATGAGTCGAATAGACAAGTTAACACTTTTTTTTTGTATTTATTGACACAAATAGTTTTTAATTTATTTAATTAAATGCATGTATAAGACTTTTAATTTATAATTAGGATTTTTATAGTAAAAAAAAGTATTTAAAAAGTTCGCCTTTATTTTTTCCTTCCTTCCAAGTAAGTAGTTATTTGCTATAACATATGCAAAACATTTCATTTCAACAACATCACGAGTACTAAATTTTTTTTGTTGTCTACCATTTCCCTCAAAAACTTAAGTACTACTGTAGTGAGATAATTGCTGCCAATTATAATGGATTCAAGATTGTTTGATGCCATTCTTTCTGGTGATATAGCTGCATTTCGCTCATTACTAGCAGAAGATCCACTTATACTTGACCGCATTTCTTTGAACTCAACAGAGAATCCTCTACACCTATCATCATTAGCTGGCCACCTCGAAATCACAAGAGAAGTAGCGTGCCAAAAGCCAGCATTTGCCAGGGAGCTAAATCAAGATGGTTTTAGTCCTGTACACATTGCCTCCTCAAATGGGCATGTAGAGCTGGTGAGAGAGCTTTTAAGGGTAGGATATGATATTTGTCTTTTAAAGGGAAAAGATGGCAAAACACCACTTCATTTAGCAGCAATGAAAGGAAGAGTTGATATTGTGAAGGAATTAGTATGTGCTTGCCCACAATCTGTTAAAGAGGTAACGATTTGCGGTGAAACTGTGCTTCATGTAGCTGTAAAGAGTAACCAGGCTGAAGCTGTTAAGGTTTTGTTGGAAGAGATCAAGAAACTTGACATGATGGAGATTGTTAACTGGAAGGACAAGGATGGTAACACCATAATGCATCTAGCTACCCTCAGAAAACAACATGAGGTAAGGGAAAATTATTCTTACATATTTCTATACTATTTTGATTCATTTGAAAAATATAGTGCTTTAATCTGTGATTATCAGATGCAAACATATATACATTGATCAAAACAATAGTCCACGAGGTTTGATTTGCATTCTCAGAGCTGGGTTTTAGATTCAAATAATCAAATCACATAAATACCTTAGTAGATGTATATTATATGCAGGGGTGAAGCATTCATTACATGTTGTTTCTTTATGCAGACCATAAGGCTATTAATTGGTCGAGAGGCCATTGCTTACGGAGTAGAAGTAAATTCTATTAACGCAAGTGGATTCACAGCAAAGGATGTTCTTGATTTTATTCTTCAAAGTGGAGGTGAATACAATGACATCAGTATCTTAGAGATGTTCCAGCAAGCAGGAGCAATGAAAGCTATGGATATCACAACAAATCCTGCTTCGACTTTCCAAGTTGAAGTGAAGAACATTAACAAGAATGTTAATCATACATCGCAAAATTCTTGTCCATGGAACCTCTGGAAAGAGTTGAAGCTAGAAATTGAAGAGTCATCAACTGAAACTCAGAACGCATTAATGGTTGTCGCAACGCTTATAGCAACAGTGACATACCAAGCTATACTTAGCCCTCCCAGTGGTTTTTGGTCAGCAGAGTCTCGAAGATCTCAAACGATTAATAGCGTTCAAAAGAGAGATATTTTGCCTGGAGAGGCTGTCATGACTGGTGACCCTGAAGTTTTTGCCGTATTCACTGTCTTTAATGCAGTTGGATTTTTTGCATCCATAGCCATGATTTCCCTCCTAACCAGCGGATTTCCTCTCAGAGCCGGCTTGCGTCTTGCCATACTCTCAATGACTGCTACTTACGTGATTGCAGTAATTTATATGTCACCAACAGAAAGGAAAACAATAGACGCAGTGGTCTGGTCGGTTGGCCTGCTAGTTCTCGCAGAGTTTGCCCGTTTTATGATATGGATACTTAAGAAATGGGGTGTCCTTCCTCTGAAAAAGACAAGAACTTCTGCTGATAGGAACCGGGCCACGGTGTGAAATTAAAATTTCATTCATTTCAAAGTTCTTTGATGTGTCTGCCCATTAAGCTTGCAAATGAGTTCCGATGTAACATCAAAGTAATAATTTATCCAAGATTCTGTTCTGTAGCAGAAGTAGTAAAGATCAATTTCTCACAGCGTTTGTTAATTTTGTAAATTTATCAATTCAGTGCATTCTTCACCTCTCCTTGCTTCATCCATGTCTTCACATTGCAAGATTCTCTATGCTTTTTCTTCTTATAAGCCTAGCTATTACCTAGAGGCCCTGTCTTGGGATAGATTAGGTAGCCCAAGTGGAAAACCCAGAATATTGCAAAAAATCATCATACAATAAAGGAAGATTTCAAAAGGATTTTAGGTGACATGCAAGAACTCTACGGTCCCGTGTTTGAAAAATCTAAACACCAAATTATAAAAAATCTAGCTGTGATATGGGATTAGACCGGCGACCGGCGGCTCTTACAGGGTGACCGCTTCTTTCCAATGCCTCTGACTCGTTATATGCATGTTAAAGTGTTTGGCATCATAAGTTGCTGCTTGATGCCATGAGATGAGACAAATTTATTTTATCCACTATGATCCAAATCATGGTTTTTTCTTGATTTTTTTAAATATACTTGTGGTTTCTTGGTGTTCTTTTCTAACACAGATTTTTGTTACATTCCGGGGCGTAGCTCAGGTCACAGACTAGTGATGCCCTAAAATCCATCCTTGTGCAACAAAAGGGTTGTAGCTTGACTGGAGTTGCCAAATTCCAATATGCCTCTAAAGAAAACCCATCAAAAAGCTGATGTCATGGATCGGCTTAAGACATTGTTGGATTGGATACATCAAATCAATTAAAAAATGAAGTCCCATCATACTTCTTGAATAAAAAGAAAAATCATGCAGATTAATAAAAAGGTTTGTGTAGTGCCCGTCGGCTACACAACTCTTATAAAAATTTAAGTATTTTGAGCAATTAGATAAAAAATTATGATTTTTTTAGATTATTATTTTAGTTTGGAGCAATCAATTTTTTTTTAGTTTAAATTTGTCTTACTAGTCTATATATATATGAACTATCCATTTAATATGTTCATGGCAGATCTTATCTACTTATACAAGATAAATAACCGACTAATAAGAATTACATGTTATTTAAATCTCGGCTACATCATTGTGCAAATAGAGTAGTCGAAATCCATAGACCTAGACCAGGCAAGTTGAATGTTTGATGTCTGTCGAGGATTTGACGTCTTAAATCCTCATTTTGCATTGGGAAAATCTGAAAAATGAAAAAATATATATTAGTTAGTTAGTTTAAAGTATTTTTTAAAAAATTTGAAATATTTTTTTATTTTTTTATTAATTTTAAATTAATATGTTTTAGTATTTTCAAATTATTTTAATGTGCTGATATTAAAAATAATTTTTTTAAAATATTATTGATATATATTTTAAAAAAATTTACAACCATACTACCGACCAATAACTTTAGAATGTCTAAATTTTTAAAAAGAGTAGCTTATTTTATTTTACTTCGTGAGAATAATAGGATTGCAAAGTGCAACTCCCGACACCCAGCTTAGTGTCTACGAGAATTCATGCCTCTTATTTTGTTGTGTCGCTAAAGGAACTAATGACTGAATATAGAATAGTACGGCGACTTTTTTAAATATATATATTTTTAAAGGAAGATTTCAAAAGGATTTTAGGTGACGGAAGGACTCTACACTCTACAGCCCTGTTTGGGGCTGTATTAAATTTTGATTTTTTTTCTTCTTTAATTTTTTTTTTTGTTTTTAGATTAATAATCTGTTAATAAAAATAATTTTTTTAAAATAAAAAAATTATTATTTTAATACATTTTAAAACAAAAAATATTTTAAAAAACAATCTTTACATCACACTTTCATATATTAGTGTGTTTGAAAAATCTAAAGACAATCTAATGCAACCAGTCAAACTTGGAAGAGGACGTAAATTACAGCCACGGTGAGTTGCGAGAGAAAGCATATAGCTGTGGTTTGGGATTAGACCTGCTCATTAGAGTGTTTGGCATCATAAGTTGCTGCTTGGATAAAAATGGCTCCAGTACACCCTCAAAATGCCGAGAAAAGCATTAACTGGTTCAAGAGATTTCAATATGACGAGAAAAGGGACTCGCCAAGTGATATACGAAATGTATTGCTGGTAATTGCCATACTTATTGCTGCAATGACCTTCCAAGCTGGGGTGAATCCACCTGGAGGAGTCCGGCAGGATGATAGTGGTATCAAACCTGCCGCTGGGGCGAATCCTCCTACTCCCGTAGGAGAATGGCAGGAATATAATGTTACAAAACTTGCCGCTGGGGCGAATTCTCCCAGTCCTGGAGGAAAAAATAATGAAGAACAAAATCATGCAGCTGGCAGAGCAATTTATGGTTCTCAGAAAACGCCTTTCAATGTTTTCTTGATGTCAAACACTCTGGCATTCTCCTCATCATTACTTGTCATCACATCTCTCACTTACGGGTTCCCTTTCCATTTTGAGATTTGGGTTGCCACAGCTTCAATGATGGTAACCTATGCTTCTGCAATTTATGCTGTTACCCCTCATGAATCTGAATCTGAGCATTTTGATCGCTATACTTTGATTACAGCTTCAGTGCGTTTTATCACAAGGTTTTTGATTCAGACGCATAAGAGTTTTCCTGGGTTGTATTCTCTGTATTTTCTAGGAAAAAATTCTATAGAAAGTAAAGTAGCATGATCCGTGTATAAAGATGTAATCCCAGCATTGTGAATTAATTAAGAATTCATTATTCATCATACACATTTCTTTGTACTCCAGTCTATCTTCCAATATATTTCTTTTCTTATAAATCTGCATCCTGGTTAATTTATAAAATTGAAAGGAAAAACTGATATGGGATTCTTATGGTTGGAGATTCGATGTTTTGTGTACCACTGCAATAGTAGCCATTGTCAAGTTCTTGCAAATTTAATTCACTGGATGTGATCTTTTAATGAATCCATCCAAACTGTTTCAAATTAACTACCTCCTCTTGCTAAATTAAGTTCTTTCTCCTTTGAGAACATAAAAGCCCTAAAACGATTGAGATCACGTCAAGTTCTCAATTTTTAAAATCAATTTTCTTTCAAATTGGTTTCCTTAAAGGATTTTGTAATTTTTCTAAACAAAGGTAATACCTTCTACTATTAAAACTTTATCCTTAATAAAATTAATATATACACAAAATCTTTATGCATCCTCTGTGTATGTGCTTTGTGCGATAGCTGCATTTGAACGAGTAAGGTTAGTTTCCTCCAATATTTTAGTAACTCTTTTTTTATTATTATTATAGCAAGAACAAAAATTCCTCAATTAACTATCAAATACTTCCTTCCCATGGTTTCAAGCAATCTTTAGTAATACTATGTTCGTATTTTTGGTCCATTTTAATAGAATGCTTTTAGAAACCCACGATAATGCACAACGAACTAGTGGTTGTAGCAAAAATATATATATAAAAAAACTATGTAAAAGCTTGTGGCATGTGGGCTGATCAAGCCGGTGGCTATGTCATTCTGCATCCCCAACGGGCTTGATAAGCTATTTGTTTGTGAGCTTGATATCGCATTTGCTAATCTTCTCATTTAGAGGACCCTAACTCTCTTTGATGTTCCTCTGTGGTTGATTTACAAGTAGACACAGGAAACAAAAATATATATTGCCATGACAATTCTTTACCCCTTATTTAAACCAATTTTAAGAATAAAGTAAAAAAAAAAACCAAAATCGAAAAAAAGAGTGTTGATTGCAATATGATAAAGAATGGTTTGAATTTTTTAGTAAGAAATTAAGGTAATGCCTTTGACTCCTTAAATGCATATATAGCTTATTTTAAGGTGCTGATTAAAGTGTTTGACATCATAAGTTGCTGCTTGGGTAAAAATTGCTCAAGTACATCCTAAAAATGCAGAGAGAAGCATTA
>Ga0307513_10012963_pt1 | contig 10251 bp, 13 predicted proteins | sample 15_EM_MG_FD_202174 | JGI IMG/M metagenome (GOLD analysis project Ga0307513, IMG submission 202174) | Populus trichocarpa ectomycorrhiza microbial communities from riparian zone in the Pacific Northwest, United States - 15_EM | ecosystem: Host-associated > Plants > Roots > Unclassified | place...
GACATCGTACGCTGGATCGAAGAACCAAACCCATCCTCCACTGTTCTTTGGGTTAATGGCCGTGCCGGTGTCGGGAAAACGGCGCTCATGCAGAAGATCGCAGAGAGAGGCGGTGTATATTTCGGAGGATGCTTTTTCTTTCGTCGAGGAGTCTCTGGTTGCAACCAGAAGGGGTTTTTATTCTCTACCCTTGCTTATCAGCTTGCAATGAACGTACTGGGAATGCTCGAGCTTATCGATGGGGCCATGTCAAAGGATTTCTCCCTCCCCACGAAATCTGCTGCTATCCAGCTGCAACGGCTGATCGTCGAACCCACCAGACTCATCCCAAGCCTTCCTCACCCTTTGATAATCATCATTGACGGATTAGACGAATGCGAAGACCTCGATTCTCAGTGTGATATCCTCTCACTGGTTTCCCAAGTCTCAATGGATCCGAGTGTCCCAATCCGGTTTATCATTGCAAGTCGCCCAGAACATCAAATTTGTAGTGTCTTCAACAAGAAACCACTGTTCTCCATGACTCGCTGTCTTATCCTCGATGACGAATATGATTCTGCCTCTGATATCGAACGGTACCTGTGGGACAAATTCGCGGAGATCCACACACGCAACAGAGATACTATGCGCCGAGTCGGGAGTCCTTGGCCATCAGAATGTCATTTACGCACCCTCGTATACCGAGCTTCTGGACAATTCATATACGCATCCACGGTCATCAAATTTGTCGGTTCTGTTACCGATTTCCTCACCCCGCCGGAAAAACTCAAAATCATACTCAATCCCGGTCCTATGCAGGCCGCAGCCTTTTCAGAACTTGACCGTCTATATACCCAGATCCTCTCAACCTACAACGATCATAAAGTTTTGGTCCGCATCCTGGGGGTTGTTCTTGCGCTGGAAAACTTGGACAAGTATATTGGTGACAAACCCATCACAAATCTTGAGGTAATAGATGAGATAGCTGGCGTTGGAGAGGGCAAGGTGCACCTGGTGCTTCGTGCACTCCAATCACTAACCCAGATTGAGATGTATAATATTTGGCCTGGTGAACAACCACTGGCACATGATATGATCTACCAACGGGTGCAACTTTCTCATCGATCTTTTCATGATTTCCTTACAGATGAAGCACGGTCTGGGCTGTACTTCATTAATACTGATCTTTTCATCGTTCGAATTTTTTACCGCATGTTTGAATTGGCTACTGTGTCCATCGAACAGTTCAAAAGACGGTGACTTCTCATCCTTTGTTTTAAGCTCTCAAAACCTAACTGGATGTTTCAGCTCGGGCTCATTGCCAAAAACGTGCTTATTAACCTGGCATCTGTTCGAGTCACTGGTTTCTCCCAGTTACTGGGCAGGAGCTTTATACTTAGGAACATCCGGAATAGAGAAAACAGAGTTATGTTTTCATATTAATAATCTGCGAGCTACTCTTTTCGATGGCCAACTGCATTTCACCTCCAACCAACCCTTTGAATTCCTTTCTGCCATCATTCCTGTCTTGCATTGGGTGTGTTCTGCTTTATATGTACGCACATTTCACTATTTCTTGTGAGGTTTGAAATCTTAACCATTGCATAGTTTATTCGAAATGTCATGCCCTTCGGCTTGCCGCAGACACATGATCCACTTCAACTCAGCAAATTCTATTTTGACACTTGCAATATCCTAGATGGGTGTTACAGGCAGGTTCTTGCAGGTCCTACTGTTGGGCCTGTCCCAATACTGATGCACATCGCCCTCGATTTTTGTGGACCCAAGATCCTCACGGAGATATCCATGCACTATAATAATTCAAATCCGCAACTTGTGAAGAGCTTCTTACAGAAACATTCTTTTTTGTTTCGCCTGACGATGATCCTTGTGACCCGGCCTCTATACGGGTGTATAGCAGTCTCTGCTCCTTTTCAGCTGCGTAACTTTTTCTTCGATCCTGGTCGTTCCCGCCATTTGTATTCCATCCCTTGGATCATTAACAAGTGCTGGGAGGCCGTTAAATGTTCCCTTCGAGTTCCCCCAACATGTCATGCTTTTGAGCCTGCTTTCGGATTGCGAAATTTCTTTATACCAAACCAAGACTGTCAAATCTCCGGCGCCAGTCTTATGTTGTCTGCAGAGAGTATCAGAAATGGGCCCGATGACGATAACCTGCTACGTTTTCTCGGGTCTCTGTACAGAATTCCTTGGGATACTTGCTTCAGCAGTTATGAAAGTTATGTCTGTACTCTGGCAATTGCACAGTGGGTGTGCAAAACACTGGTAAGTTGAACATTGGATCAAACCAATTTCACTTCCAATTAACCCTAATCTAAATCAGGAATCACTGTCGCTGCAAAGTGGCAACATTCGAAAAGCATTGCACAAGGTTTTTATTGAGATTGTTCCCCGCGGCATTCTACCAGCGTTCCGTGTCGAGAATTTTGGGTTCAAGAAAGCAGGCATTCTTGAGGCCAAAGGCGATTCCCAGTGCTTGCATTATTCAAGTCAGAGGATTTCGACAATTGGCTTGAAAGTCTGGGAATACGATTTCGACGGGGTCTTTGAAGTCCTCTCTGCATGTACAGCTCAAGATTTTTTTGGGCTGTTCTGCACCACTGTAGTCGAGGCCTGGCTATTTAAAAAGGTGTATTGGGCCATCCAGAAGAGGCAGCATCCGTATGTATTTTAAATTACGTTTGACTAGACTACGATCTGATCCTTTACTAGGGGCTTGAATCACTTGTACACCTGCACGTAAGTGATGCCGCAGTTGGTTTCAGCCAGTGGAGTTAGTGAGAAAAAATACTGCAGAGACTGCACCAGTCCCAACAATGAAGTCAAGTCATTCCCACAGATATTCGATAAGCTTTATGTCAACGAACGCTTTCGTCACAACTGGGGTTTTGCTTTCTCCCATGCATCAAGATCAAGCGAAAGTATTTTAGGTGCATTGCAGTGGCTGCGCCAATCTTTTGAAGAAGGCAATATAGATGTCTGTTGGATTGTCAGTGAAATGATAGATTGGTTGACGGTGGGTGCTCCTACTGTTTTGATTCAAGAAAGTTTAAGGAATTCTAATTATTGCGAAGAGTCAAACGGCCGATCCTCAACCGCAGGATGAGGTGATTACATGGATGGAAGGTGCATACGCTGAGGTCGAAAGAGCTCTAGCAAGGCAGAAGGATCGAGAGATGCAACGATCTGCGGAAAGGGCGAGCAGTGTGTCTTGGAGGGGTCTCCTCGTCCCTTGACGCCAACAATTCAAGGCCCTGCGGAGGTAAAGGTCTTCGACGCCTTTGCTCACCACCATAAAGCAAGGAGTTTCCTTTGCGGTAGACAGTTTAAGACTTGAGAACTATAGTCAAAGACATCCCTTCTATTTTATAAGTGCATACCTGAGTCCCCCTGTGAGAATTTTCGACATACGCCGCATCGAAATACCGATTGCAATACCATCCAAAAATTTGTTTGGGGCATAACTGGCTCCAATTGGACTGTCCAATATCGCTGGCCATACAGTAAAGCAAAAGTGTCAATACACTGTTGAACCAAGGTCCGACTCTCCACGCCAGCCACAATCGAGCGCCAACACAACCAAGAAACGGTCGGAATAGAGTACGCACTTATATATATGTACGATGCGGACAAGCCGCGCTTACATCGAAAATGAAAGATATCTTGAATTATTATCCAACATGCGAAACATTATTCACCACACCCCAACGAACTTCCCAGCGATGAACACCACACCCGTCGCACTGGCGCCTAGGAGCACCCACACGCCAGTATCCCACACAATACGTTTCTTGAACTGTTTTATGTGCAATACCCTCCCTTTCCGGAGGAGTAGCTCGTCGTGTATCGTGCGCGGACTCACGCCAATAGAGTCGTCCGGATCACCCGACGGAGAAGGCGTATGGATTGATGGTGTACGAGGCTGAACGACGATGGCCAAAGGGCGTTTGAAGAAGTGTGTTATGGCGTGTACTAAGGCCGGGACAAAGTAAGTGCTGGTGAGGGCCATCAAGAGCATGACCGTGAGCACGGCGAAGAACCCTGAGGAAGAAAGGTAGAATTCTTTGCGTCTTGTCATGAGGGTATTTGCCATGCGGGATAACGGAGGGGAGAACGATGACGACGATGATAACACCCATGAAACGTTGAACTTGACGGAATGGAGAGGGGCGGGGTTATAGCAATGAGTGGTGGAATGCCCAGGATGACGGTGGTGGAAGACGGGACACGGCGAAAGGACTGCTGTTGGACAGAGGGGAGGGTGACTTGGGATGGAAGGGGGAGAGACAATGATGGAATATTGTTGAAGACAGGGACGGCGTTTTTTGATGGTACGGGGAAAACAGAGGTAGAGGTAGGTGGCAATGACAGGTAGTGTAGATTCCGACGACGGAACCTGGGACTAAATTACATGAACACACGGAAGGAATGAGACGGTGGGTAACTTACAACAGCGTGGTGCTTGGGAAGATTATAGATGGAAGGAGGAATAAAATGGTTGCGGCGAATGAGAGTAAGGATAGCATTCGCGTGGTCGAGACGTTTTGGTCGTGGTGATGGGGGCGAAGTGCATTTGAGAGAGGCGTAAAGAGGAAAGGCGGAGTTTGAGCACAACGCAATGGCAGTGGTGGCTGCAGGAAAATTCAACAAGACAGAAGATATATTGGTGAGAAACGCACCAATTCCTTGCCAGATAAATCCTACACTTAGCCAGCTCGAGTGGGTCTCGAGTAAGCCATGGGTATAAACGTATATATCATACAACCAAGCCAGGCGACGTAGGTAGTGATAGAAAGTCATGTAATATACATGATGCATGCGTCTGGAGTTAAGGGACCAAGCAGCGGATGCATAAGTTGAATCTAAACGAAATTGGTTTGAACTGTTTTTTGTGGAAACTAAAGGACGCTCACAGCGGAGATAATCAATGGCGACCAATGGACTAATAGCCCCTGTCCCAAGCCGGACAAGTATCGTATAAAAGATCGCCGGCGCTCCTTTGCACCCCCCTTGGTGAAAGTATCCACCAGAACGTCCGTCATGTCCGCTTTCTGCGGGTATCGTGCGAGCATGTATCATATCCGTCTCGCGAATGGTTAGGCCAATGCGGAGAGAAGGAGCGCAGGAAAGCCGGATTGAAGTGGGAGAGACGAGTTGGGTAGGTAGCACCGTGCTTGAGATACGGCGCAAGGTGATAGAGAAAGACGGTGTCTATGATAGCGCTGGGAATACGGGAGAGCGCCGCACTTCGAAAATGGGACTACTGAGGCCGTCCTCTTCTCTGTCCTCGTCGTGTCACCAGAGCTGAACCGTTCGTGAAGCCAAAGTGTATTAGACAAGATTGTCCAAATTGAGACATCACATGAGTGGGGCGGAAAGTCAAAAGCTGACGTCATCTGCACTCTCCCAAGGATGTCGGTGCCCAATGCACACCATACTCCCTGCTACATCACCGGTCACCCCCAATCCAGCGCCCTGACACCAAATAACGCAGAGCAGAAAGAGGCAACTAGGTAGTACTGGCGCCATGATTGCCTCCCGGCCCCGTATCTATTTATAAATTTCTTTCCTTCCTTCCACCCTTCTGGCCCAGCGTGGCCGGACAATTTGATGTTCTGGGCGACTTGCAACGACGAACCGGATTGGGATGCTCGGATCCATTTAAACACGGGAAACCAGTGAAAAAATATCACACTGTGAATCGAGGCCTTCGCATTCATCTAGTCCATCAATGATGATTATCGGAAAGTGAAGAAGGATGGGGAGGAGTCTTATTGGCTCGACAATGAGCCGTTGCAGCTGGATACGAGCAGACTTCCTGGGGAGAGAAAAACCGTTCAACATGGCCCCATCGATATGCCTGAGTATTCCCGGTATGTTCATTGCAAGCTGGTAAGCAACGGTGGAGAATAAAAACCCTTTCTGATTGCAACCCAGCACTCCTCGACGGAAGAAAAAGCACCCTCCGTAATATGCGTCGTTTTCCCGACACCTGCACGGCCATTTACCCAAAGAACAGAGGAGGGTGAGTTTGGTTCTTCTATCCAGCGCACGATTTCCTCGGTGGCCTTTTCACGTGTTGCTGGATGGCATCGAAAAAGTGGGTCTCGCTCGTCGGCATCGTGCATCGCGCCATGTGAAATGGTCTGGTTCAAAGCCTGGATACCTACGCCACTGGTATCCGGTGCATGTTCTCCACTCTCACTGTTGTCGAACGGCTGTCTTCGTCGTTACCGCTTCTACTCCCAGCGTCCATAACCTTTGCAAGCGTGGACCCGTCCGATGTAGTCCATTTCGTTCGTCCTTGCAACATTTTCGAGTTTGATGTTCCGAATTGGCGACCAGCTCATGGATTCTGATCCCTCAACTTGAGCAAACCAAGGTGCTTACCTCGCCTATCGGTCTTCAAGTTGTCGCTCGCCTCATCAGTAGTGTACCGTGGTGTCAATTCTTGGTTCCGACCCGCGGTTCGAACGCGAACTGGAGCTGTACAAGGGGAAAAGAAACCGTGGGAGACCAAGCATCTTGCGTGAGGCAACCATCGGTACCTCTTCCTCCTGTAATTACAAAGGACGATATTAGAGAGAGGTTTTATTACACTATGTGCTTTAACTTCGAGCTCATGTTTCCAAGCTCATGGCTCCCTGTTCCTTCGTCTTTAAGCAGCTTCACTGCGATGCTGCGCATCTTCGTTGACACCCTCTGTTCAAGCACCATTAAGTACCATTGACGGTGATCCCCTCTCAGCCTGCGTCTCTGCTCTCCTTTCTGGGCGCCAAGACAGATGGCGACCTGATACCCACAGAGCCCGCGTTGGAGGATTGCATTCCAGATCCAGTCTTCATCGTTCATATCACTCCCATAAACGATGCCGATGTCCTACTTTGGGATCCGCCTTCGACTGCAAAGCTCCATGAGGTGAATGACTTACACGCGGTCTCCACTGCCGGAGGACTTCACATTGGAACTGAATGTATTCGTGAAGCAAAATCAAGGAAATTGAATCTCGAATCTCCCTCACACCAGAGTCTCCATCGTGTCGACGGTTGGTCGCCGGACCTTGTCGCCCACCACCCATTGAAGCTGGTGATCGTTGAGACTTTGGAAATATCAGCAAGCCCTAGCCTATGACATTTGGACAGAGCAGCATCTTCGCTGGTAAGGCTTCCGAGTCAAAATGCAAATATATTTCTCGAACGAACCAGTTTGAACATGTTCTCGATCCTCGCCAGCCGTGCAGAGTCAGGTGCCGCTGCCACTAAAGGTATTCATCAAAGTTCTGAAGGCTGTCTGTTTCATCACAACAAGCTACTAACCTCGATTCTGTCATGCCTCTCCAAGCTACCGAGAACCGCTGGGATGGGAAAGCTCTGCAAATGGATGCCGCTTCACCTGAGAATCGAGATGGTGCCAGGGACCATAAGGTCAAGAGTCTACTTAACAAGTTGACCATGGAGAAATTCCATTCCATTTCGGACCAAATCATTTCCTAGGCAACAGATCGGAGAAAGAGAAAAATGGAAGAACGGGTTATTGAGAAGGCGACCGACAAATGTACGTGCTCAGAAATACAGCTACGATTTATAGAAACAAAGGAGTTGAAAGGTCCCATCACTATCACTTGTATCACGCCCAAGTGCCTCCAAAACCAGGGATTCGTTACGATTTATGTGGCACTAAAAATATACTTTCCTTCAGCAATTCGCTCTATGAATTCGGAATATTAGACTGACCTTCACAGGCAATGAGCGCAGCAGGTGTTCTTCACGCCGTTGCAACAAGAATCGCAAAGAGGAAGTCTCTTTTCCAAGAGCTCTGTAGTGGGCGTGGCGATGACTGTCGCCGCCATGATGGCAACGGCAACGAGGGTTGTGAACAGAGAGTTAAATTGCATGGTGGCTTTGAAATTTGGAGCTTGAAGTATTGGGGGGGAATGACTAGGGCATTTTATACCTTTTACAAGTCTCACGGTCACCAGAGGCTGCTTACTCGGAGTCGAGAAAAGATGACAGCGAGCGCTGCTTGAGCGCAGGCAGTGCACAATGTTTCGCTGAATGTAGAGAAGTGCGGCAGAAGCATGGAATCTATAGGGAGATTTTGCAGGAGACTTTATCAGAATGCTTAATTCGTCACTTTTACATAAATTTGCGTCGTCAAAAAGTCTACCTTTAGCCAAAATGTAGTCTAATGATCACGATGCATGATTCCCCTCCCTTGTATTTTACATGCAACGAAGTTACTGCAAATACCATTTCCATATATGTTTTGTTCTCTGAGTTTTGTGTACCGACTCAGGCCCGGGGTTAAGATGTCATTGAGCGCTTCGAAATCTCAACGCTCAACGGTTATAGAACAAGGCCAAGTTCAGGCACTATAAATCCGCATATCGACGCCAAAGCATGCGCCTAACATCATTCATGAGATTATGGCAATGGGGCACCGGAAATGAAAACATGCTGTTGAGATGTTCAACCTCGTATATATCTGGTCACGTGTACTTACATATTCACTCGTTTGTCACGTAGTCACACACGAACTATCTTTCCTTATTACCGTCATCTATTCGTCCTCGCGTCCACCTCAACACATGCCGCTGCTAAATATCAGCGAGGGCAGAGGACAATCCCTAGCTCACCACTCCCAACCACTCCCAACGGAGATGTTAATCACTGGGCCTTTGCAAGCCGACAAGCGACTCCCACAACCGCCGTCACTCCCGCTGCCAAAACTTGCATAATAACCTCAGAGCTAATCTTTCCCCAAAGCTGATCCCTTTCATGATCAATCCGGCTATGGTGCGATGTCTGGAGCAGCCTTATGCCACATAAGTTATGCCAAATTGAGTTGTGTTCCAAAACAGACATAAGGTGATCCCAATGCGGCATAAGCAATTTAAATACGGCATAAGCCATCAATATTCAATATTCAATATTCAATCTGCACTTCCACAGTGATGCTCACCCCAAGCTTAACTTCTCCATGGCCTCGTCGCAACCTCGTCGTCCGATACAGGAAGAGGCTTCCTCGTTTGTCAGCTATATTTACCAAACCCATCAGTGATCAAGAACATACGACCGTGTAAAACGCAGAGACGACGATCATCAAAGTACCAACCACCGAGAGGAAAGTCAGAGGGGTATGGAACACTATCCGCTCTAGAAAATGATCCAGTACTGATGGATCAAGGATGTCAACCTATGCTCGCCATTCTTGACAAGTATCACAGCCCTTGAGCTCGTCGTGTTCTGAGCACTCTTATGAGGCTGTGTTCGGGAACTCGCGACAACACTGCTTTAAATTTCGCTGCCACCAGTGTCTCCTGGGTAGTGAGCGCATGACTCTGAATGCGTGCTGAACAGCCTTTTTGATCTTGTCCTTGCTTTCCATCCCCCATTCTTTAATCTTCATCAAGTTCTTCCTCTAGTTCTTTCTGGTCCCCTTGGTGCTAGGGATCGAAGAGAACAAATTTGACATATAACCGTGGTGAGTACTGCTTTCTATTTTCCAGACTTTCTACTGACATCAAGGTCATCCTAGCAGGAGAGTAGCATGTCTCTGCATTTACAGGGGGCGAATATCCAAGGTGGACACTTCAGGGCCTTCTCCGGGGATTTGAATCATTATCAACATATCTCTGTTGGGAGTGGTGAGTTGGAGATTGTCCTCTGCCCACGCTCATATTAAGCAGCCGATGGCGCACAGGTATCCAGGCTTTGAGTCAGGCCATTTCACCTGGCGCGATGCACGATGCCGCTGAGCGAGATCCACCTCCTCGATGTCATCCAGGAACGCGCGAAAAGGCCACTGAGGACATCGTACGCTGGATCGAAGAGCCAAATTCATCCTCTTCGGTTCTTTGGGTGAATGGCCGTGCAGGCGTTGGGAAAACGGCGCTCATGCAGAAGATCGCAGAGAGAGGCGGTGTACATTTCGGAGGATGCTTTTTCTTCCGTCGAGGAGTGTCGGGTTGCAACCAGAAAGGGTCTTTATTCTCCACCCTTGCTTACCAGCTTGCCATGAACATACCGGGAATGCTCGAGCATGTCGAGCGGGTCATGTCGAAGGATTTTTCCCTCCCCACAAAGTGTGCTGCTGTCCAGGTGCAACGGCTCATCGTCGAACCGATGAAACTCCTCCCCACCCCTCCCCGCCGCCCGATATTCATCATTGATGGACTAGATGAATGCGAAGGCTTCGATTCTCAGTGTGATATTCTCTCATTGGTTTCAAAGGATCTGAGTATCCCAATCC
>Ga0307513_10012964_pt1 | contig 10251 bp, 4 predicted proteins | sample 15_EM_MG_FD_202174 | JGI IMG/M metagenome (GOLD analysis project Ga0307513, IMG submission 202174) | Populus trichocarpa ectomycorrhiza microbial communities from riparian zone in the Pacific Northwest, United States - 15_EM | ecosystem: Host-associated > Plants > Roots > Unclassified | place...
TTCTTCAATCAATATATTATATAATGTAATATAATATAATTATAATTAAACAAAATATATAGCATGTGAGCATTTCACAGTAGCACTAGACACAATTTACTATGAACTACTACAATAAATTTACTGTTTTACCCTTGAGTAAAAAAATAAAAGTCTTGGTTAAAAAGGTAACTTAGTCTTTTTCAATGGCTCATTAGTTATTAAAAAATTGTTTGGGGGTATTTGAGTTTTTTCTAATTTTTTTGCATGGCAAAATATATTTTACCCATGAACTCAATAAAATTTAGAATTGTTGACCAATGGTGTTTTTAACTTTTTCAAAAACTTTAAAACAGTTAAAATACTTCTTTGCCCATAAGGTAAAAAAAACAACCTAAAGTTGTTAACCAAAGGTTTTTTTTTTCTGTTTTTTCCCTTATTAGGCTTGTAAACCAGTGATTAGAATTTTTCCAAGTTATTGAAATATTAAAATTGTAAACCGGGTGAATAAAAATGGTTAAAAAAATTCTCCATGTTTTTCATCTAATTAAAATATTAATTATGTTGAGATTGTGTCTAAAATTTAGAGTCGTTATAATTGGTATCAGAGCCCTGACTATATTTAATAGATTTGTAATAGACAATAATAAGTGATGGATTGTTTCAAGATGGCATGTACGCAACAAGGAACCATGACATATTAGTCCCTAATATGAAAGGAGGATTCAAGATATGAATGTTGTCGATAAATAAAAAAAGGACCCCTTAGTAGATACTGCTTCTCATGTACTAGCAACATTATATCATTCCAGATAGGGAAAGTCATCTAGACATCCAGGTGATTCAAATATTTAGACAAGTTGGAGTAGCATATCTAGAGAGTTTAGGCTATCAGGGACAAAATTGTTAAAGAAGTGGTTGTTGGTATGTCTAGTGCAGCAGTTTCAGCAACCCCTATAACTCCTGTAGTTTTAACACCTATAAACTATATGATTACTTTAGTTTAACTTTTTAAAAGTATGAGAGAGATGAGTTGTGAGTTCTATTTAAGGGATTGAGATGCGAAGATTGCAAGAAGATAAATTCGAAAAGTGGAGAAGACATTAACCTAGATTAAAGTGCCATAGGAACTCTAAGTGGATTGTGCCACCCAGTTACTTTCTAACATAGCGCAGTCTTGATGAGAGACTGTACTACTAAGGAGAGCTACTAAAATGTTGTCATGAAAAGGTCTTAAGATGGAGTTTGAGAATAAGTTATACTCTAGATACCACCATAAAATTAAGAAGCAAGAGTTTTTTGCCCTAAAGTAAGGAGAGATGTCATTGTTGGAATACGAGAGAGGATTTCATGATCTCTTTATGTTTTCTCCACACTATATGCCTACTGGGAAGTATTTGATAGAGAGACTGCAAGATGGGTTCATACAAGAGCTAAAAGAAAGGTGAACAACCTTATAGTTTAAGATGGCTAGAGAATTGATTGAGGTAGCTCAAGCTCTAGAGGAATGTATAGGTGAGGGTTAGCAATACCAATCTAGGTTTGGAAAAAGAAAAGATATAGATTTTTCTAGTAGACCATCCCTCCCGAAGAAAGGAAAAATAAGTTAGTTAAGTTAGTTTAGAAAGAAATAAGGGAGTTTTAGACAGAGATGAGCATCAACTAGGTCCTTTCAACGTATACATGGAGGGTTGACTGGGGGATAATCGAACCCAAAGCCTAGTTTTGTCGGAGAAGTCTCAAAACAAAAGACTATTATTTATCCTCACTATGTACAGTGTGAGCAAAGACATCCAGGGAATTGTTTAGTGGTAATAAGGGAAGGCCTAAGACTTAGGGGGATAAGATGCTAGGAAGAGTATTCCATATGACCCATAAGGATGTTAGAGTTACTCCTAATATGGTGGCGGGTATGCTACAATTAAATTCAATGTTTATATATGCATTAATTGATCCTGGTGCAATACATTCATTTTTAGCAAGTAAAATTGTAGGGAAACATTAGGAAAAACCTAGAAAAGTAGATAAGGGATTCACAATTCGTACCATTTTGGGTGAGAATATAGATATTGATAATGTATAAAAAGGAGTAAAGGTTAATATTAATGGGCGTGAGATGAGGGTAAACTTAATACCCTTAGAGCTACATGATTTTGATGTAATATTAGGTATGAACTAGTTAGGTATGTATCGAACTCAAATAAACTGTTTTGCAAAAGTATTAACCCTTTTAGAGGGGAGAGAAATGTCATATTGAATTGTATAATTTCATCTATGACAACTAAGAGATGAGAGAATAGTGTATGGCTTACTAAACTTAAGTGATAGACTTGTAAAAAAATGATGTTGAGTTATCAAATCTCCTCATATTAAAAGAGTTTTCAAATGTATTTCTAGTGGAGTGGAGGTATCTATTAACATACTATCATATACTTCCCCGAAATCCCAGTCACCATTTAGGATGGTGTCTACAGAGTTAGATGAGTTAAAAATTCAACTACAGGAATTGCTAGATATAGAAATTGTACGCCTAAGTAATTCACCCCAAAGAGCTTCAATATTGTTTGGAAAGAAGAAAAATAACACACTTAAACTCTGCATTGACCATAAATAGTTGAATAGGGTAACAGTAAAAAATAAATATCCATTTTCAAGGATAGATGATTTGTTTGACTAGTTAAAGAAAGAGAGTGTTCTTAAAGATAAATCTAAAGTCAAGGTATTACCAATTGAGAATCAAGACACGAGATATCTCGAAGACTACCTTCAAAACTCGATACAGATATTACAGGTTCCTAGTGATGCCATTTGGGTTGACTAATGCCCTAACGGTGTTCAAGGACTTGATGAATCGATTTTTTAGGTTTTATTTAGACAAAATTATGGTGGTATTTATAGATGATATTTTGATATATTTTACTTCATATTTGAAACATGAACATTTTAAAATACATCAGTTTTCTTATCTTTTTTGCAGGCTATTACTACTTTGGGGATCTATGATATTGCCTTGGAGATGGGAAAGAAAGTGATATGTCAAAGGTACGGACCCTTGCTTATGTCAATAATTTGTTCAATTCCAGTTTGATAGCACATTTCATGATAGTATTATGTTATTCATTGTAATTTATAGAACTTTGGACACTGGCTTTCTCCATCTATGCAGTTGAATGTTCTTTTCACTGCTAAATTATTATGACGTAATAAGTTAATTTTTTTTATTCAATCCAATTTAGAACATCTGATGCTTTGCGAACAACTTTTACCAAAACAGTCTTATAACTTATATTTTTAATATGTCTATATGGTAGAGTGGGTTTCCTTGTTTGTCATCTAAGTGATACACTAGATGCTTGTGCATGCAAATTTGCCCTTTCAACTTGGCAGAATGAATTAAATATGATGCACGACCGTGGGTAGATTTTTCCCATTTATTAACATTCTGAATCGTTATATCATTCTTGTATTCTAATACCCTTGTTTTGGTTGTGATGTTCTTCATTTGATAATCAAACTATTGTTATAGAAGCCTCAAGAAGTTTGATGATGAGCTTTCTTTCTGGAAAACTCAGATGCAACTTATATTAATTAGCGAAATTGTGTAAACTTTGACTAAAAAGTGTGATAGGGCATCATATCTAGTTTTCTTTTCATATTGTTCATAATAAAGTATATATCAAATTGTTCATGTGGGAGTTTTTGGGACACCCGAGCTGAAATATTTCAGCTTGCCATTTTTTTTTATCATTTTACTGCACAAATTTATTTTTTACTAGGTGGTGAAAATATTCTTCTCACGAATCACTAAACTTTGTTCTTAAGATTCCTTAGGTGTCTTATTTCTTCATTATTAAAGTCCTTGTGTAACGTGCGCTGAGAGTGGGAGTGCCCCATTGTTTTTCACCGGAAGCAGTGCAACATACTGTTTTAAAGGACTGAAAATTACTCATATATATATATATATATATATATATATATATATATATATATATATATATATATATATATAAGAACTAAAAAATTATGAAATTTTTTGAATCAAAAGAAAGATGAAGTTGTATCTAATATGGCTTACTATTTCTAATCAATCGAGTCTCCTCAAAAAGTGGTAGAAAAACATGTCTTAATAAAATTGGTGTGTTGTTTATTTGATTGGCTTGTGCTTGCAGGAATTGTCAGACTTGCAATGGATAGCAGGCATTACGATGTAATATATGCAAAGGAGCAGGGAAGGTTCATTATCAAGTTAAAAAATACACCTTGAGAAGGTAGTTAATGGGGTAAAGCTCACAAAAATAAAATCTTGTGGTACTAGAGAAAACCAGACTCTCACAGATTGAACAATATTGATTAAACATGCATCGAAACCTTTTACAGGAGGCTATATAAAACCTGCAATGTGAAAACTACTATAGTGCATGTGTGTAGCGGCACTACAATCCCACTCTAATAAATTGGCATTACTCTAGTTATGAATTTTCTATCGCTAAAGCAGAACACAAATTAAATGGGAGATTGCTTCCGTTGTTTGACAGGAAGAGGGAAACAAGAAGTTTCAGGACCAAAACTCTACACATGTATTGGACATTTTCATCGGTGAGTTTTTCACTTTCTATGTTGCTTTGTCTTTTGAACAGATTATTTATTTCTCTCTTGGTCAACCTTTCTACTTTTGGAAAACACCTTGTTTCAAAAGTTGTCTTGTTTCTCATCCTTGCGCTTCTTGAGATCTATTTGCCTGTTTACATATCTGATCCAAATATCAATTTGATGTCCTGTGCATATATTTTCATGTCCTTGTCCTTAATCCTAAAAACCTCTTCATCTTTGATGTATGTTTGCAAAATCTGATATACAGTCAGATCATTTTTTTGGCATATATGCTTGTCTATACTCCCTTTCAAGATACATTCTATCACTGTCCAGAATGGTGTCTTAAATGTGCTCGTTTTTCACTCTTTCTCTGATGTTTGCACTCTCAAACTTCTTGATTATCGCAAAAAGGTTTGATTTGAATTGTGAACCTTTGCCCTTGCAAACCACATTTTTGCTTAAAATGATTTTAGTTTATTTATATTTAATTTCTAAAGTAATGAAAAACAAATGCATGAAGAAAGTAACAATTGAAACCAAATACAATAACAGTTGAACTAATGAGATATTAACTGATAAATATTGATTTTAAACAGTATATTATTCCAAATAAACTTATATTATTTATCTGAACATTAAACAAAATACATTTGTTTTTATGAATAGCAAACTTACTAGCATTACGACAGTAACAATTGGACCAATAAACAGTCATAAAACAAAAATTCTTTCCAAACCACAGTTGAACCAACAAATAGTAAATACCAGGTTTATTTGTTTTAGGTTTTTTTTCCATAGATTTTCATTGAAATATCATAAGACATTAACAGAACAAGATAGTAATGATGTCAAAATTATTCATAAATTATACAGTAACATTTAAAAAATGAGATAAACAATATTTTAACATATCCTATTTTTAAAAAAAAACATTAACGGTTGAATCAATGACTAAAGATAGTAACGATTTGCATGTCATTTTATACTAAAGAATGATAATTTGTTCCTTAAAAATAATGATTTGTGTTGAGCATTTTGCGTTTACCTTTCTTTCTTACCATGATCTTGTGTTCTTTCGTTCTTCTTACTTTTACTGTCTTGGTTTGCACGCGGGAAGTTGTTGGTTTCTGTAAGATAAGGATGAGAAATGAAAAAACCTTATAAAAAACAATTTTTAAGTGAAATTGTTATTTTGCCATTGTAGCAAAAAAAAAAAAAACTAATTTTTCAAGCTGTTTTTTTACTTTGTTATGCCACATTACTGCCTTTTCTTTTCTTTTGTTTACTGATTTACTTCTCTTGCTAATTTTCTATTGCAGTTGGAGCTGAAGGAACAACAACGACCTGTGGTTCCATTTTTAGCTCTTTTATATGGGCTGCTGATGGTCTCATCTTCACCCCTCTTCCATCAGCTCCTCATGTTGTTGATGATTCCTTAGGTATGGCTTTATTTTCTTAATTTCCAATATACCAACTACTCCCTCGTGATATATTACTATTCAAAAAAACAAACATGATTTGGAATGTATTTTTGTGCTGTTACTGTTTGTTGGTTCAATTATTACAGGCTTAATGCTAATATCTCATGTATGTTGTTTCAACTGTTACTGTCTTAATGGTAATGGTTTTCCTATGCAAAATATAAAAAATAATAATATTTAATCATGTTTGTGATTTTTCTTATCTTGCAATAACAACAATGCCTGCAATAAAACAAGCATCGAGGCGGATTAAAATTCATGCATGCAAAACATATGTTAGAAGAGGAAAAAAGAATCCAGCTCCTCCTGTTGTTGTCGATGATGTCTTAGGTATGACTTTATTTTTATTTTTTAATTTCCAATATACTCGACTATTACCTCTTGTGATTGTTCTTATCTTGCACTAACAACAGTGCCTACAATAGAACAAGCACCTCCCGTTGTTGATGATGTCTTAGGTATGACATTATTTTTCTCTTAATTTTCCAATATATCTCCATACCTGACTATTTGCTCTTGTGATTTTTCTTGTCTTGCAGTTAGAAGAGGAAAAAGGAATCCCCAAACGCCTTTTTTTTTTTTTTCACGATATGAATATCCTTTAGTTGCAGACAACATTAAAATTCCAAGAAGAAAGCGTTTATAATTTTAAGTTTCATAAGATAAACTGTGTAATAGCTTTTTTCCCCCTTAATTATTATAAACAAAATTGCATGTAACTCTTTTTATTTTTCACACAACTTATAGTGAAAGGAAATAAAATTTGTCACACTCAAGATCTTTAGGAAAAAAATCCAAAAAAGTTGTGGGAAAACTCACAAGTTAATTAATTGACAATCAACTATCAAAGACCTACAAATGTTAAGATAACCCGACCTTCGTGTTTTTAATTAGACTGCCCCAAATGTAATCATTTTATGCCCAACCTAAATGTGTTTCTAAAGTCACACGGGTGTCAATGGCAGCGTGTCTTGAATCGTTGGACTTGGCATTAGCCAAGTCGAGGCATGGTGGGTCCTACATGCATGCTGGACCCATGCTAGCGTGGACTTGGTTGTTGCCAAGTCCAAGTATACCTTGGATCTGGATAGCTGCCAAGTCTAGGTGTAGCGGACTTGGCTGCTGCCAAGTCCAAGCATACCTTGACCTCATTACACTATAGTCGTACCCGACCTTTATGTTTTTAATTAGACTGCCCCAAATGTAATCATTTTGTGCTCGACCTAAATGTGTTTCTAAAGTCACACGGGTGTCAATGGCAGCGCGTCTTGAATCGTTGGACTTGGCATTAGCCAAGTCGAGGTGTGGTGGGTCCTACATGCATGCTGGACCCATGCTAGCATGGACTTGGTTGTTGCCAAGTCCAAGTATACCTTGGACCTGGATAGCTTCCAAGTCTAGGTATAGTGGACTTGGATGCTGCCAAGTCCAAGCATACCTTGACCCTGGTCATCTGTCATGTCCAATGTACAATGAATTCGGTAGTTCGACATGGGTGCAGGACCCAATTTACATTTGACATTGTTGCCTCTTTAATTATTATAAAAAATGGATGTAATTATGTGTAATAGCTACATTGGACATAACTGCCTCAATTCAGAGTTTTTAAACCCAACCCGGATCACGGGTTTTGCCCGGGTCAAATCTATTTTTTTATAAATTAAAACGACGTCGTTTTGGTTAAAAAATAAATAAATAAAGTCAACAGGTTTTTGATCGGGTCTTGTTGGGTCAGCCGGGTTTTTGACTTCTCTTATTTTTTTTTAAATCCAACCCGGTTCCAGCCCCGAGTTAGCTAGGTCACGGGTTGACCCGTCGGGCCGGGTTTGAAAACTATGCATTAATTAACACACTTTGATCCCTTACTTCCTTGAAAAGAAAAGAAAAACCAGCTTGAAAAATTGAAAAATTAATTTTTTTTGCTACAATGGCAGAATAACAATTCCACTTAAAAATTATTTTTTATAGGGTTTTTTCATTTCTCATCTTTATCTTACAGAAATCAACTTTCTGCGCGTGAACCAAGACAGTAAAAGCAAGAAGAACGAAAGAACACGATCATGGTAAGAAAGAAAGGTAAACGCAAAATGCTCAAAACAAATCATCATTTTTAAGGAACAAATTATCATTCTTTAGTATAAAATGACATACAAATCGTTACTATCTTTAATCATTGGTTCTACCATTAATGTTTTAAAAAATTTAGGATATGTTAAAATATTGTTTACCTTATTTTTTAAATGTTAATGTATAATTTATGAATAATTTTGACATCATTACTATCTTGTTCTGTTAATGTCTTATAATATTTCAATGAAAATTTATGGAAAAAAAAAACTTAAAACAAATAAACCTGATATTTATTGTTTGTTGGTTCAATTGTGATTTGGAAAGAATTTTTGTTCTGTGACTGTTTATTGGTCTAACTGTTACTGTCGTAATGCTAGTAAGTTTGCTATTCAGAAAAACAAATGTATTTTGTTTAATGTTCAGATAAACAATATAAGTTTATTTGGAATAATATACTGTTTAAAATAAATATTTATCAGTTACTATCTCATTAGTTCAACTGTTACTGTATTTAGTTTTAATTGTTACTTTCTTCATGAATTTGTTTTTCATTACTTTAGAAATTGAATATAAATAAACTAAAATCATTTTAAACAAAAATGTGGTTTGCAAGGGCAAAGGTCCACAATTCAAATCAAACCTTTTAGCGATAGTCAAGGAGTTTGAGAGTGCAAACATCAGAGAAAGAGTGAAAAACGAGCACATTTAATATACCATTCTGGACAATGATAGAATGTATTTTGAAAGGGAGTATAGACGAGCATATATGCAGAAAAAAATGATTTGACTGCATATCAGATTTTGCAAACATACATCAAAGATGAAAAGGTTTTCAGGATTAAGGACAAACATCAAATTATATTTGGAATCAGATATGTAAACAAGCTAATAGATCTTAAGAAGCATAAGGTTGTAAGGATGAGAAACAAGACAACTTTTGAAACAAGTTGCTTTTCAAAAGTAGAAAGGTTGACAAAGGGAGAAATAAATAATCTGTTCAAAAGACAAAGCAACATAAAAAGTGAAAAACTCACCGATGAAAATGTCCAACACATGTGCAGAGTTTTGGTCCTGAAACTTCTTGTTTCCCTCTTCCTGCCAAACAACGAAAGCAATCTCTCATTTAATTTGTGTTCTGCTATAGCGATAGAAAATTCATAACTAGAATAATGCCAATTTATTAGAGTGGGATTGTAGTGTCATTACATGCATGCACTATAGCAGTTTTCACATTACAGGTTTTATATAGCCTCTTGTAAAAGGTTTCGATGCATGTTTAATCAATATTGCTCAGTCTATGAGAGTTTGGTTTTCTCTAAAACTCCCACATGAACAATTTGATATATACGTTATTATGAACAATATGGAAAGAAAACTAGATATGATGCACTATCATACTTTTTAGTCAAAGTTTACACACTTCCGCTAATTAATATAAGTTGCAGCTTTGAGTTTTCCAGAAAGAAAGCTCATCATCAAACTTCTTGAGGCCTTCTATAACAATAGTTTGATTATCAAATGAAGAACATCACAACCAAAACAAGGCTATTAGAATACAAGAATGATATAACAATTCAGAATGTTAATAAATGGGGAAAATCTACCCACAGTCGTGCATCATATTTAATTCATTCTGCCAAGTTAAAAGGGCAAATTTGCATGCACAAGCATCTAGTGTATCACTTAGATGACAAACAAGGGAACCCACTATGCCATATAGACATATTAAAAATATAAGTTATAAGACTGTTTTGGAAAAAGTTGTTCCCAAAGCATCAGATGTTCTAAATTGGATTGAATAAAAAAAATTTAACTTATTACGTCACAAAATCATAATTTAGCAGTGAAAAGAATATTCAACTGCATAGATGGAGAAAGCAGTGTCCAAAGTTCTATAAATTACAACGTGTCCACAGTTCTATAAATTACAACGGATAGCATAATACCATAATGAAAAGTGCTATCAAATTGGAATTGAACAAATTATTGATATAAGCAAGAGTCAGTACCTTTGACATATCACTTTCTTTCCCATCTCCAAGGCAATATCATAGGTCCCCAAAGTAGCAATAGCCTGCAAAGAAGATAAGAAAACTAATGTTCACCCAAAATGACGAGTAAAGTAGCA
>Ga0307513_10012965_pt1 | contig 10250 bp, 3 predicted proteins | sample 15_EM_MG_FD_202174 | JGI IMG/M metagenome (GOLD analysis project Ga0307513, IMG submission 202174) | Populus trichocarpa ectomycorrhiza microbial communities from riparian zone in the Pacific Northwest, United States - 15_EM | ecosystem: Host-associated > Plants > Roots > Unclassified | place...
GTGGCGACGGTCGAAGTCGGAGCGCGCGTAGTTCAGGCTGCGGTCGCGGTTGTCGAGGGGGGTGTTAGCCGCTGCGGGCGAGGCGTTCGTGCCGGAGGTGGTGCGCCCCGCGATGGTGAAGGCCGGGTCGAACGAGCGCGTGTCGAGCGACTTGGCGAAAGTGTAGCTGGCCTGCAAGAGCAGCCCGCGCCGGACGCGGCGTGTGATCTGAGTTTCCAGCCCGTGATAGGTCGAATAGTCGTTGCTGTCGATCACGTTGAGCGCGCCGGTGAACTGCGGGAACGGCTGGAAGAAGGCCGAGTTGAACCCGTTGGCGACAATCGTGCGCTGGCCGCCGCTGATGCGCTGCGAGAGCGAGAGCGCGGCGGCAGCAATCGAACCCTGCGTGAGTTCGGTAGAGAACAGCGAGCGGAACTGGGTCGAACCGGCGTTGTTCGCCGCGTTGCCCGTGAGCAAGGCGTTGATGAGCGGGCTGGTCGCGGTGGAACTGGCGCGCAGCGCGTTGAAGGCGTCGAGGAAGCTCTCGTTGAAACGCGGGTCGCGCGCAAAGACGTTGACCTGATTCGCGTCATACGCGCCGTAGAGTCCGACGCCGCGACGCCCTATGTAATTGACTTCCGCCACGAAGTCGTGACCGATCTCGCGCTGCACACTCAAGCCCCACTGGTTCGTCTTCGGAGTCCGCGTGCTCGGATCGAAGACGGTCAGGCTCGCGGTGGAGAAGGGGATGGGCTGGCGCAGTTGCGCGGGCGTCGCGTTCGGCGCGAGTTGCGGGAGGCCGAAACGGACGCGCCCGAGTTCTCCGGCCTGTGTGCCGAAACTCGTGTCGCTGATGCCGAGCGACGTGCCCGGCGTGTTCGGGAAGATGGCCGACGAGGTGACGAACGTGTTCATACGGTCATAGGCCAGACGATAGTTCGCGCGGATCGAGGTCTTGCCATCGCTGAACGGGTCCCACGCGAGGCCGACGGTCGGCGCGAAGTTGTTCCAGTCGTCGTCGAACAGTTTGCCCTCGACAAACCTGATCTGATCGGTTGACGGCTCGCCGAGACGGATCGGACGGTCGGGGCGTAGGATGGTGTTGCCGCTGCCCGCCTGCGGCGCGGTCTTTGGCTCCCAGCGCAGGCCGTAGTCGAGCGTCAGGTTCGGGCGAATCTTCCATGTGTCCTGCACGTAGAAGTCGTACTCGTTATAACGCGCATCGAACAGAAAGAGCGTGCGCGCGGGCGCGAAGGCGGAATCGTCGGCGGCAACGAAAGACTGCGTGATCGCGCCGACGCGACCGAGCAGGTCGTTGATGGCCGAATTGATCGTGTTGCGATCAGTCGCATTGATGCCTGCGGTCGGGACGTTGAAGGCCGCGCCGACCGGGTTCGTCGTGCGCGAGAAGTTGACCGAAGGATTCGTGTTGAAGCCGCCGACCGAACTGCGTATGTCGTCGTGCTTCTGGAAGCGGAAGTTGATGCCACCGCGATAGGTGTGCGAGCCGCTGATGAAACTGATGTTGTCAACCAACTGGTAAGTTGACAGTTCACGCAGGTTGTTGATCGGAGGCGTCGAGTTGAACGGGTCGCGCGGGAGGTTGAGGATGAACGGCGGGTTCTCGTTCGCGTCCGGGTCGGGGTTGGTGAACGTGAAGGCGAACTTGTTGAGGCCGACGACGAACTCGTTGGTGATCCGCGAGGTCGGCGTGTAGCGATAGTTGACGGCCAGATTTTTCGGGTTGCGGAAAGTGTCCACGAAGTTGAAAGGGCTGTCGGGGAACGAACGCAGACCGGCGTTGCCGTTGTCACCGAAAGTGTCTTGCTGCCCCTGCGCGTAGCGCACATAAAGTTGATTGCGGTCGTTGAAGGTGTGGTCAACCTTCGCCACGAAGTCATACTGCCGCTCGATCTGCGGCGCGGCGAAGCTGAACCCGGCGGTGTTCAAGCCGTCGCCGACGAAGAAGTTGTTCGGCAGGGGCGCGGCGTTGATGAGAGCCTGCGTGATCGGGTCGAGGCCGCACGCGTTCGGGCGCGACGCGCAGAGCGGGTCGTTAGCGACGGCATTGTAAGTCCGGATGTCGAGGCCGGGGAGCGGATTGCCGCTGGCGTCAATCGAAGGGTTGGTCGTTCCCGCCGGAGCGTTGGCCGCGCCGACGCGGTAGCGCAGGAGTCCCTGTCGTGCCGCCGCAGTGTAAACCGTGCGCGTGACGAGGAACGACTGCGTGGCGCGCAGCAGTTGGATGTTGGTGAAGAAGTAAGTCTTCTTCTCGCGCCCGTCGTAGCCGGGCAGGATGACGGGGCCGCCCAGACTGCCGCCGAAGATGTGCTGCACGAACTGACCCTTCGAACGCCCGTTCAAATTGTTCTCATACTCGTTGGCGTTCAGTCGCGGCGTCCGGTACAACTCGAAGAGCGTGCCGCGAAACTCGTCCGTGCCCGAGCGCGTGACGAGTGAGACTTGCGCGCCGCTGCTGCGACCGAGTTCCGCCGTGAAGTTGCTGGTCACGACCTGAAACTGACCGATGGAGTCGGGGTTGGGGCGCAGCGGCGTGAAGTTCGAGCCGCCTGAACTCGATTCGTTGATGTCAATGCCGTCGAGCGTGAAGTTGAACGCGCGGTCGCGCGAGCCGTGAACGTGGACGTTGCCGCCCGTGTTGCCGCCCGTGCCCGCTCTACCGTTGCCGATCACGCCCGGTTGGAGCGAGATGAATTGCAGAGGGTTGCGCCCGCGCTCGCCGACAATCGGCAAGGCTTCGAGCGAACGCTCCTCGACCGTGTTGCCGAAGTTGCCCGAGCTGCTGGTCTGCACCTGCTCCGCCGAGCCGACGACTTGCACCACGTCCGTCACGCCGCCGATTTCCAGAGTCACATCCACGGTTGCCGGTTGGTTGACGTTGACGGGGTTGGTGGTGGAGATGAATTTTTTGAACCCCGACTTCTCCACGCTCACGCTGTAAGTTCCGACCTGCACCGAATCGAAGACGTAAGTTCCGGTTGAAGTCGTCTGCGTGGTGAAGGCCACCTGCGTTCCTTCGTTGGTTAAGGTCACGGTGGCGTCGGCGACGACCGCGCCGGAAGGATCGACGACCGTGCCGGTGACACGCGAAGCCGTACCCTGCGCCAGCGCGCCGCCCACTCCGCTCGTCAACATAACGAGGCACAACAAAAACTGGGGGAGACTCTTAATTTTCATGAACTCGGCTCCTTAAGCATCCGAACGGTAAGATTGGACTTTCTGTGTTTGAAGTTCGCGGGGACAGTGGCGCGTTCGACCACACGGTAGCTGCGCGGGCTGAAAGCGCGCCTTGCGCGCGGCGGGAGTTCCGGCACGGAACGCGCGCACGCGCGGACGAATTTCTCGCAAACACCCTGCCGAACGATTTACCTGAAAACACGATTGAGGGACGGAAACTGCTGAACCCTTTAGGACAACTGCGCGTCATTGTAATTGAACTGTAAATGAACTGAAAGCTAAAAAAACTTATTATGCAAATAAGCTCGCATGATAATGAGTTGTTATAAGTACGCGCGCCGCGCTGCACGACCCGAGCGCGCTACGGCGGCACATTAGCATGCCGGAGTCGCGACGAACACAGACCGCCTTTGACCCGTCTGCCTCTCTATTTTCAAATTGCTGCGCCGATGGCTTGAGCGGTGAGTCGAACTTGAGATTCAAGGAAAAGTTAAATTTGCAAATCCTGTTCCAACTGCCGATGCCCGTTTCCGCATAGCTTTTCTCACAACTTTTCCCAAAACCGCCCGCGCGGCTACGAAAAATTGGAGACGGTATCTAGTTTTTCGGAGACGGCGAGGCTGCGGGTGCGCCGCTTGCCGGAGTTACCTTTTCCACGAAGAGCGAGTTGAGCACCAGCGCGAGACGATAACCGGCGAGCGCGATGCGCTCCCCTGCGATCTTCTGCGCCTCCGCCGTGTAGGCCGCCGACGGCGCTTCGCCCTCGCGCGTTTTGGCGTAGGCGAACTGCCGCGCAATCGTGTTGCTCTCTTCGATCCAGCGCAGCGGTTCGAGTTCACGCGCGGACGCGAGAGTTTGCGCCGGGTTGGCCTTCATGATCTCTTCGGCCTGTGCGAGAAGGCGCGCGCGTCCCGCCGCGTCGAGCGGACGCTTCGGACTCTCGAAGCCGAAACGCCCGGCGATGGCGTCCCAGAAGGAGTGTAGATTTCTGATGCGCGCTTCGGGCGGCATCTGGACGGCGAAACCGTTGCCGCCCGCGTCGCCGTCGGGGTTCTTGGCCGAGTAGCGCGTCAGTGTGTGGAGCGGTTGATGCACGTCGCCGACGAGGTGATACAGGAAGCCGAGCGTCTCTGCGTCCGTCTTGTCGCGCCCGGTTCCATTGCGGAGCGTGTTGATGCACCAGTTAATACGGTCGAGCACGTTCGTCGGCTCCGGCCCCACCTCCGGGCGGACGGGGATGCCGTCGAAGAACGGCTTGTAGTTGATGTAATGCCAGTTCTCATACTCGTCGTTCAGAGAGTCGCCCTTGAAGTCGTCCATCCAGACGGCGATGGTCACGGGGTCGTAAATCTTCTCGCACGCGGGCGTGTAGTAGGTCGCGCACAGGTGTATGAGCGGGCGGCGACCCTGCGGCGCGACGAGCAGTTTATCGACGCGCGCCTTAGCGGCGGGCGACAAATTCAAATAAGCGATCTGCGCGACGAGCATGTGCCCCGTGTCGTGCCACGCCATCGCGTGCGACTGTGCGACGAGCAGAAACGCGGACAGCAACGCGGCTCTCCAAACTTTACGCATCGAAGTTCTCCTCACTTCCCTCTCTCAACGATAAATCAAAGCGCGCGTGCGGGCGCGGCGAAACTCTTCGAGACGCGGCTGCCACGAGAGCGCGATCTGTTCGGGCGACTCGCCGCGCTTGAGTCGTTCGAGCGTGTCGGCGTTGGCGAGCAGGCGTCCGTATTTTTCGACCTGCCAGTCGTCCGGGTGCAGGCGACGCAACGCGGCTGCGATCTCCAGCCCCGCGTAGACCGGGCGCAACTGCGCTCGATCCGTGATGACGAGATTGACGCCGCCGCACTCTTCGCCCTGAAACACAGAGGCGCGCGGCGTGAAGCGCACGGGCACGAAACGCACGCCCGCGATGCGACGCTCATTCAGATAATTCGCCAGCCGCACGCCGTCAATCCACGGCGCGCCGACCAACTCGAACGGCGTGTCCGTTCCGCGACCGACCGACACGTTGGTCGTCTCAAGCAACCCGACGCCGGGATACAACGTCGCCTGCGTCAGGCTGCGCATGTTGGGCGAAGGGTTGACCCAAGTCTGCCCCGTCGCGTCGAACCACATCCCGCGCCGCCAACGCTCCATCTCGACGATGCGCAGATCGCAATTAATCTTGCGCTCTGCGTTGAAGAGCCGCGCGAGTTCGCCGGTGGTCATGCCGTGGCGGACGGGGATCATGTGATAACCCGTGAAGGAGAGTTTGTCTTCGTCTGCGACCGGGCCTTCCGCTTCGTTGCCGCGAATCGGGTTTGGCCGGTCGAGCACGAAGACGGGGATGCGCGCGCGCGCCGCCTCTTCCATGACGTTGCCGAGCGTGGAGATGTAGGTGTAGAAGCGCGTGCCGACATCCTGTATGTCGAAGACGAGGGCATCGAGTTCTCGCAACTGCTCCGGCTTCGGGCGGCGCATCTCGCCATAGAGCGAATAGATCGGCAGGCCGGTCTTCTCGTCTTTCGTGTCGGAAATGTTGTCGTCGGCAAGACCGCGGATGCCGTGCTCGGGCGCAAAGAGCGCGACGAGTTTGACGTTCGCGGCCTCGCGCAACACGTCTATCGTCTGCCGCCCGCGACGGTCACGTCCCGTGTGATTCGTGACGAGTCCGATGCGCAACCCGGCGAGCGGGCGGAAGCCGTCGCGTTCGAGCACGTCGATGCCGTTCAACACGTCTGCATCGAGCGGCGCGGCGGTCGCGCTCGCCGCCGGGGCGTGCCCGCCGTTCAAGTGCGCGAGACTGAGCAACGTCTCCGACGCGAAGCGCGCCGACTCGGAGCGCGCCTGCTCGGTCGTCACATCCACGAGCGACGATGCGACTATCGAAGCGACGCGCCCGCGCAACTCGCCCACGTCGCCCTTGCCGTCCGGGTGTACGCGGTTGCTCATAAAAACGACAAACGTCTCGCTCGCCGGGTCGAGCCACAGGGACGTGCCGGTGAACCCCGTGTGGCCGAACGAGCCGAGCGGGAAGAGGTCGCCGCGATTCGAGGAGAAACTGCTCACCACGTCCCAACCGAGAGCGCGCGCCGCGCCGTCGGCCATCACGGCGCGCGGGCGCGTCATCGCCGCGACGCCGAACGGACTCAAAATCCGCGTGCCTTCATAAGAGCCGCCGTTCAGGATCATCTGGCAGTAGATGGCGAGGTCGTCGGCGGTCGAGAAGAGTCCGGCGTGCCCGGCCACGCCGCTCATGCGGAAGGCCGTCGGGTCGTGGACCTCGCCGCGCAACCAGCGGTCGGCGTCCGCGCCCGCCGCTTCGGGCTGGCCGCCGAGGTAGGCGGCCTGCGCGCGTCGCTGCTCCGTCGGGGCGACGCGCGAACGGAGCGCGGCGCGCGGGTTGAAAGTCGTGTCGCGCATGCCGAGCGGCTCGAAGATGTTCTTGCGCGCGAACACGTCGAGCGGCTCGCCGCTCACGCGCTTGACCACCTCGCCGAGCGCGATGTAGCCGATGTCGCTGTAGACGAAACGCGTGCCCGCCGCGTTGCGCAGGCGTTCGGTCGTCAGACGCTTCATCGCCTCGTCGTAACCCGTCCACTGTTCGCGCAAGTCGAAGTCGGGCGCATAGCCCGCGCGGTGCGTCAGGAGTTCCTCAATCGTGATGTGCTCGCGCCCGCCGTTCTTCAACTCCGGCAAGTGGCGCGAGAGCGGATCGCTGAGGCGCACCTGCCCGCGTTCGACGAGGATCATGATGCTGGTCGCCGTCGCCACCACCTTCGTCAAACTCGCCGCGTCGAAGATCGTGTCGGTCGTCATCGCCTCGCGTTGCGGTTCGAGCGCGCGCGCGCCGTAAGCCTTGCGCCACACGATGCGCCCGCGCCGCGCCGCCAGCACCACCGCGCCCGGCGTCTCTTTGCGCGCGATTGATTCCGCGACCGCCGCGTCGATCCGCGTCAGGCGTTCCGCAGACATCCCGACGCGCGCCGGGACCGCGACGGGCAAATTTGTTCCAAGCGTTTGCGACGCGAGGCCGACCAGCAACATGCAGGCGACGAGGCGACGGAGAGGCAAACGGGGCATCAAGCTATGAGGCAATCGAGACATGAATCTGTGTTGTTTATTTGAAGATTGAGGCGGCATCGAGTTAGACAAATGTTTTGCGGGCGCGGCGCGCGTGAAAATGACTGTATGTGCGTTGTTCATTTACTGCCTGACGCGTCTCTTTCTGTTTGCTTCGGGCGCGCCTTCAACTGAATCCCCGTGCCGCGCGCGTAGAGCGAGGGCAGGCTGATCGGGAGTTTGCCGCTCACGTCGATCTCACCGAAGAGAGCGCGGGCGGCGGCGCGTTGCAAACTCGGCATGTCGCCGTAGGCCACCATGTAAGTTTTGAGTTGGGGAAAACTTTGCAACAGGTACGGGTTGCCGAAACTGATGCCGACGACCGGGGCTTTGCGTTCGAGTAACTTTCCGAGCGCGCGCATGCCCGGTTCGGGGAGCGCGCCGCTGTTCGACTGACCGCTCCGCACGCGCCCGTACATCGCCACGACAATTAACTTGGCGTCCTTCGCGCGGTCAAGCAGGAAATCCACTTCCTTCTCCGGCGAGCGGTCGTCGATGACGACGCCGCCGAGTTTCCGGCTGCCGAGCGCGCCCGTGAACGGATTCATGATCCAGAGACGATCATCGCCGTTCGTGATCCCCAGAACGAAGACGCCTTCGCCCGCAGGTAAATTGCTCGCGGGCAGCAACCCTGCGTCGTCGCGCACGAGCGTGATCGCGCGCTCCGCGATCTCGTCGGATAGCTTCGTCGCCGCGACGCTTGAGACGATGCGGTCGATGTCTTCAAGCGGCGCGATGCGCCGGTGTGCGAGGCCGAGGTCGTACTTCGCCGCCAGCAGACGCCGCGCCGATTCCTCGATCCGCTTCTCCGTCAGGCGACCCGAAGCCACCGCTTCGCGCAGGCCGCGCACGGCTGCGTCCGTGTCAGCCGGTTTCAAGAGCATGTCCGCGCCCGCCAAGATCGCCCGCACCGCCGCTTCGTCCGGCGTGAAGTAGAGCGTCAGCCCGCTCATGTCGAGCGCGTCGGTGACGATGATGCCGTCGAATCCGAGGTCGCGGCGCAACATGCCGACGACCGGAGACGAGAGCGTTGCCGGAAGCGTCGGGTTCTCGACGATCACTTCGCTGTCGGCGTAATGCGGGCGACGCTGCTCCACGCCTTTGAGCGGCGTGATCACGGTCGGGTCCAGTTGCGGCAGACCGATGTGCGCGATCATGACCGAACCGACGCCCGCCGCAATCGCCGCGCGGAAAGGCACGAGTTCGACCGCGTCGAGCCGCGCGCGCCCGACGTTGACGACGGGCAGGCCGCGATGCGAATCGACCGCCGTGTCGCCGTGGCCGGGAAAATGTTTCGCCGTGGCGATCACGCCGCCACTTTGCGCGCCCTGCGTGAAGGCGGCGGCCAAGCGCGCCACCTCCGCCGGGTCTTCGCCGTAAGAGCGCACGTTGATCACGGGGTTCGCCGCGTTGTTGTTCACGTCAACGACGGGCGCGAAAATCTGTTGGATGCCGAGCGCGCGCGCCTCACGCGCCGTCGCCTCGCCCATCCGCCGGGCAAACTCCGTGTCGCGCGTCGCGCCGACGGCCATGTTCCACGGAAAGTTGATCGTATCGATGAAACGCATCCCCGCCCCGGCTTCGAGGTCTGCGGAGATGAGCAGAGGCCGCCGCGCGAGTTGCTGCATCCGGTTGACGAGATGAACCGAGTCGTAGACCGAGCCGCGAAACAGGATGATGCCGCCGATGTGGTTCTGCTCCACCTGACGGCGCAGCTGCTTGAAGGGTTCGCTCTCCTGACTCAAAAAAGTCGCGTTGACGCCGACCGAGATCAACTGCCCGATCTTCTCTTCGAGCGTCATCCGGCGCAGTTCCCCGTCCGCCCATTTCAGAGCCTCGCGCGTCGGGCGACGGGTGTAAGGCTTGAAGACCGGAAGTTTCCCGTCCGGCTTGGCATCGCCCGTCGCCGCCGCCGCAGACGCCGGAGCGATCTCCGTTAGCGGCGATCTCATGAATGCGAAAGGCTCCGCGCGCGAAGCCTTCGCCGGGGCGAACGCCAGCGAAAGCACCGCGACGAACGCGGCCACGCGCACGAATGTATTAAGACGGAAATCGCTCATCTCGATAAGTTCTTTCTTCCCACCACGACTAACCACGACTAAAGATTCTCGACCGCGCCGCCGGGCGCGAGTTCGTCGCGCTGCTCGGCAGAGGCAGGCGCGAACGCGAAACTCACCGCGTAGGCCACGACGAAAGTGATGATGCTGCCAAGCAGCACGTACCACGTCCATGCGAGCGGCGTCATAAAACGCACGTAGAGCATGACACAGATGCTCACCAACATCCCGACGAGCGCGGGCGGCTCGCTCACGCGCCGCAGGAATGTGCCGACGAGAAAGATGCCGAGCACGGGGCCGTTGATGAGTCCCGCAATGGACAGAGCCTGATCGAGCGCGGAGCGGTTCTTGCCCATGAAAAAGAGCGCGACCGCGATCTGGACGATGCCCCACGCGAGCGTCAGCCAGTGGGAGACGCGCAGGTAATGCCGGTCGTCGCGGCGCGGCGCGAACGGCTTGTAGAGATCGTTGACGGCGGTGGCCGCAATCGAGTTGAGCGACGAGGACAGAGCCGCCGCGAAGATCGCCGCGACGACTAAGCCGGACAAGCCCGACGGCAGGTGTTTTGTGATGAAGTCGGGAAAGATGCGGTCGCTCCCGACGACGCGGAACGCGCCTTCGATGGGCAACGTCGCCGCGCCCGCCGTCAGCGTGCCATAGGCCGGGTCGCTCTGCGGCTGATAGAACGCGAAGAGCAGCACGCCGATGAACAGAAAGCCGATGAACTGCGCGAGCACCACGCCGCCGCTCGACAACAGTGCAGCCGACGCGCGGCGCGGGCGGTCGGTGCAGAGATAACGCTGCACGAGATATTGATCCGTGCCGTGCGTGCTCATCGTCAGGAAACAGCCGCCGATGAGTCCCGCCCAGAACGTGTAGGTCTTCGTCAGCGTGAACGAGAAGTCG